>Ga0247842_10000548_pt1 | contig 76348 bp, 91 predicted proteins | sample LaCruzMarch2015__3_FD_192411 | JGI IMG/M metagenome (GOLD analysis project Ga0247842, IMG submission 192411) | Freshwater microbial communities from meromictic Lake La Cruz, Castile-La Mancha, Spain - LaCruzMarch2015_19m | ecosystem: Environmental > Aquatic > Freshwater > Lake | place: Spain... | reverse complement strand
GGATTAACAATTGGGGGATATTTTTCCAGTAATAAAGATCCCTATAAATCGACGGCTTGGGAAAACTCCGATGTTTCTATAACTGATGATCATGGAAAATTTTTATACAAACAACCGGGAGTAGATTTTCCAAAAGATTGGAGTTCTTTAGCTAGAAAAATAGTTGCTTCTAAATACTTTTATGGTGAAAATGGTACTTCACAAAGAGAAAAATCAGTAAAATCTCTAATAGATAGAGTTGCAGGAACAATCTCTAAATGGGGCATAAAACAAGGTTATTTTGATGACACACAAGCCCAAGTGTTTAAAGATGAAATAGCTTATTTAACTTTAAATCAAAGAATGGCGTTTAATTCACCTGTATGGTTTAATGTTGGAATAGATCAATATCTTGACCCAAAGAGAAAAATTGGAAAAAAGAATGCATTTGTTTTTGATTCTGAAACAAAAAGAATAATCTCATTACCCCCCGGTGCGGAGTATATGTATCCACAAACCTCTGCTTGTTTTATCCAAAGCGTAGAAGATACTATGGAAGATATAATGCAACTTGCATATAATGAAGCAATGTTATTCAAGTATGGAAGTGGAACTGGAACAGATTTATCTACATTAAGAAGTTCTAAGGAAAAACTTTCTGGGGGAGGAATTCCTTCAGGGCCTATGGCATATGAAAACTTTTATGATCGTGTTGCAGGTATTGTAAAATCCGGTGGAAAAACAAGAAGAGCCGCAAAAATGAATTCTCTTAGGACAGAACATCCAGATATAGTTGAGTTTATAGAAGCAAAATCAAAGGAGCAAAAAAAATTAGAGGTTTTGATGGATTATGGCAGATTGACTTATGCTGAGGCAGAAACTACGGTAGCATATCAAAATGCAAATTTATCGGTAAGAGCAAGTGATGCATTTATGAAAGCTGTTGAGCAGGATAAAGAATGGCAGACTATTCCAGTACATAATAAGGAGATGGCTGCAGAAATGCCAAAATATAAAGCGAGAGATTTATTTAGAAAAATTGCGGAAGGAACTCATGGATGTGGAGATCCCGGGATGCAGTTTCATGATACGATTAATAGATGGCATACATGCCCAGTATCTGCTCCGATAAATGCATCTAATCCTTGTAGTGAATATATGTTTGTAGACAACAGTTCGTGTAATCTAGCATCACATAATCTTATGAAACATATGAATGAAGAGGGTTTATTCGGGGTGGAAAATTTTTCCCGGGCAGTAAAACTTACAACAATAGCACAAGATTTGTTATATGACAATTCAAGTTTTCCAACAAAGAAGATTGCTGAGAATTCACATAAATTCCGGCCATTAGGCATGGGTTATGCTAATTTAGGAGCTCTTATAATGTCCTTAGGACTTCCTTATGACTCAGATCAGGGAAGAACCACTGCTGCGGCAATAACTGCACTTATGACAGGCAAGGTTTATGAAGCTTCTACTGAAATGGCTGAAGCTATTGGGCCATTTTCAGAGTTTGAAAAAAATAAAGAGTCAATGCTAAAGGTGATAGGGATGCATAAAGATGCATTAAAAGGCATAGATAAAACAAAGCTTCCAAAAGGATTAGAAAATGTTCTTGATGAAGCCGAAAAAACATGGGCTAATGTTGAAGAAAGAGGTAAAAAATATGGATTTAGAAATGCACAAGCAACAGTTCTAGCTCCAACTGGCACCATAGGTTTCATGATGGATTGTGATACCACTGGAATAGAACCAGAAACATGGTTAGTAAAACAAAAAAATCTCTCAGATGGGGGAATTTTAAAGATTGTTAATCAAACAGTTGAACCGGCATTAAAAAGGTTAGGATATTCTCCATCAGAAACAGATACTATTCTTGAATATATGAAAAAAACAGGAACTGTTGAAGGGGCTCCTGGTTTAAAAGAAGAACATCTTCCTGTTTTTGATTGTGTATACCGGGCAGGAAATGGAAAAAGAATTATTGATTATTCTGGACATCTTAAAATGATGGCTGCAGTTCAACCATTTTTATCTGGAGCAATTTCTAAAACAGTTGGATTGCCAAATGAAGTCACTGTAGAAGAAATTGAAAAAGTTTATATGGATGCATGGAAGATGGGATTGAAAGCAGTTGCATTATATCGTGATGGAAGTAAAAGAATGCAACCCTTAACTGCTGGAAAATCTGAACTTGAAAAAAAAGTTGAAGGGGTTCCAAAACCAGCAAGAAAAAAATTACCAACAACTAGAAAATCAATAACCCATAAGTTTAATCTTGTTGGTCATGAAGGATATTTGCATATAGGTCTTTATGATGACGGAACACCCGGTGAGCTTTTTATAGACATGTCTAAAGAAGGGAGTACACTTGGTGGAACAATGGATGCATTTGGAACATCAATTAGTCTCAGTTTACAATACGGAGTTCCATTAGAGTCGTTAGTCAACAAGTTTAAAAATCAAAATTATGAACCAAGAGGGTTAGTATATGAGGGAGATTCGCAAATAAAAGAAGCAACTTCAATTGTTGACTATATATTTCGTTATATGGAATCCAGATTTTTAGAAAAAATTAAAGACAAAAACCAAGATGAACCTGTTGAGATTCAAAAGAGTGTAAATAATGATTTAATAGAAGAAGGAAAAGAAGAACTTGGTGGATTTTGTATAGAATGCGGAACTCAAATGATAAAAAAAGGCCATTGTACTGAATTCTGCCCTAAACCGGGTTGTGGTTGGGTTAATCCACGGGGTTGTGGTGAATAATAAAGTGGATAAGACTTTTTAATTAACTCTTTTTTATTAAACGAGAATATTTATAAATCAGAGAAACACTTAATCATTAATTAATCCTCATCTGATAAATGAACGAAAACCCCAAACATGATAAAGAAAGAACAAGTAACAGAACTCGGACCGAGAGAATTTTTAGAGACAATAAAAGACAAGAAAACTCCTTTTGTTATTGCTGATTTCTACACTGAGTGGTGCATGCACTGCCTTATGATTGCGCCAGTTATGGAAAGTATTGCTGAAAAAAATAAAAATATAAAATTTGTAAAGATAAATGTTGAGGAAGCACAAGAACTTGGTATTCAATATAAGATTGGCACTATTCCATGCATAATCTTCTTCAAGGATGGCAAGGAAATTGATAGATTAGAGAATGGAGTGACCGAGGCAAGAATAGAAGAGAAGATAAAACTTTTGAAATAAATATTCTTACTGATATTTTTTAATATCAATTCCTAAATCTTTTGGTCCAAATGCTAATGGTAAAAGCTCTTCGATTGTTGCAATAATAATTTTGTCTTTCCTTGTTGTAGCCATAATCACTTCTAAGTTTTTTTCAGAAAGCTGGCTTGATTCAAATAACATCTGGCGACAGCTTCCACATGGAGCGGTAACTGTCGTTGTATCAAATCCCTCTCCTCTGGCAATTATTGCTATCTTATCAAATGTTCTTATTTTCATAGCATTCGCTCTTAAGATTGCTGCTCTTTCTGCACAAATTGTAGAACCATAAGCAGCATTTTCAACATTAGCACCAGAAATCATTCGGCCATCTTGAGATAAAAGAGCAGCCCCAACATAAAAATGAGAATAGGGATTATATGCTCTTTCTCTGGCTATCGTAGCGGCCATTAAAAGTTTCTGTTGAGTTTTATCTAAATTTTTATAATTAATCTCTCGCATCTTATGAGAAATAAATGATAGTTATTTAAGTATTATTATACTATGATACTATTTTTTCCAGAATAGAGTGCACTTACAGTTTCCTATTAACTCTATTTCGCCCTGATGATAAACGCAGGGGCAAATAATCTTTTTATCTTCTTCCTTATTTCCGGTAACAATCCTGCACGGGCAGTAAATATCTCCTTTAATCTTTCTGTTTCTAAGAAGTCCGTTTATTATGCTTTCTAATGCCTTTTCGTTTGGGTTTAGTTTAAAATTCTGGCTATCAGCATACTCCTGAAGCTTTTTTCTTAACTCCTTACCTTCTTTGTTTAATACCATCTTATAATCTACTCTATTCAATTAACTTTATAAACTTTATTTTATCTTTATAATTATGCCAAAAATAAACGTAGATAAAGAAAAATGTATAGGCTGCGGAGCATGTGTTTCTTTATGTCCAAGAGGATTTAAGCTTGTAGATGGAAAAGCATTTGCAATAAAATCAGATGTAAAAAAGATAACATGTGAAAAAGAAGCAGCAGATTCGTGTCCTGTTGGCGCGATAACAATAAAGTAGAATTTATTTTATCATTTTAGAATTATTTTGAATATTTGTGGAAAATGTCAAAATAAGAAGGTTTTTAATGCCAAAAAACTAGATTAGAATATAAAAACAAAATGGGAAAACGACACAAAAGAGCAAGACAAAATAGAGCTCAAATAAGGAAGAGACAGAGAAGAAGGATAATTGGATTAAAGTAATTAGTTTTTCTATTACAATAATTTAACATATTCTTTTTATAGAATATAAATCTTTAAAAACCAGAACATACTTATGCTAATATGGGAACAAATTATGACTCTTTAAGGAAGCAATATTCCCCAGATAATCAACCAGCTCAACAAACAGAAGAATCATCAATAGAAAGAGAAAGAATAAAAAGATTAAGAGGAAGTAGATTTCTTCAATCAGTTCTAATGAGGTCGCCAGAAGCGCTTAGTACAAAACCATTATATCTTGAAGGAAGAGGCTGGTGGCCTTTACCTCCTGAAAGGAAAAAAGCACTTGAAGCTGTTGCTACCGGATAAAAAATAGTATTAAAAACCCTTTTTCTTATATTTCTATATGAAACACAAATTTGAACTTCTCGCACCCGCCGGAAGCTTTGCATCTCTCATTGCAGCAATAACTGCGGGTGCAGACGCGGTTTATTTTGGATTAGATGAAGAAGGAACTAATATGCGAACATCTGCAAAAAACTTTTCTCTTAATGACTTGCCTAAAATAAACAATATATGCGGAAAAAAAGTTAAAAAATATCTGACATTGAATACTGTAATCTATGGTTCAGAAATAAAAAAAGTTGAACAAATCATCAAAGAAGCAAAAAAATATGTTGATGCAATAATATGCTGGGACTTTGCTATCATAAGCTTATGCCGGAAGTATAAAATTCCTTTCCATATATCTACGCAGGCAAGTATTTCCAATATTGAAGCAGCAAAATTTTATAAAAAACTTGGTGCAGAAAGGATAATTCTTGCTAGAGAGTTGAATTTGGAGCAAATAAAGAAAATATCTCAAGTTATAGAAGTAGAATGTTTTACACACGGCGCAATGTGCGTTTCTGTTTCAGGAAGATGTTTTACTTCACAATTTCTCTTTAATAAGTCTGCAAACAGGGGGGAATGCCTGCAACCATGCAGACGCCAATATGAGATAACAGATGATGAAGGTAACAATTTGAAGTTAGAGAATAATAAAGTTATGTCTGCAAAAGACTTATGCACCCTGCCTTTTGTTGAAAAACTAAAAAAAGCAGGGATAACTGCATTCAAGATAGAGGGAAGAAACAGAGAGCCAGAATATGTTGACACAACCGTTAAAATTTATAGAAAAGCCCTTGATAAACAACTAAACGAAAAAGAAATAGAAGAGTCATTAAAAGAGTTAAAAAAAGTTTATAATAAAGAGTTTTCTTCAGGATTTTTCTTAGGGATTCCAACAAATGATGATTTTTCAAAAACAGAGAATAGCAGTGCAACACATAAAAAAGATTTCATAGGCAGGATATATCATTATTTCCCGAAAGTAGGGGTTGCTGCGATAAAAATAAGCTCGGGCGAAATAAAAGTTGGAGATGAGCTTTTGATTCTAGGAGATAAAACTGGAGTGATTAGGCATAAAGTTGAAAGAATAGAGGTAGATAAAAAACAAGTTAATGAGGCAAAAAAAGGCATGAAAGTCGGAATAAAGATACCTGGTGCGAAAAAGGGAGATAATGTTTATTTAACTGTCAAGAAAAAAATTCTCTAATACTATCAATCTCCCTCTTCAAAATATCCTCACACTCCCTTGGATTGCTATCTCCTAAAGAAATCTCTGCAATAATCGGACATCTTAGTCTTCTAAGATAAGAAAATTTATCTTTATCAGGACATTCTGCAAATGTTTGATGGTCTCTTGTTTTTTTCTTTGTAGGATTAAATCTTCTATCGCTTAAATGAACATGCTGAATTCTATCATGATACTTATCAACAAGCTCTTCGAGGTATCCTGGAAAGTGAAGAGTATGGCATGCATCGAGAATTAATCTATACTCAGGATGTTCTGCAAGTTTATATTCTGCAAGCTTTTTAATCAAATCAAAATCCTTACCAGGTATAGGCGGCATATTTTCAACACAGAACAACATTCCTTCTTCTGATGCAGGGATGTTCTGATGAGGATGAAAGACAATAGCTTGACCTTTTTTTGGATTGTCCTCCTTATTATCTGCATCAAAAAAATACCATTTTTTTAATTTCTCCATATTAAAATTAAAAGAAGGAAAAAAAGAATATTCGTAGAACATTGGAGCATGAATAGAGACATATTCCAATGTCTTAAGATAATCTTTTGAACTTTGACAAAATGATTGATTTAATTCATGAGTTTTAAAAAAAGAAATTTCTAATGCTTTTGTTCCTGTTTTTTTTGCTATTTCTATGCGTTGGTTAATAGTTCCTCCTTTAAGATGAATAGTACCTATGCTTATCCCAACAAGGTTGTTCATGTAAGAATAAAAAGAGGAGAAGTATTAAAGTATTTGCTATACTACCCAATACAAATCTTTTAAAATTCTGTTTTCTTCATATTCTTATGATTACCGTAGATACTGTCAAGAGCATAAGGCTGGGTTCAAAGATTACCATATATAATGGAATTTATGCTATCTTATTAGGTATCTTCTATATCTCTCTTCTTCCTTGGATTATGAAAGAGAAATTTAATTCAATTGATAAAATCTGGACCATATTCAACAAGTATAATCCTGAAATTAGCGGATTTTATATCCAAAATTCTATTCTCTCTTCTATTTTTATAATCGCTCTGGGAATATGCATAATTTATCTTTCATATTTTATCTTAAAAAGGAAGGATAAAACTGCATGGATAATTCTTTTTGTTATAGGAATTATACTCTGGCCCTGCATTCTTTTAATGGATATTCTTAATAAAAACATTTTTTTCATAATTTTAAGTTTTATTGGATGGCTGACTTTTATTATTGGAATGCTTATCCCCATAAAGTATTATTTTCAAAAGGGATATAATGAATATTAAGTTTTAAAACTCCTTTTTCTTTATCTAACCATGGAAAAAAAGAAAAAATTAATTAGTTCAGAAAAGATTTTGAATATACCCAATCCAATAACTATGACCCGGATTGTATTGAGTATAATTCTTGTTTGTATTGTCTTTAAGGGAGTTAGTTTATGGACAATCGCAATAGTATTTGCAATTGCCGCTTTTACTGATTTTCTTGATGGTTTTCTTGCAAGAAAACTTGATATGGTAACGAATTTTGGAAGAAAGTGGGATATCATCGCAGACAGAACCTTGATGATAAGCATAATTGTAACTCTGATATTTTATTTAATTATTAACAATGATCTGACAAGTCAGAAGCTAATGTTGATGCTTCTTATAATGTCCCGTGAGATTATTTCTACGCCATTCTTTATCTCTTCTCTTTTCATGAAAAAAGGAAGGCCTATCCCCCATGTTAGATGGACAGGAAAGTTAACAACAGGGTTGCAGGGAATAACGTTTCCAATGATTGTTCTTGGCTGGCAGATTGCAATTTATTTTGTGATCATAACTCTTGTTTCAGGAATTCTTTCAGGATGTTTGTATGTTTATGATTCTAACATAAAACCAAATAATAAGTTTCAGCTGAAACAAGAAGAGCATTATAAGACATTATCTTAATTAGAATTAAATAAACGAATAACAAAAAATGGAGGGACTAAAAAAAGAGGGAACAGAGACAGGATACACAATTTTACTGGAAGATTTTCTTAGCATGGGTGAAAGCAAAAGATATGAATTTCGCAGTGAATTTTGCTATCAGTCAAATCTTATTGAAGGAATAAAAAGTCCTATCCATGATGTTGAAACAATGGATGTCGGAGAGAAATATGAATGGCCACCAGAATTGAAAGATCATTTTTCGGCTTTTGATTTTATGTTAGAGAATTTTCAGCAAGTTTTGAAAGAAGAAGATATAAAGAAGATGCATTTTCTTCTTATGCATAATCTTTTTAAAAAACCAGAAAAATATGCGGGAAAGTATAGGCCATATAATGTTCAGGTAGGTGGAAAAGGATGTCCCCTATACGAACATATTCCAAAGCTTATGAAAAATCTTGAATTGGATATATTCAAAGTTGAATCACAAAATGCCTGGCAAGAAGATATCTTGAATATTCATAATAAATTCGAGACAATTCACCCTTTTGCGGATGGAAATGGTAGAACAGGACGTTTAATTCTTAACTGGCTTTCATTAAAACATCTTGGGATGTTTAATGTTGTAGAATCTGAAAAAAGACAGAAGTATTATGGGGGAATAAGACAATATAAAGAAGAATTTAAGAAGAAGAATCTTAAAGTTGAGTTTTGTAAAGATGCAGAATTAAAGCCGAGAAAACTCGGGTGGGATAGAGATTATGTTTCAAAGTATTTTAAGTAATATTGGGAAAAAGATGTTTTTATTTCTAATTCCTTCTGCATAGAATATCTATTTCAGGACATTTGAGATAATTTTCTTTTCTAGTAACGCCCGAAGAATTAATCATGTTAAACCCTTTCTCATTCAAGATTCCTTCGAGCTCGCCTGACTTGAAATAAGAGTAGAATTTTATTATATCGCCCTCATATCGAGTATCTTTTACAAACCCCTCGCCATCACCTTCTTTCACACCAATATAAAATATTCCTCCGCTCTTTAAAACTCTTGAAACTCCGGAGATTAGTGGGGGTATTTCCCTTTTTGGTATATGCAACAATGCAGCACATGCCCACACGCCATCAAAATACTGATTATCAAAATTAAGTTGCCTGATATCCATTAATTTAAATTCAGCTTTTGGGCAAGTTTGAGTGGCAATCTTGAGCATTTCTTCTGATAAATCTACGCCTGTAACATTAAAACCTTTTTCAGAAAATATTTTTGCGTCTCTTCCGCTTCCACAAGCCATATCCAATACAAGAGCATTTGCTGGAAGAAGTGAGGCAAAACTGGCGATAGAATTTGTTTTCTGCAGATTAGCAACATTTTGAGCATATTGCTGGGCAGTTTTGTTATAGGATTGTATTGTAGTTTCTGTTTCATTACCCATTTTTATAAAAAATGTCATATCATCTATTTAAACAAATATGGCAGTTCAAAATATAGGTTTTAGTATTCATAATACTCAACCAGCAAACCGCCCTTATCAAACATAAAAAAACTATCGCCACCATCATTCCAAACACTTTTATTTGCTTTTGAAAAAACTTTCTCTTGTTCTCCTGCTTTAAGCACAGAAAGATAAAAAGTGTTCCTGCCAGCATCTTTCACAAACCAGCTATCGAGAGAGCAGTCAAAATCGCAATCATTTTCTATTATGAAAAACTCTTCTGTATAATTAAGTTCTTTCAACACAATACAGCTCACACAAACATCGGAGGATTTTGTCCATATCCCTCTTTCATTCAGCCTTGCTGTTTTCTCTGCAAGCTTAAAATCCTGCTCATATTTCAAATCATCAAGCATATAAGCATTAGCAAAACCTCTTTCTAATATCTCCTCATTAAGTAATCTTTCTTCATAAAAAACATATCTCAGCTTTCTGTCATATTTGTCTGTGTCTTCCTTATCTCTAAGAAGAAAAATAGTCTTGTTTTCAAATTCTTTAAGAAAATTTGCAGCTTCTCCGGAAAAAGGCATCTTTTTCTCTGGTGTGTTTATTCCTAGGAGACGTATATGTAGCCCCTCATCAATTTCTATCGTGTCTCCATCAATCACTCTTAAAAGTGTTGCAGGTTCTTTTTGGTATTCTTCGTTTTTTATTGCCTGCCCTGTTAATCTTGGATAAATTATAGAAAAGATAGAAAGAAAGAATATTACGAGAAAAAAGATAAGAAGTCTTTTTGCTTTCATGTTATTGTTTAATCATTCTTTTCAAATAACCTTTGTGCAGGACAGCCAATTTTTCTTTGTTTGCAGTATTTGCATGCTAGTTTGCCCCTTATTATTCCATTACCAACAAAAGTCAATAGAAGCAATATGAGAACTAATGACAGAAGAATCCAATTGAAGCTTTTTATTAGGAATATAATTCCAATGACGGCAGGGATTAAAGAAACCATAAAATCAGGGATAATATCTTTCCATGTCATCTGTTTTTTACAGAATTTATTTATATTGCCTTTTTTGAAAAATATGCTGCATATTCTACCTTTTCCAAATGCACAGGTCTTTCCATAATAATAACAATCAATACAATGGCTCCTTATTAATTTAAACTCCAAGATTACTATAAAGATTAAGTATAAGATTAACCAAAAAAGCCCTATTTTGCAAATTATGAATGCTCCAATTAAATAAATTGCTATTGAAACAAGATTTGAAAAAAATACTATCCAAAAAGGATAATTTTCAAAATATCTCTCTTTTTTCATCTTTTGATTATAATGGGTGTTTATTATTTATAAATATTATTTTTATACTTTAAACACTCTTGTTGGAATTTCTCTACTTGAACAAGAAACTTCCGGCGAAATGTCTTTTCTTTCTTTTATTAAGGATTTAAAGGTTTTTAGCGCAATTTCTCGTGTATTATTATTTACACTTATATGCGATAATACAACATTCTTCAACTTTTTTGAACCGTGCTCCAGAACACATAATCCTGCCTGCGTGTTTGACAAGTGCCCTTCGTCACTTCTTATCCATGCCTTTGTATGTGCAGGATAAAAACTATTTTTTAACATCTGTTCATCATAGTTTGACTCGAGAAAAAGAAAATCAGCATCAGCAACGTTTGAAACAATGTTTTTGCATGCATGGCCCGCATCTGTGATTACTGAAACTCTTTTATGATTCACTACATTATAAGAAACAGGGTCTTCTGCAAGATGAGACTTTGAAAATGCTTCTATCTGCAATCCTGCTGCTTGCAATGTTTCATTATTCTTTATGGTGTTTATGAGGTTTTCATCAGAACATAAAAACCTGCTTTTTGTTGTCTTTTTTGTAGCAAAAATAGGGACATTAAAATTTCTTGCAAAAACATCTGCTCCTCTTATATGATCCGAATGCTCATGAGTTATGAAGATAGCCTTTATTTTCTCTGGTTTTTTTCCTATTTTTGCAAGTCTTTCGACTATTTGTTTGCATGTTATTCCTGCATCTATAAGAATTCCTGAATCTTTTCTGTTTCCAAGATAAAAACAATTTCCAGAACTGCCTGACGCCAATGCACAAATTTCCATCTTTTTTCAATATCCTCTTGTTATAGACTTATGAAACATCCCAGAAAGGTTTTTAAATGTATTTTTTTTAAGCTAGATATGTCAATCGTAAGAATAAAGCTCGGAAGCTTGGATATTAACGAATTAAACAATATCTGCGCTACAATAAAAGAAATCGCGAAAAAGGCAGGCGTGACTATAAGCGGGCCAATACCTCTTCCTACAAAAAAATTTAAGATAACAACAAGAAAGTCTCCATGCGGTAATGGAACAGCAACTTTTGACAGATTTGAGATGAGAGTTCATAAAAGAATAATTGATTTGCCTTCTAATGAAGCAGTTCTTCACTCAATTATGAGATTGCCTATTCCTCGTTCTGTTAATGTGAAGATAGAGATGAAGGATTAGCCCTTCATCTGAAAATATATTTCTCAATAGCATTTTATTTATAAACAGAATAAAATTATTATTTTAATGTCAAAAATAATAACCTCTGCTTATGTAGAGCTTAGACGGTATACCCCCAACCCAGAAATAGCAGTAGCAGAAGCAGCAGATTTATGCTATTCAAAAGAAGGACTGAAAAGAGATATTTCACTTGAAGAAGCAAGAAAAATGATAAGAAGAATACCGAAAAAACATAAGTCTATTTTAGAACAGGCAGATTATACTTTTTATATTCAAGGAATTTCGAGGGCATGTAGTCATCAATTAGTAAGGCATAGGATAGCTTCTCCTGCTCAAAGAAGTCAGAGATATATAGATGAGAGAGAAAGCAATCACTTTCTTCCGGAAAGATTTGTTGATATTATGGGAGAAGAATGGATTCAAGAAAAATTAAAAGAAAATAAAGGAGTATATCAAGAGATATTGCAAAAATATGCTCAAAGAGGAATAACTGGAGAAAAAGCAAATGAAGAAGCAAGATATTTTCTTTATACTTCAATTGAAACAAAATTGATTTTAAAATTAAATGCAAGCAGTCTTCTTAATCTTCTTAATGTAAGGATGTGTAATAGATCACAAAAAGAAGTAAGGGATGTTGCTTGGAAAATGTTCTCCCTTGTTTACCCAACTGCTCCATCCATTTTTGAAAAAGCTGGGCCAGATTGCGCTTATGCAACATGTCAAGAAGAAAAAAGAAGCTGTGGGCTTGTTGAAGAAGTAAAAAGAAAGCTAGATAAAATTAAGGAGGAACAAAAATGAAACGTGGACTATTCATAACGTTTGAAGGCATAGACGGCTGCGGAAAATCTACGCAAATATGGAAACTTGCAAAATATATCTCTAATTTAAGCAAGTATAATCATGTTCTTGTAACAAGAGAACCATATAAGAATCAGGATATAAGAAAAATTTTACAGGAGGATTCAGATCCTTATAGCCAAGGAAAAAAATTAGCTGTGATGTTTGTTACAGACCGGAAAAGACATGCTGATGAGATTATAATACCAAACATTGAAAGAGAATGTCATGTTATTTCTGATAGATATGATCTTTCCACATTAGTATATCAACAAACTCAAGGTGTTCCATTACAAGAACTTATATCCATGCATCAAGGAATAATAACGCCAAATTTAACATTCATTGTAGATGTTCCTGTTGAAGTTGCTATTGAAAGGATGAAAAAAGATAACGAACGAAATGTTGAACAAAAATTTGAGAAGCAAAAAGAGTTTATTGCAAAGTTAAGACAAAACTATTTAGATTTGCAAAAACAACTTCCTGAAAGAAGAATTATTATAATTGACGGAGCTCCTTCTGTTGAAGATATATTTGAAAAGCAGATAAAACCTGTTTTTGATAAACTTTGGAAAGAATATGAAAAAAGAGGGCAATAAGCTTAAAATAATTTTTTATATTCTCGAAAAAATCTTAGAACCCACTTCCGCTAGAGAAACCGCCGCCGCCAAATCCCCCACCACTAGAAAATCCCCCAAAGCTACTGCCACTATCTGAATCATGGTGAGATGAACTTGGGTGATAAGATGAACTATCGTCATCATTACTTGAATAAGTTGGTTCTGGTTCAAGTTGTCTATTATGGGAAATATCTCGGTCTATGTCATCCACACTCATTCTTCCCAGAATATATCCTGTAAGAAGATCTCCTACATCAAAGCTTCCGGGAAAGTAAGATCTGCCCGAGTCATAATTTCTTGAAGTGAATTTTCTTTGAACTTCTCTAAGACCCTCTAACTTTTCGGTTACTTTATCTCTTTGAATTTTCGCTTCTTTTGTTTTATCTTTTAGTGTTCTTACACTTGCATCAATTTGTTCTATTTTATCAACGAGTTTATCATCGTCATGACTTGGAGTTGAAAGCGCTCTTTCTCTCAAATCTTGTATTGTCTGTCCTTTCAAAAAGCCCTTTAATTTTTTGATTGCTTCGATATGATAAGGGTCTTTAGTGCTGTCAATCTCTTTTCTTTCTTGAGCATATCTACCATAAGAATTATCTTCACTTTCTATACTGGAAATTATCTTCTTTCTTTGCTCTTCAAGCTTTCTACCATAAGTCATTAGTTTTGGCAGACCATATTTTTCAGCTACTTCTGCTTCAGTTCTTTCTTTCTCTTTGACAAGTACTCCGACTTCTTCTTCTTTCCTTTCAGTTTCTATACTCATAAGTTCTGGCATAGATGATAAGAAATCATAATCCTTCTTTGTTTGAGCAAAATTAACTAGTTTTGCAACCCATGAATCAAGTTGTGCGGTTATTTTTCCAGCAGAATATGCTTCTGTTCCAAAATTTCTTCCTAAAAGGTAAGAAAATAATTTATTCTGCCCGTATACCTGAAGTTTTTGTGCTGAATCGGTCTTAGCTTCTTCAACTCTTTGTTTATAACCTTGTAATCTTTCACTTTCTTCTTTAACTTGTTTGCATAAACCGGCATATCCTCTCTTTTCTCCAAGCTCCCCTAAGACTTTTTTCATTACGCTCTCTCTTTCTTGAGCTTTTTGTGTAAGTTCGCTGGTAACATTTTCTAACTCCCCTTCAAGAGTTTTTCTATTTTTTTGTGAGGTTCGCATAAATCCCTCTAATTGGGTTCTTTTTTCCTGTTTTTCCTGATATATTCTGTTTATATCTGATTGCACTTCTCTTAGTGTTTGCTGAATTGATTTTGCTTCTAACTCTGGAAGATATATTGTTGCAAGCTGAACAAAACTCGCTTCCCGTTCATCAGAAAGTCCGGTTATTTTATCTTCAAACCCATATATCTGTCTTTCAAATACTTCGCTTTGACTTTCTACTTCACTTACTTTATCACTGATTTGTCTTTTTACTGAACTTCCGCTTATTGTCATTTTTTATATGCTCCTACCATTGGGTTATCTGCCCCCCACGTTTTAATGGTTTTTTATCAGGACCTTGCATTGTTATAACGTCATTAATATATCCCCTCTCTTTATTACCAAAAACATTGTTTTCAATAATTCCATTATCCATTTTATCTGCTTTAATCGCTTCATAAGCTGACTCTGGAACTCTTTCACCCCATATATCAACAGTTTCTACCTGACCATTCTCTTCATTTGTAATCCTTTTCTTTAAAGTATTGCCCTTAGAATCCAATGCTTCTACAATAAGATAATATCCTGAAGATCTTTTGCCATGTTCATCAGTATAATATCTGTCCATACCACTCTTTACACCAGGTTTATTTATGACCTTGATTGTATACTCCTGATTTAACACCCCATCAAGCTCTTCTAATTTACCCACTGACTGGCTTAATCTCTGAACATCTGCGGCTTGTATAAATTGTCTTGCTTCAGAATATAAACTATCTCCCAAACCTTTCGCTTGCTCTTCCTTAGCAATTGTTTTTATATCAGCATATACTTTGTCTGCTTCTCCCTGAAACCTTACGAAATTAATTATATCTGATTTTATATTAACAAGTTGCGTTTTATAATTCTCAACTTCAGAAACCTGCCTTTTTTCAATACAGATTACACCATTTTTGTATGCGACTTCTGCCCTTTGCTCAAAGACTTCCAGTGGTTTCATATTTTTTACCTCTGTTATTAATGAATCAAGAGATTGTCTTGTTGAGACTAAACTTCTTTGAGTATCAATTATACTCTTTCCGCTTTCCGCTTCTTTTTTAGCAGTATCAAGTGTTTCTTTGACAGGAATTAATTGTTTTTTTGCTTCTTCCATATTAGATTGATTAATATCATCTTTTGCTGTTCCATCAGAACAGAATTTTGCAAAAAATGGGTCTGTTGATTTTGCTTTTTCCTGAGAAGCGATTAAAAAAGCGTTTAGCTTTGTTTCTTCATCTTGAGGAAGCTGTTGCCTGAATGGAGATGAGCTAACTTCATTGGCGATTGATTCAACAAGGGTTCTTTCTTGATAAGCTGTTTCTACTCGATTTTCTGCACTTCTTTCAAGACCGGCTCTGTAAGCACCCTTTATTGCTATCGTCGATGTAGATATCAATGCACCAAGGGCAAGAACTGCAATAGCAGGTATTCCATACTGCCTTCCTAATCTTCTTCTATCAACATACATTTCTGCAAGCTTGCACTCAAAATTCCTCTTTGGCTCCTGGAAAGAGTATAATTTTGAAAAATCATTTTCTATTGCGGCATTAATTTCTGCTTCAGTCAATTTCTCACCTGTTGCTTCTGCAGTAGTCATTATTCTCTTTCTTATTTCCGCTTTTTCTTCATCAATGTTAAGTTGTCTGCCTGCCTTTTCTCTTTCTTTTCTTAATACTGAAGCAATATCCATAATTCTTAGAATTCTTCCAACATCTACTTTTTTTGCTTCTTCTTGAGAATCATTAATTCCTACAATCATTTTGTTGTATTTTGCAATGAAACTCTGTTTATAAATATTTTGTTTTATCGAAACTTTAAAATGGTAACAAAATAGAAAGATTTATAAATAACATCGCTTATTTATTTTTAACAGATGGCAAACATTCAAAAATATCTTGACAGGTCAGTAGCAGTTCTTGAAAAATTTGGAATAGTTCCTAAAGAAAGCGAAGAATCACAACTTGCAACAATTTTACAGGAAGTTGTAACTGTTGACGAGCCAAGAGTTCTTGCTATAGCAAAAACAGTAAGATATGCTAGTTCTTTTAATGATCTTGTTAGAAATAATGTTGCTGACATGCATGTTACTGACAGATATGCCGATATAAGCCAAATGTTTAATTCTATAAGAGATGACTCAAAAAGAATGCTTGAACAATTATCAGATGGTAAAGTTGATTTCAAGGAGAGAATGCAGAATATGTGGATGAGAGTTGTAAGAGGAACTACACATCAAAGATTTGATAAAATTAAGGGATTATATCTAGATGTTTCAAGGGACACAAAACAACAGTTAACCAAAGAGGCAGAGATTATGGATGCTTATCTTGATTTCAGGTTTGCAATGAAAGATGCTGAAATTCTTGCTAATGAAGTACTAAAAACAGAAGATGCAAGATTAGAACAGGTAGACGGAGAATTTAAAACATCAGCAGAAAGATTAGATAAATATTCTGGAAATGATAATGCAGAGAAATCAAGACTTCAAATGTCAAGAGATCAGGCTCAACATGCCTTTGAAGTTGAGAACAGAAATTATCAGTTAATAAAAGACGTTGCAGAACTTCTTAGCATGGGTTATAATGTTGGAGAAACATTGGTTGCAAAACTTAAACAAACTCACGATGTAAAAGACCAAGTTCACAGAAAAGCAATTGCTTTTTTTGGAACAAACGAACATGTATTCACTACAATGGATGCAGTATATACTTCACAGCAGGGATTGCATGAAGCAACTCAAACTCTTGAATCAATGAAAGAAGGAGTTAACAAAGGTCTTGAAGATATTGCTACATTAGGCAGAAACTTAGAAAAAGCGGCAATAAAAGCAGGATATGGCTCTGTCTATAACCCTGAATCGGTTAGAAAATTTGTAGATGCGATAGTAAGTTATCAAGAAGAATCACAGCAGATGATTGGAGAAGCAAGAGCACAGGCAACAAAAGATGTTGCTGAGATAACAACAATAGTTGAAGCAGGTAAAGCAAGATGCAGAGATGCTTTACTTAAATACAAACCTGCTGCTTAATTATTTTCTTAATCAATAGATATTTATAATATTCCTTTCTTTACTAGATTATGAACACTACCAACATACTCGCAGAAATAAAACAAAGCAAGAAATACAAAACTCTTTCTGAAGAAGTAATAAACGAAGAAATACAAAAATACCTAAAAAGAAACCCCCATTATGAAAGATATAAGGATAAAAAAATCCTGAAAGATATTAAAACAGAACTTCACAAGATTTACGGAAGCTTTCAAACAAACTCCAGGGGAAAAAGAGAGAAATATCTTGAAGAATTTAAACTTGCACCAGATAATATCGAGCTAACAAAGAAAATACTCTTGACAAACAGCTCAACAAAGGAACGGCTTGAAAATTATGAAGAGATATATCGGAAAATATTTGAGATAACCGGAAAGCCCATTTCAGTATTAGATTTAGGATGTGGTTTGAATCCTGTTTCCTTTCCTTTTATGAATCTTGAAAAAGTTAATTATTATGCATATGACATTGATAACGCAGATATTTCCCTTCTTAATGATTATTTTTTCATAATGAAAGAAAAAATTTCTGGAAAAGCAGAAACAATAAATCTCTCAACAATAGAAGATGATGAAATAAAAAAGCTTCCAAAAGCAGATATTTGTTTTATGTTTAAACTAGTTGATGTGCTTGATAGAAAAGACCATAAACAAAGTGAAAAGATAATCTCAAATCTTAATTCTGACTGGATTGTTGTAAGTTTTTCAAAGAAAACCATTACTGGCCGGATGATGAATTTTCCTTATAGGGGATGGGTTGAAAGAATGCTTGAGAGAAACAAATTAGATTTTCAGAAGATTGATTTTGAGAATGAAGTCTTTTATATTATAAAAAAATGAAAATAAAAAATGCATTGTATCATGAACCGATTAGAAAATTATTTCTTGACACTTTCATAAAAAGAAGGATATCAAACCGGATAATCGGAAAGTTTGCAGATAGCCGTGCAAGTGCTTCAGTTATAAAAGAATTTGAAAAAATTTATCATATTAATCGTTCTTTATTCGAAAAGCCATATAACGATGGTTTCCATACTCTCAATGAGTTTTTTACAAGAGAGTATTTAAGCGAAGTTATTACAAAAGCGTTTCCAAAAAATCCTAATGGAAGCCTCCTCTCTCCTGCAGAAGGGTTTCTGAGTATACAAACAAACATAAATCCTGTAAGTATAGTTCAGGCAAAAGGATTTACTTATTCTTTAGATGAATTTTTAGGGGAGGGCGCAGAAAAGTATGATCATGGAACAATGATGAGAATAAGACTAACTCCAAGAGAATATCACCATGTTCATTATATTGATAATGGGATAATAACCATGTTTAGGAATATAAACGGAAGTTATTATACTTCAGATTATCCTGCAATAAGCAGAATAAAAAAAGTTTATTGTAAGAGCCATAGGCATATTACTGAAATAAAAACAGAAAATTTTGGAACAATCGCTTATGCAGAAATCGGAGCCACTTTTGTTGGAACAATAATTCAGAATAACGAGTTTGGCGATTTTGTGCAATATGGCGATAAAAAAAGCAGGTTTAAATTTGGGGGTTCTACACTTATTCTTTTATTTGAGAAAGGAAGACTAAATCTAGATAAAAGATTAGATGAATTAGTGAATAATGATAGAGAGATTTATGCTGGGCTTGGTGAAGTTTTAGGAAGAAGATTATAATTATGGAATGATCTCTGGACCAAAATACTTCTCATACTCAAAATCTTTTTCTTTTATCATTCCTTTTTTTATCAACTTCCTTATTTCGGGAAGTTGATTTTGTAATTCTGAGATAAGATGTTTTATCGTCTTGCATATAAGCTTATTTCCGCTTTCTGGCCATAATTCTGCCTTGTTCCAATAAAGACATCTTCCACCACATAAATCTTTGATTTCACACTTAGAACATTCACCACCAACATCAAATTTTTTTAGCTCTTCTGGTTTGTCATCTAATGTTCCTGCTTCAAAATCTTTGATATTATTCATAATAGGGCAAGCGACAATTTTCCCGTCAGTTGTTATAGCATATCCTGAATGACCTGCACCACATCTTAATTTTGTTTTCTCACCCTTTAGAAGACTTTCAACTATTGCAACAAACGGATATAACATCAGAACTCTTTTGTTTTTTTTCATGTCTTTTACCCATAAATTAATCAGTTTGCTTATTTCTTTGTTGTATTTCTCCACAAATTTTTCAAATTTCTCCTTGTTAAAATCAAATCTGAAGAAACCTGCGTCTAACTGCCAATGAACAGAAGTAAAGCCAGAATCGATAATATGTTTAACCTGCTCAAAAACATCTGGCTGGGAAATAGTCATTCTTGCTATAATTTCTCCGCCATAACCTTCTTTTTTTATTGTTTCAATATTCCCCATAACTTTTTCATATGTTCCTTCTCCCCGATTAAAATCTGTTCTTTCTTTATCTCCATCTATAGAAACAAGAATCTTTTCTATTTTTTTAAAATATTCTATCGGGAGTTTATCAAAGAGCTTTCCATTTGTTTGGATTCTGAATTTAGTGTTTGTATTCTTTAACGAATCAATTATTTTCATTATCCTCTCTGCCTCAAGAAGCGGCTCTCCACCATAAAAAATCAGAACAGGATTTTTATCATTGTTTAAAAATTTTTTTAATTTATCCTCGCTCACCTGAGAAACATCGGGAGCAGAGAAATCAAACCTAAACTTCTTATCTAAATCATTATCAAACTCCTTCATTGACTTTTCATAGCAATATCTACACTGAGAATTGCATAATTCTGTCATTATAATGTGATAGTGCATAAAAATAAAAAAAGGTATAAGTTTAAAAATATTTGTTACATAAGTTTACCAAGATGTTTGTACCAACAAAAATGTTTTTTACAAAAGGGGTGGGAGTCCATAAGGATAGACTCGCTTCTTTTGAGCTTGCGTTAAGAAATGCAGGAATAGAAAAATGTAACTTAGTTTACGTTTCGAGCATTCTTCCACCAAATTGTAAAATTATTACAAAGGAAGAGGGGCTTCAATTGCTTAAAGCAGGACAAATAGTTTATTGTGTTATGGCAAGAAACGAAACAAATGAGCCAAACAGATTAATTTCTTCAGCAATCGGGGTTGCTGTTCCAAGGGATGTTAATAATTATGGTTATCTTTCTGAACATCATACATTTGGAGAAAAAGGAGAATTTTCAGGCGAGTATGCAGAAGATTTAGCTGCAACAATGCTTGCAACAACACTCGGTGTTGAATTTGATTCAAGCAAGGCTTGGGAAGAAAGAGAGCAGATTTACAAGACAAGTGGGCATATTTTCAAGACAACAAATATAAGCCAGTCTGCAGAAGGCAATAAAGATGGTATGTGGACGACGGTTATTGCGAGTGCGGTTTTGTTGGAGTAATTTTTAATATGTTTATAGTTAAAAATTTTAAATGTTGAATAATGTCTTAATGATGCAACAAGGTAGAAATTATCTTATAACAAGCGATTCTGGCTTTTCTGCTAATAATCTGCTGATGTCTTTGCCTAATCTTCTTGGAATATTGACATTTTTTGTAAATTTTGGATTTTCTTTCCAATAATCGAAAAGTATACCTACTCCTTCGCTTGTCAAACGTTTTAATGTTTCTTGAACTGCTCTTTCATCAAATCCTAATCCAACCAGAGTCTGAACATCTCCTTCAAAGTTAAATCCATTTCCAAGATAAAGAACATTTGTAACAAGAGTATTATTGATTAAATAGCTTTGAGGATTCCCGCACCCCATAATATTAAATGGAGGAAATCCCTTTTGACCATTTTCTTCTAAGAATTTTCTAATTGAAACATAAGAATCATTTATTTTGTCAGCATCTGGGAGCGAACGAAAATCATCTTCATAACGGGTATGCCATTTTCCAAAAACGCCTATTGCTCTAACAATTGCTTTAGCCATAACAATTTACTAGAATTATTCTTTATAAATATTAATATGATATAAATCAATGATTAATAATAAATAAATCCTAAGAGCTAATCCAAACTACCAATACCCAACTCTTCAAAAGAAACAACTTTAATATCCTGTCCATCATCCTGTCTTCTTGGGGGTGCAGGCGGATTTTTTATCCAAGCTTCTGTTTTCATAGCTTCTCTAACTTTGCCTGTTTTTGAATATAAATCTGCGAGTCTCGCCATTACTTCTTTTTTTTCATCCTGTGTTGTATAATGCATCTCACAAAATTTTTCATAAACTTTTATTGCAGCATTCCTCTTTCCTCTTTTTTCATATTCTTCTGCTCTATTTATGAACGCTTTCTTCAATTGTGCTTCTAATGCTTTTTTTTCAGAAGTTGTTGTGCAGTTTAATGCTTTTTTGAATGCCTTTTCTATGAATAAATAATCTTCGTCTTTCATTAAGTACTCAATCTCTTTCATAAAATAGCTTACTTTATCCTTGTAGGTTGTAGCACATTCTCCTGCAAGATCCATATTCTTTGCAGCAGTCTTAAACATAAGTTTAGATGCATAAAGTTCAGCAAGTTTAAGATAACAGAATCTTTTTACATCATTAGCAAGTGGCTGTTTAGTACAGTTTTCAAGATATTCTATTTTTACCATGTCGCCGCCAACAAGCTTCATCTTTGCCTCAATTTCAGGGATAGTTTTTTCTTCTGCTCTTAATGATACCATAATTTGAAATAAGAAGGGTTGTTTATAAATTTATTTATACTGTATTTCAAACATTTAATTTATAAACTCGAAAAAATTCATCTAAAAATGGAAGAAAAAGAGATAATCCAAGTAAATGAGCTAACAAAAAATTACGGAAGATTTACAGCTGTAAACAATATTTCTTTTAATGTTAAAAAAGGCCAGATTTTTGCATTTCTCGGCCCAAATGGCGCAGGAAAAACTACAACTATCAAAATGCTTACTACTCTTCTGAACCCTACAAATGGATCAATAAAAATAAATGGCTTTGATCCAATGAAAGATAAAGATCATGCAAGACATTCTTTTGGAATAGTTTTTCAAGACCCCAGTTTAGATGATGACTTAACTGCTTATGAAAACATGGAGTTTCATGGTGTCTTATATAACATGCCAAAAAAATTAAGAAAAGAAAGAATAGAATATCTTATGAAATTTGTAGAATTATGGGACAGAAAAGATGAGCTAGTAAAGCATTTCTCTGGAGGAATGAAAAGACGCCTAGAAATAGCTAGAGGATTAATACATCATCCAAAAATACTTTTCTTAGATGAGCCAACAATAGGACTTGATCCCCAGACAAGAAACCATATGTGGACATATCTTAAAGAACTGAATAAAAAAGAATGTATGACTGTTTTTGTAACAACACATTATATGGAAGAGGCAGAAAAAGTTGCAGATAATATAGTTGTAATAGATCATGGAAAAATAATAGCACATGGAACTTCAACTCAACTAAAAAATCAAACTAAAACAAAATCACTTGAAGAAGCTTTTCTTAAACTTACAGGACATACAATCAGAGAAGAGAATGCTTCTACCCTTGAAAGATTAAGAGCGCATAGGAGGTTTAGAAGACACTAATGGGGGTGGTATATATAATGTGGCTGAGACAGTTGAAAAAATACTGGCGCTCAAAACCAAGAATGATTGGTTCACTTGCACAACCCTTACTCTTTCTTATTGCACTTGGGTTTGGTTTTGGTCCGATTTTTCAGAAAGCAGGCGGTGGAAATTATCTTGATTTTTTGGCTCCAGGCATAATCGCAATGTCTGTTCTTTTTACAGCAATGTTTGCAGGCATAGAAGTTATATGGGACAGACAATTTGGTTTTCTTAAAGAGACGCTCGTCGCGCCTGTATCAAGAGCAAAAATAATGTTAGGAAGAACACTTGGGGGAGCAACAGTCGCATCTTTGCAAGGATTTCTTGTTCTCTTAATATCTTTTCTAATTGGTTTTAGAGTGCAAAATATGTTTTATATCCCTGTTGCATTATTATTGATGTTTATCACAGCAATGTTTTTTACTTCACTTGGAACAGCTATTGCTTCCAAGCTTGAAGATATGCAAGCATTTCAGCTTATTATGAATTTTTTGATAATGCCAATATTCTTTTTATCAGGAGCATTATTCCCTCTTGACAGTCTTCCTAAACCTCTAGTTCTTATAACAAGATTTAATCCTCTTTCATATGGTGTTGATGGTATAAGGGGAGCTTTAACAGGAGTTTCACATCTTGGCATCGGCATGGATTTCTCAGTTTTGATTATTATAACTGCTATAATTTTAGCGATTGGCAGTTATTTATTCTCGAAGATAGAAGTGTAGAGGTTTTCTGGCAAGAATTTTAATAGATTACTTCTCCGTTATGAGAAAGAAAAATATATCCTAACTTTCTTTGTAATCTCGCAAGTTTTTCAATCCTTTTTAATTCTTCTCTTGAGCCTTCTACAAATTGTTTCGCCAAGGAATCTGCTATTGTAAGCTGGTTTTCGTCTAAATCTTCTCTGACTAAATCATGACACATTGCCCATTCTCCACAATCTCTTCCTTTTTTATCTGTTTTTGAAACCACTTCTGAACTGCCTACTCTCCCTTCAAGACTAAATCTAAATCCTCCGTTAGAGAAAGGATTGGTTTCGCAGGTTCTCTGCTGATATTCAGTATATTCTCTTCCCATAATAGATTCCAAGTATATGACCTTAGTTTTTATTCCGCTAGTCAGCTCTGTAATATTTTGATCCTTCAGATATTGACCCCTCATTAGTTCTTCTAAATTTTTTCTTAAGGTGTGGGTTTTAGAAAAATCAGAGGATATTATGTTAACTAATATTTCTTCAGATGCTCTATGAATACCTATCCCCTCGATTTCATAGCCCTGCTCTGCTATCGGATCAAGAAGGAAAACATTCATATAATTAAATTTTATAGAATTATCCAGGTAGAGATGAGAGAAAGAATGTCCCCCATATTTTTTAACTCTTTCTTTTAATTCATTCATATCTGATTCATATTGCTTTGCATCTATTTTTGATTCCGATTGTTTTTTAAAGGTTCTCGATAGTTTATCCCATACAGAAGCAACAGCAACAGCAGGATAGAGTCCCCTAGGATTTCCATCACATCCACCAAGCCTAATCATCTCCATTAAGATTCTATCATTATGAGAAGAGACATCATTTCGCGCTTCATCAGGTGTTTCTTCTCTTTCTAGCTCATAGCATCTTTCAAAGAGAGGAAAACTTGCCTTTTTTTCATCTAATACAGTTACTAATTTGAAGGTTATATCATACATTTTTATTATCTCAGAAACAGTCTGGGGCTGAACACCTCTAGTTTATAAGAATAATTATCTGTTTTAAAATCTTTCTAAATATGCTAATTTCTAAAAAAGAATTACAAAACTCTCTTCCTCGCATTCCTGCCTTAATACTATCTAAAATGTTACTTAGGCAGAAATGCTCGCACTAATAATCTTAACTTCAGTCAATGGCTTATCATTAGCATCGGTCTCTACCTTTGCAATTTTATCAACCACATCCATGCCTTCTATAACTTTGCCGAAAACAGGATGTTTTCCATCAAGAAAATTATTATTGACAAGGTTTATGAAAAATTGGCTGCTTCCGGTGTTAGGACCCGCATTTGCCATAGCAAGTGTTCCCCTATTATTCTTTTGCTCTCCATTAAACTCATCTTTTATCATTGGTATTCTTCTGTCTCCATAACCTGTTCCTGTCGGGTCTCCGCCCTGGATCATGAATTTGTCTATAACTCTGTGAAAGATAACCCCGTTGTATGTTCCTTTTTCAACAAGCGATTTAAAATTTCCTGCTGTGATTTTCTGCTCGTTCATTAACTCTATAGTTATGTTTCCGTAATTTGTCTCAAGCATAACTTTTGTTTTTTCGCTTTTCTTTACCATGTTGTATGTTATAATGCCTGTTATTAAAACAAGCAAAATTCCGATGGTTATAAATATTACTGTACTCTTTTTCATTATATTCTCCAGAATTGTTTGTATTTAAAGTTGACGGAAATATAGAAAATAATTTTGGTTTTCTTTGTTATTCAGTCATTTTCTATCTAGCAAAGGCGCAAATTTAAATAAATAAGAGCGTCCTTTGCTATAAGTTTATAATACTAATCAGGGTATAATTTATATGACAAAACAATACGATGTAATCTTTGTATTGGGAGAAAGATACTTTGACCACCCCCTATGCGGTGTGGCAATACTAAAGAGACTTCTCGAAAAAAACAATTATTCTGTGGCAGTGATAGAAACACCCCAAAATGCAGAAGATATAACTCAATTTGGAAAGCCAAGATTATTCTTTGGCATATCTTCAGGAGCAGTAGACTCAATGGTAAGAAACTATACCTCTCTTAACAGGCCAAGAGAAAAAGATGAGCACCTAGGTTATGAAAAAGAAGTAGTAGACAGAGCAGTGATCACTTATTGCAATTGGATAAGCCAAAAATTTAAAGGCTCTCCAAAAGTCATAGGCGGAACAGAAGCAAGTCTAAGAAGATTCACACATTATGACTATTGGCAAAATTCATTAAGAAAATCAATCATTTTTGATTCAAGAGCAGATATACTTGTTTATGGCCAAGGAGAAAAGCAGATATTAGAGATTGCAGCCAGATTAAAAAAAGGAGAGACTCTGGAAAATATAAAAGGAACATGCCTAAAAATGAAAAGTCTTCCTGAAACAGGGGAAAAGTTCATAGAACTTCCAACTCATGAAGAAGTTTCAGGTAACAAAGAAAGATTTTGCGACATGCAAAATCTTTTGTCTAACCACAAAAATTTAGCACAGAAAACAGGAGATTTCTATATAGTCCAGTATAATTCTCCTGAATACACAACAAAAGATTTAGATAAATATTATGAGCTTCATTTTTTAAGAGACATAAAAAATGTTCCTTATATGACCGGATTTCAGTTTTCAGTTGTTACGCATAGAGGCTGTGTAGGAAATTGTAATTTTTGTTCTATTAGGCTTGCAATGGGAGACAAAATAGTCTCACGGTCAGAAGAGTCTATCTTAAGAGAACTAGAATACATAACCCAACTTAGGGGTTTTAAGGGAATCATAGAAGATTTTGGGGGTCCTTCTGCTAATATGTATGGGTTAGACTTTGATAAAGACCCTGTCAAGAGTCATGCAAGACTTGTTAGTCTCTTAAGAGAAGCAAGAAAAGTAGAAGGCATAAAAAAAATATTTATAAGAAGTGGAATAAGGTATGACATTGCTACTGCCGACTATATGAAAGAAGTAGCAAATTATCATACTTCTGGAAAACTAAAAATTGCTCCAGAACATGTTAATGAGAATGTTCTTAAATTGATGAATAAAAATAAAGGGAATCTTAAAAAATTCATGGAAGACTTTAAGAAAATAGGGGATGGAGAATTGAGTTTTTACTTTATGACTGCCCATCCTGGGTCAAGCATGAAAGAAGCCATAGAACTTGCAGAAGCAATAAAAGAACTAAGCAATTGCGAGGCGGTCCAGATTTTTACTCCAACTCCAATGTCTGTCTCAACTTGTATGTATTATACTGGCATGGATCCAGCGACAAAAAAGAGAATATATATTCCTTATTCCTTTTCTGAAAAAAAAGAGCAGAAAAGAGTATTGGATTTGAGAGGCAATAAAAGATAAATGTTAGGTGTCTACAAAATATTATAAAAATGTAGTAGGTGTCTACATCTGACTACTTTCTGTCCAAAAGCTTAACCTGCATTTCCTCTGCTCTTGTGTCTATTAAGGTTGCATCCATGCCTCTCGCAGAAAAATAAGCACACGCAACAGCACTTGCTTCTAAGCAGTTATCATAGGTATTTAACAAACCACAATGAATATTGCCAGTTTTTGTCTCGATTATAGTTTTAAATTCATATTTTACTACACAACTGACCCTGGTATGAATCCCCAACTTATTTAAAATTCCTGGCACACCCTTAATTTCTAATGTTAAACTCATAATTTTATCTGGCGGAGCGAGTTCAGTAAGTTTCCTGATTAAATTCATAAATCTTCAAGGGGAGGCATATTCTTAAGTATTTAGATAAAGTAATATCCTATATTATTACTGTTTTTTCTTCTTTCCAGAAGACCTAAACTTTTTTTCAAGATTTTTGTATTCTTTTAGTATAAGCTCTATTGTAGGCCGAATATCTCCTGTTCTTTGGAAAACACGAAGTGTTTCATAATATTCTTTTCTGCAATCCATAGAGATATTAACGGGAGGGAGTTTATTTTTTATAAGAATATTATTTAATAAAAGCCTACCAACTCTTCCATTACCATCTTCAAATGGATGAATATATTCAAACTGATTATGAATAACTGCAGCAAGGACAATTGGCGGATAATTCTTTTTATTTGATTCATACCACTTCACAAGTTCATTAAGCAATCCAACAACACGTGAAGAAGGGGCACCGAGATGGATAATATTTCCTAATCCATCTCTTACTCCTACTTCCACGCCCTTATGCCTAAACTGTCCTGCAAACTCTTTTGAGTTTCTAAATATTATCTCATGCAATGATGTCATTAACTGAAGAGATAAAGCAGTTTTTGTCTTTCTTATGTATTTTATTGCTTCAGAAACACCATACGCTTCTGAGATATCCTCTTTTGGTTTTGAGAAAGGCCATTTTCCATCTTTGAGTATATCAAAAACTTCTTCCTGTGTTATTGTTGAGCCCTCTATAGCATTAGTATTATAAGTGAACAGCTCTGTGAATAATTCCCAGTCTTTTTCAGAAAGATGAATTACCTTTAATTTTGCTTTTCTCCTTAAATGCTCAATAAGATCCTTTTCTCTTTTTGAAAGTTTGTAGTTTATAGGACTTCTAACAATCTTGAAGCTGTTAAGCTGTTGTTTTAGCAGCTCACTTGCTTTTTCCTGTCTTTGTGCAAGTATTTTCTTTTCAAGATTGCTTCCAAGATAAACTCTAATTTTCTGAACTTTTCCGCCTTCGCGAAAAGAATGTGCGAGATAATATTTCACTCCTTTTTTCGTTTTTCGTTTTTCAAGGTACATTTTTAAATTTTTATATATCCTATAATAATACAGTAGGTGTCTACATATTTAAATGTTTGCTTATTTTATGTCTACATCTGTCTACACTAACTAATAACAAAAGTCAAAAGGTGATTGTAGACAGATTTTGATTTTTTGTCTACAAAACTCCCTGCTTACTCCAACCCAAAACATAATTTTTCTGAAGTTTAGATGTATCTGGCGTTTTACCATCTAAAATTAACCTATAGGATTTAAGAATTTCCTCATAATCTTCTGTTTTTTCGGTATCAATATAAATCTGATTTATTCCAGATTTTATTAAACCGTGAATCTTATTAAATAAACCTAACTCCTTATCATTAAGAACTTCTGTTCCATTAAATATTCTCTCTATACGAAAATAAAAACCCTTTTCATCCTGAATTAAATTCTCTTGGACATCAAAAAAACCTTCTTGTTTATTCGTGAGGTTTTTTGGATGCTCCAAAATGCACTGCACCCCCTGTGCAGGTTTAACAATATTTTGGACATTGTGAGCAAGTGTCATTAATCTTATTTTTCCATGAACAAATATAAGAAAATCTTTATCGTTGAAATTTTCAATTTCTTCTAGGCTCAATTCAGGGGATAGTATCGGCTTTGCATTTTTTTTTCGATAATATTTAATTTGCAGATCATTAAAACAGTTGGAATTATAATCCAAAATTATGGGCAAGCCTAATTTCATGTTTAAGATTCCTAAATTTCCGGCAATTATTCCTCCAGGGGATAATTCTGTTATTCTTTTTTTAATTAAAACCAAATCAGAATCAAACATAACTCTTGGGGTGTAAGCATAAACCGGTTTTTTTAATCCATTTTTTATTTCCTTAAAATCTCTATGAAACACATCTAAACAAAGTATATCTGCATAATTTTCTGCAATCTGGGCTTGTTCTTTTGAATAAACTCTTACCACAAGTTTTTTCCCAGACGATTCTATTTTATCAGTAGAAATAGAAATATCCCCTGCTTTTCGTTTATTTGTGATAAGAGATTTAATATTTACATCATAAACCTGTCTTTTATTATTAAAAGTTCCAGAAGCTTGCTTAAGATTAAATATAAACTCATTTGAGAATTTACCCTCTGTAAACTCTCGTGAAAAAGCACTTTTAAGTTCTTCTTTCATCTGATCGGTCACTCTAAAATTACCCTGATAGTAAGAATCTATAGCTTTTCGATAATTTGAAACTACGGTTGCCACATAATAAGGAGTTCTCATTCTTCCTTCTATCTTTAATGAGTTTATTCCTAGTTTTATTATTTCTGGAATTTTTTCTATTAAAGAAAGTTCTTTTGTTGAAAGAAGATAAACCCCATTGTAAAGTTTTCTACAGGGTTGCGCACATTTACCCCTATTTCCTGATCTTCCTCCTAAAAAGCTTGAGAATATACATGAACCGGATATGCAAGCGCATAATGCTCCATGGATAAACATTTCAATTTGTTTATCAAAGTTCTTCCTTAACCGTAGGATATTCTCTCTTGTTAATTCTCTAGCAATATTTATCCGTTCTATGCCTGAGAATATATTTGCATGACTAGAATTCATCACTCCTGCCTGCGTAGAAATATGAATCTTTAATTCTGGAAAACCTTTTTTTATTATGGGGATGAAACTTGGATCTTGGACTATTACTCCGTCTGCCCCTTGTTCATATGCGTATTTAATTTGTTCAAGAAACTCTTCGATCTCTGAGTTTTTCACCAGGGTATTAGCAGTTAAGTAAAGTTTTACATCGTTTGACTTGCATATTTTTATTGCTTCCTTAAAATCTTCTCTATCAAAATTCTTTGCGAATGTTCGTGCATTAAATTTACTTAATCCCAGATAGACTGCATTTGCTCCTGAGGCAACTGCTGCTTTAAGTGTTGCAAGCGAGCCAGCTGGAGCTAAAAGTTCAACTTTATCCATAAGCGTGGGTTGATTATCCATCATATACATTAGGAAGAGGTATTTATGAACGCTTGGTTTTTCCACCCTTAGTGAATCTAAGTCTATGCTTATATTGAAGACCCTTAAACGTTGTTCTATTTTGCTGTAGCGAATTAAGTCTAAGTATTCTTAATTTTTCTTTTAGACTTCTCTTTTTTTGTTCTTCGTCAGTTATTTGTTCCTGCTCTACCATCTTTTTTTAAAGGGGGGGTTTTATTTAAAGATTACTTAAGAGGATATCACTATGTTCATTAGCATTTTTATATTATTTTCTAAAGAGACTTAAATGATAAATCACTTCGTTAATTTCCATTTCCAGAATATTCTTAAAGTTTCTTAAATGGAAACTAACGCCCACCCCCGGAGGGTAATGATTTCGTTACAGTCGTTCATTTTCCGACGACATTTCCCTGACTGTAACATTTTCGTTACACGCCCACCCCCGGAGTCGAACCGGGGCACCCCTTGCGAGGTTCAGCTTTCCAGGCTGATGCAATACCGTTATGCGAGGTGGGCATACAAAAGATAACTCGAATAAGGTTTTAAAATTATGCTCTAGAAAGATATTTAAATAATAAAAACGAAAGTAGAACATGAAAAAGGTGATGTTTTTTATTCTTGCAGGAATCCTTTTAGTTAGCTTAATTGGGATAATAAGCGCAGAAAATGCACAGATAAGCAGTAATATTGCCAGCACAGGAAATGTGAATGGGGAAGTTAGTTCTATTAAAAATATCAACGAAGAAATAATGGTTGGAAACGATAGTGATGAGCATGGATGCAAGGCAAGCGCGGGGTATACTTGGTGCGAAAGTTTAAATGAATGTATAAGATCTTGGGAGACAAATTGTTCTAGTTTAATACATGGAGAAGAGAAAGAGTTGAAAGGATTGATAAAAATAGGAATGAACATAACCTCTATTGAAGAAGATAATAAAACTATAAACGTAACAAAACTGTCAAATGGCAAGAATGCTTTAATAAAAATTATGCCTGAAACAGCATCAGAAAGGGCATTGGAAGTTTTAGGTGCAAAATGTGAAGAGAGGAATTGCACAATTGAATTAAAAGAGGTTGGAACAGGAAATCAGACAAGAACGACTTATGAAGTCAAGGCAGGAAAAGAGGCTAAACTTTTTGGATTTATAAAAACAAGGATGCAAGTGCAAGCGCAGGTTGATGCTGAAACTGGAAATGTTACAAGCACAAAAAAGCCCTGGTGGGCGTTCCTAGCTAGAGAAGAGTAATTATATTATCAGTTTTCTTTCAGACTTAATGCATGTTTTGGGCAAATCTCCATGCAACAGAAACATCTTATGCACTTTTTCTTATCTATTATTGGATAAGGCGCGAGTTTTATTGCTTTAGCAGGACAGTGTTTTGCGCAGATTCCACATTTTATGCACTTAGTTGTGTCACATACAATTGGCTTTTCCTTAAAAGTTGAAATCATTTCTTTTGAAAGCTCTTTTCTTGTCCATGGCTTTTTAAAATGAATGATAGGAAGGCGATTTAATCCAACAAGCTGGAAATTATAGCTTGGATAAAGTTTTCTTTTTATTGCAAATCTTGTTGTATGAATTTCCTCTGGCTTGAAGCCCATTATCTTACTCGCAGCAATGTCAAGCGCAACAGTATTTTTGCTTGCAAGTATTAATCCAACATGCTTAGGAATTCCAGAAGCAGGACCATGACCTTCCATGCCAATAATGCCATCAAGAATTGTCAACTGTGGGGGAAAGTTCTGGTAAATATCCACTAAAATTTCTGAAAACTTCTCATTTTTTGCTTTGTTATGAAGCCTTTGTTTTAATCCGCCAGGGATTAGACCATAAAGATTTTTTATTCCAAGTGTAACATGGGCAAGTGTATGTGTTTTCATCTTAGGCATATCAATGATATAATCAACTTCTTTCAAAATTCGTGCAACAGGAAATTTTTTGAGAATTTTAGCTTTCTTATCTTGAATATTTACAAGTTTTTCCTGCTCAAAAACAAGAAGCCTTGCCTTGTATTTTTTTGCAATGTCTGCAATTCCTGCTTTCTTCAATGCATATTCGGTATTCATGAAACTGCTTTCTCCGATATAAATTTTGCATTCATTTTCCTTGAGAAATTTGCATACTGCTTCAATTAGGGAAGGGTGTGTGGAAATAGCGTTTTGCTTGCCTTTTTCCTGGCTTAGCATAACAACATTTGGTTTTATCAGGACTTTTGTCCTGTTAAGAGGATTGAATTTTATAAGTTTAAGGGCGTTTCTTATTGCTTTGTCAACTTTGTGCTGCTCGTAACTGGAGCATTTTACGACTGCGACTTTCTCTACATTGGGTTTTTCTTTTTTCATATTAGCCTCTTCTCCATATAGACCATGCTCTTATCTTCTTTATAGTTTAATTTTTTATAGAATACAATGGCCCCACCTTTTTCTGTATGCGCTACAAGTTTGAATATCTTAATTCCCTTTTTTTTATATATGGTCTCAATTTTGTTCATAAGCTTTTTTCCAATACCCTGTCCTTGATATTCTTTTAATATCCATAGTTCATTAATCCATAACTGATTTTTTATACCCGGGTCTATCTTTACCATTACAAATCCAACAATTTCATTATTAACAACAGCTACATAGATATCATTTCCCTTGAAATCTTCTTTAATTCCTTCTAATGTTTTTTTAGGGGTTTTCTTCTTATTGTATGGTGGCTTGGAAGATTCTATTCTGAATATTTCTGCTATACTTTTCAAGTCTTTTAACGTTGATTGGCGAATTAGCATTTTACTTCCTCTTTTTGGTAATGCTTATAAACTTCTTCTATTTAATAATCTTATGCAAAAAAGAGCACTCGGATACGCACTAATAATTCTAGGAATTATAACCCTATTTCTTAATCCTATAACGAACATAACTGGCTTCAGCGTGGCTTCTGAATCTATTGACTTTATAGGAAATATCTGGTTTTTCGTTGTAGGGGTTGGGATGATTATAGCGGGAGGAATGATGGCTACCGGAAGTGGTGATTATTATTCAATAAGAGCAAAAGAAGTAACTCTATATCCACGATTTCCTGAAAGTAGATTATGGGATCTCATAAAAAAAGAAAATAAAGGAGAGTTATCGATAAAAGAGTCCAAGGAGATAAAAGAGTTATATAGAAAACTGTCCTCCCGGGGCATCGGTACAGATGTATGGATTGCTAGATGGGAGACAGAAGGCATAATAAACAATCTTATTAAAAAAGGATACGAAATAGAACATGGAAAAAATGGGACTGCGATACACACTCTTGGAAAGTTCCCATTTGAAGAACATTTTATAGTGAGAAAAAAAGGGGAAAAGTATGGAAAACATATTTTTATAACTCCCGATCCAAATGATCCGAGAATAAACCAAATTGGTATAAAATCAATAGATAACAAAATAAAAATAATTAATTCTACAATTTATAATCAAAGATATAAAAATGAGCCATCTAAACAGGGAAATTATGCCGATATAACCCATATCGATGATTGATTAAAAAGTATATGTTTTGATTAAACTTACCAAAAAATGTTGAGTAGTTAGATATTTGGGGCATTCAAGAAAAACTAGAATAACTACTTTCTCAGCAACTCTTCAAAAACATCCCGCTCTTTCTGATAAAAAATTCCTAACGGAATTTTTCCTGCTTTAGAATTATAATCAAACTCTTCTGCTTTTTGCATGGCTGCAATCATATTTGTTTTATCATGCCCTGCTTCCTGCAAATTGTAAGATCTTTCTTTATAGCCGGCATCATTATGAAAAATAATGCATGGCTGCAATATTTCTATAAAAGCAAAACCTTTATGCTTAGATGCTTCTTCTAAAACTCGATTAACTTGCTCAGAATCTGCAAAAACTCTTGCAACAAAACTTGCTCCTGATGCAAGCATAATTTTTATAGGGTTTAATGGAAGAAGTTTTACTCCTCTTGGTGTTGTTTTATCTCTATAGCCTTTTTCTGTTACTGGTGTTGGTTCTGCTACGGTTAAAGCAAAGACCTGATTATTATGAACAATATATTTTATATTTGAATTATACCTTGCATTATGAACCAGATGTTCCATTCCCTCTGCATAGGCGTCTCCATCTCCTGAAAATCCAATCACATTAAGTTCTGGCTTTGCTATTTTTATTCCAAGGCATGTTGGGAGCACTCTTCCATGAAGACTGTTTATGCCAGGCAAGTCAAGATAATCAAAAATCTTTGCATGACAGCCTATTCCAGTTACAATCTCAAATTCTTCTCTTTTCTTTCCTGCAATTATCTGGCTTTCAATAAATTTCTGGACTCCTGCAAGAATTTGAAAGTTAAAGCAACCTGGACACCATGTTGAAGGTGTTTGTGTGCGGATGTTGACTTTTAATTTAGGAGTTTTCATTTTCATTGGTTCTGCTTTTATTGTTTTGATTTTAGTTTTCTGCTTCTTTTGGCGAGCGCTTGCATTTAAGTCTCTTCTCTTGATATTTTTGGAATGCGGACGCGAGATTTTCTTCTTTTTTTGTGTTTTCTTTTTGTGTTTTGTCATCTTTTCCTCCCTAATATCATCATGTGCATGCTGGTATCGACAACAGTCGGATGTCTGCAGAGTTTATAATGAAATTCCATCCAGTTCTTATGGGCTTTTGGATATTTTTTAGGCATGTTGTTGAATCCATCTGAATCAGAGCTTGCTAAACCTTCTAGGCCAATAAGCTCTTGGATGTTTATTTTGCTTCCTTTTACCAAATTCTCGAATTCGTCTCGCTCAAAAAAGTGGCAGTAATACTTTCCATGCCACATGTAATCTTCTCCCCTGAAAGTTATATCAGAAGCATGCTTTCTGTTGTTATATTCATGTATCCAGCTTTTCGGTGCAGCCATTATTACTGCAAATTTGCCCATCACAGAGATTGCTATTGGAGAATTTGGTTTTGCTACTCTTCTAAGCTCAGCAACTGCTTTTTGCCTCGCCTTTTCATTATGAACATGAGAAAGAGGCCCCCCGAGGCAAACAACTGCATCAAAGGTATTATCTTCATATCTTGATAAATCAACTATGCTTCCTTCAACAATATCTTTAACCTTATCTTCAACTTTCGCTTTTTTTATTTGTTTTCTTGCAAGTTCTAAGTTCTCTGGTGTAAAGTCTAAAAGAACAACATCGTAACCTAGTTTAGCTAACTCCATAGTGTATCTTCCGGGTCCGCCCCCCGCATCAAGAATTAGCCCTTTCTTTGGAAGGTACTGCTTTAAGAAATACATTGTTGTGTCAAATTCCAGCCTATGAAATGGGTCTTGGAATAGCCTTTTCCATTCATACATCGGATTTTTGGAATATACTTTCAGTGTCAGCCTTTCTTCTTTTTTCATCACAACCTCCCCTTTATCTCTTTTGCCAGCTCGTCGCTGAAAAAAGGCCTGCCATCATAACGCAGAATTTTATTTTTGTCATTTATGATTATTCCGGTTTTTTGTGCAATCAAACTTGCTAATGGGGCAGTAGAATTATTCTCTACAATGATGATATTTTTTGCTTCTTCTAATATTGGCTTTATTTTTCTTGAAAAAGGGTCCATATATAAAATCTGGAGGAATTTTGCATCAATCTTTGCCTCATTTACTGCATCAAGTATTGCACCTTTTGTTGAACCCCAACCAATTATAAGATTTTTGCTGTTTTGTTTTCCGTAAATTTTGAACATTTCAAAAGTTTCTGTTTCCTTGTTTATCTCTTCTTGTTTTTTCATTCTTCTTTCAAAATTCTTTTTTATTATTTTTTTATCTTCTGTTGCTATTGATTTTTCGTTTTCATCATGTTCATAAGAATTATATCTTTCCATGCCTGTTATTGAATTTTCTACAGGCAATATTTTCTGGCTGTTTTCTATCATATATTTTGCTTCTGCTAAATGTTTGTCTGTTAGAACTATTGATGGAACTCTATATTTTTGAGAGAGATAAAACGCTTGATTTGTTAACTCTGTGCATTCTTTTGGATCTCCTGGAGCTAAAATTAATCTAGAAAACTCACCATGTCCCGAATACAAAGCAAGATTCAATTCTCCTTGAGAGGTATATGTTGCCACGCCTGTACCTGGTCCTGGTCTTGAAGAAAGGTAGACCACAATCGGAATTTCAGCCATGCCTGCCATGCTTAATCCTTCTGTCATCAAATCAAATCCTCCTCCAGAAGTGCCAACCATTACTTTTTTTCCAGTAATAGAACTTCCTAATCCTGCAATCATTACTGCAATTTCATTTTCCAGCTCGATTGTTTTATGTTTCATATTTTTCTCAAGCTGCATTTGGCTAAGTTCTGTCAAAACAGGTGTTGCAGGAGTCATAGGATAAGCATAATAATAATCTAAACCCGAACTTACTGCACCAAAGGATATAGCTTGACTTCCATTCATAAAATTCAGAGGTTGTATTTGCTTGTTTAATTCAGGCAGTTTCAGTTTCCTTTTTTCATTTTCATACCCTTTTCTTGCATGTTTTATGTTTTCTTCATAATTTTTAAGTTTTCTTAGTCCGTCTTCAAGAATTTTTAAGTCAATCCCAAGTATTTTGTACACTGCTCCTGCGAAAAACATGTTTTCCTCTTCACCCCTTAGAATTATCCCTTTATTTTTAAGGTATTTTTTATGTATTCCTAACGTGTTCTTATCAAGACAGACAAGAATATCTATTTTTGAGAAATTGCTGTATATGGGCATATCTGAAAAGCTTAAAATATTGAAATTATGACCCCCCCTTATGAGAGACTGATAATCCCTGGAATAGAACACATAAAAGCCCTTTTTTATGAGTCCTTCTGAGACTACTTCTGTCAGAATATTGGGGCCCTGGCCTGCTTTACCACCAAAAACTATATCATACCTCATTTTAATATAATCTATTTTAAAGAGGGCAATCTATTTAAAGTTATTGAAATTTATGAGTAGAATGAGGTAAAAAAGGAGAAAAATATGAAGAATAGCATAAAAACCAGTAAATACAGGCCCGCAATATTCATAGTTGTCTATCGTCAGGATAAGAGTTCAAATAAGCCAGTTTACCTTCTTCTTAAGCGAAAAAAGCACTGGAAAGGCTGGGAATTCCCAAAAGGAGGCATAGAAAAAGGGGAAAATATGCTTAAAACGCTAAAGCGGGAGATAAAGGAAGAATGCGGGCTTAAGATTGTTAAAATAACTAAATATGACATTGGCGGCAAGTATAATTATCCAAAAAAATTCAATGATAGACCTGGTTTTATCGGCCAGACATATTCGCTTTATTCTGTGCAGGTAAAAGAAGACTGGGTGAAAATTGATAAGAGAGAGCATTCTGGATTTAAGTGGCTGGATTTTGATGGGGCAAAGAAGCTTATTACTTACAAAAATCAGAAAAAGTGTCTGAGCATAGTACATAATTCATTGCTATAATCAAGCTGTATAAATTCTTTTAAACCATTTTTAGTTTGATGTTTTATGAAAGGAAAAAAAGTTTTGATAGACATGGACAATGTGCTATTTCGATTTGATGGTGAATTTACAAGAAGATTAATAGCAAAACATCCTGAAATAAAACATATCCCCTATGAGCAATCAACAGAATATGATCTAGAAAAACTTTATCCAGAAGAGTATAAAGAATCAGTCAAAAGTATTTGGCATGAAGAAGGATTTTTTAGAAGTCTTCCATTAATGCCGGGTGCATTAGAAGCTCTTGCTGAAATAAGTAAGAAAAATGAAGTTTTTATCTGCACTTCTCCTGTAGAGTCACCTTACTGTAGGCCAGAAAAACTTGCAGCGATTGAAGAAAAACTTGGGGCAAAATGGCCAGCAAGAACCCTCTTTAGAGAAGATAAAACTATTGAGAAAGCACATATGCTTATTGATGATAAACCCGAAATAGATGGCGAAGAAATCCCGACTTGGGAACATGTAATTTTTGATCATGTTTATAACCGGCATATTTTGGATAAAAGAAGAGTTAACTGGTGCATATATAAGGAAGTCTTGCCGGAATTATTCTAAAGTTAAGTGGAAAAGTTTATTAGCCTGAAAATTAATACATAATTCGAGAAAAAAGAATGAAAAAAACAAATTATCTTCTTGGAATAGACGATGCGGGGCGCGGTCCTGTCATAGGCCCTATGCTTTTATGCGGGGTTCTGATTGAATCAGAAAAAGAAAAAGAATTAAAGGAGTTGGGAGCAAAAGATTCGAAGCTTCTTACACCGGCTCAAAGAGAAAAACTAGCAGAAATAATAAAAAAAGAAGTAAAAATGTTCAGAACAAAAATGATTACCCCTTCTGAGATAGATACTGGTATGGGAATTGGATTAAACTTAAACCAGGTTGAGGCACTTGCATCTGCAATGATTATTAACGAAATAACAGAACATCTCTCTGAAGAAGAAAAGAAAAATGTAAAGATAATATTGGACTGCCCTTCTATAAACACTTCTGGCTGGAAAAACCAGCTACTTGAATATGTAAAAGAAAAAAAATTAGAGATACATTGTGAACATAAAGCAGACTTCAATCATCCTGTTGTTTCTGCTGCGAGTATTATTGCAAAGGTTACGAGAGATGAAGAGATAGAAAAGATAAAAAAACAGATAGGCATTGATTTTGGGAGTGGATATCCAAGCGATCCTTACACAAAAGCTTTTCTTAAGGAGCATGTTAATGATTTTAAGAAAGAAAGAATATTCAGAGAAAGCTGGCAGACTTGGAAGACCGCTAGGAATAAGAGTTTGGGAGTTAAAGAAAAAGAGAATAAACAGGAGAGTTTGGGAAAATGGTGATAAGTCTATTAATGACTGGTTTGATATTAGCATCACTACCAATAATAAATTGGATAATTGAATACTCTTTTTCACTTAAAGACAAAAGATTGAACCTCTTTAAAAAACATTTAACATGTTATTATTTTGATTTTATTTTTGTGTTTTTTAATTTTTTATGGGTATATGTTTTTAATCTTAACCTCCTGCAAACATTTTTTCTATCTGCTATATCTTTAATTGCCGGAATTTTTTTGTATATTCACTGGAGCAATGTCTCTATTAAAGAAAAGAAAGAAAGTTTTATGTTTGACTTAAAGACAAAAAAAGTAACAGGGGCAGGCATAGCTCATTTTGTATACCAGACAATCCAGTTATTTTTGGTCTTGGGTTTTTTAATCTCTTCTGTTAAATCAAGTATAGCTTATATTGAATGCGTTATTTTTGGTCTTTTTTTAATCGCAATGATACCCTCCTCTAAAAAAATACATGGAAAAGTTTTATTTTCCGATTTAGTCTTCTCAATTATGGGAATTATAGTGTTAATAATAAAGATGATTTATATTGGTTCTGTATAAATAAAACTTTAAATATCCTTTTTCCTAACCCTTTTTATGCCATTTATAAAAGAGCTGGTAATTCATGGCTTCAAAAGCTTTGCAAGAGAGACAAAAATACCTTTCAAAAGCGAGATGAATGTAATTATAGGTGCAAATGGGAGCGGAAAAAGCAATGTAACTGATGCTATTTGTTTTGTTCTTGGAAGAATGGGAAGCAAAAGCATGAGGGCAAAAAGGCTTTCTAATCTTATTTTTGCAGGAACACATCAATATAAGCCTGCGGCAGAGGCAAGTGTAGAGCTTATCTTTGACAATACCGACAAAGGATTTTCACTTGATCAACCTGATGTTAGCATAAAAAGGATATTGAGAAGAAACGGGCAAGGAATTTATAAGATAAATAACGAAGTAAAAACAAGACAGGATGTTTTAGAACTTTTAAGTCAGGCAAATATAGACCCAAATGGCTTTAATATTGTTCTCCAGGGTGAAATTGATAGTTTTGTAAAAATGTCTCCCGATGAGAGGCGGGGAGTTATAGAAGAAGTAGCTGGAATTTCTGTTTATGAAATGAGGAAAAAAAATTCCATTAATGAACTTGAAAAAACCGAGAACAAACTTAAAGAAGTCTCTGCTATATTAAGAGAGAGAAATATTTACCTGAAGAATCTTGAAGATGAGAGAAGAAATGCGCTTAAATTCAAAAAACTTCAAGAAGAACTAAAAAACTTCAAGGCGTCTGTATGCCAGAACAACATAAAAGACAAAGAAGGAAAGATAGGGGGAATAAATGAAAGTATCGAAAAAGAACAAGGTGCGATAGGAAAAATAAATCAGTTTCTTGAAAAAAATAGCCAAGAAATTGCAATTTTATCTGAGAAAGTGAATAATATCTCATTAAATATACAAAAGTCATCTGGACTTGAACAGGATAGAGTTAATGCAGAAATTTCTGATTTGAGGGCAGAATTAGCTGGGCTTGAAACCCAGAAACGCAATGATGAAAATAAGGTTAATGAAATGAAAAAAAGAGCAGAAGAGATTGAGATAAAGATAAGGGATTCTGAAGTTGAAATAACTAATGTAAAAAAATCTGGCGGAAAAAGCCTGAAAAAAGAGCTTGTTGATAAAAAGAAAGAACTTGAAAGTATAGACGAACAAAGAAGAAATCTTTATATTCTAAAGTCAAAGTTATCTTCGCTTAATACAAAGATAGAAGACAAACAGGTTCAAATACAAAGAACAAAGATAGACTCTGATAATATATTTGGTAGAATACGCCAGCTCGAGTCAGAATTAAAATCAAAGGAAAATATAGACGGACAAAAAGAGAGAATCGCTTTATTAAGAATAGAAGTTGAAAAATTTAAAAAAGAGTTTGATAATTTAATAAAGAGAAGAAGTGAGAACGAAAAAACTATTGCGATTTCTGAAAAGCAGATAGAAGAAATAGAAAAAATAAACAATAAAGTTTCATCATTAGACATCTGCCCCTTATGCAAGACAAAAATAACCAAGGATCATGTTAATCATGTTGTTGAAGAACAAGAACAAGAAAAAAGGAAATATAAAACATCAAAAGAAAACGCTGAGAAAACTATAAATGAAATAAGCGAGAGCCTTAGAAGAATAAATGACGAATTGAAAAGAGCTGAAAACGAAGTAGGAATAAGAAGCCAAGATGTGCTTAAGCTTGAGCTTATCAATGAAAAGAAAAATGATTTAAGAAAATTTTCAGAAGAGTTGAAAAATTTTGAAGCAGAATATTCTGAGCTTATAAACAAAAAAAGCGGTCTCGAAAAGCAGATCATATCTATAAAGACCAGTGAAGAAAACTATGATATTCTAAGAGTAGAAGTGCAAGAGCTTGAAAGACACGAAGAAAAAAATATGGATATGGATATTATTATGAGACAAAGAGAGCTTGAAAGAATGAGAATATCCCTTAAAGAAGTGGGGCGGGAAGTTGAAGAAAGTTCCAACGAACTCAAAGAGGTATGTGAAAAAATTGATGAGAAACAAGAGATACTTGATGAAAAAAATAAAAGTGATATGATGCTCAAGGAACGATTCAAGAAGACACTTGATGAAAAGAGCAAATATCAAGAAAAAATACGATTTTTTGAAAATGATTCAATGAGAAAGCAAAATGATAAACAATTAATAGAAGAAAGAGTGAATAATTTTAAGATAGAAAGAGCGAGGTTTTTGGCTGAGAAGAGTGCTGTTGAAGAAGAAATTAAAGAATTTGCCGGAGCAGAGACATTACGCATGAATAATGAAGTTTTAAGAAAGAAGATTGAAGAAACACAACAGGCTCTGGGCGGCATAGGCTCTGTAAATTTAAGAGCGATAGAGGTTTATGAAGAGATAAAAAAAGAGTATGAAAAAGTTGAAGAAAAAGCAAATAAGATTCTTGAAGAAAAAGAAGAGATAATGAAGGTTATAGAAGATATAGACAAAAAGAAGAAAAAAGCTTTTTTTATGACACTTGAAAAAATAAACGAATTGTTCTCAAGAAATTTTTCACAATTAAGCAGCAAAGGGACAGCTACACTTGAACCAACAAACAAAGAAGATATCTTTGCAGGCGGAATAGAGATGCTCATTAAAGTGGGTAAAGGTAAATATTTTGATACACATTCCCTTTCTGGGGGGGAACAATCATTAATTTCTCTTTCACTTATATTTGCGATACAAGAGTATAGGCCTTATTGCTTTTATATTTTTGATGAGATTGATGCTGCTTTGGACAGGCATAACAGCGAAAGATTGGCTGCATTATTAAAAAGGTATATGAATCGCGGGCAATATTTGATTATTACACATAATGATTCACTTATAACAGAATCTCCTGTTCTTTATGGTGTAAGCATGCAGGATAAGATAAGCAAGGTTGTTAGTTTAGAAGTTTAATCCTAGGAATTCGCTTTGTTGTCTTGCTTTTAGTTGAGGTTGTTTCAAATGCCATATCTTGTTCATACTTCGTTATTCTTTGTTCGTTACCGCAATAATATTCCTCTCCATAGACTATACAATATCTGCAATTTGTTGGAGCTACAATTTCACCGAGCCTCCTTGTTTCTGGGAATGGTTTGCCATCTTTGGGAACATACTTCATCCGTATTTTATCTACGCTTTCGCCTACAAGAATTGGGATATTCCTCTTGAAAAAACATCTGCAAATATCATCATTGTTTTCTAGCATGTTTAATATGGTTTGTTTGAATATGTGGTTTTTAATTGAGAGTATAAAAAATAAAAATAATAAATAAGAAAAGACTATGATTTGTTCATAGAAAAAAGTTAAAAAAATAAAAAAAGAAATTAAAAATTAATAATAACTTGTTTCTCCGAAATCGTTTGTCTTCTCAGAGGGTTTTCTAGTTAGCAATATTATTAAAACAACAAGCAAAACAACGAATATAACCACAAGGACAATTGTCAAGATTACTATGGAATTTGGAATTCCTGTTGTCTTGTTATCGTCTGTTGTTACTGTATTATCGTCGTTTTCTACAGCTGATCCTGTTATTGCAATGCTTTTCTTGACTATTGAAGATGCGTCGTAGTTAGAAGCAGAAACTTCTATTTGGTATACTCCTGTTGGAGCATTTGAAGGTATAGTTAAATATATCCTTCTTTCTCTTGCATCCTCATTGCCGTCGTCGTCATCATAATTGTCTTCAGGGTAGATATCTCCGAAATAAGCTTTCTTTTGGACGCCTAATTCAGCTATCATTGCTGTGACAAAAGAGTTCTCAAGAGTGTCTGTTCCTTCATTTGCAAGAACAACATCTAATGCGATTATGTCTCCTGCGTATGCTTCTAATGGAGCATCAACAGAAAGTACATTGAACTCATATGAATCTTTTTGCAATGTTATTTCTCGTGTAGTTTCTTTATCGTCATCTTTGTCTGCTATTCTAGCTGTAAGAGTTAATGTTTCATCAACATCATCCATATCTAATGCAGAAGGAAGTTTGATGCTTAATGTTTTTGTATATGTCTTATTAGCCAAGACGTTGAATCTTGGTGTTGAGGCATAAACATCACTTTTGTATCCATCTATATAGACACTAAGTTTTACATCATTCAAATCTTCTACAGATGTGAATTTAACCTTTACAGAAATAGTATCTCCTGGAGAAGCTGCGATAGATTCTACATCTTCTAAAATAGATGTACCATCAACTTGGACTTCACTTATAGTGACACCAAGGTCAGCTGCAACAAGATTAATTGCGAATAAAGCAACTAATACTGCTACAAAAAAACACAATGTTTTTTTTGTTTTCATTTAAAGAGGTTTAAAAATTTAATTAATATCTCATATCTTTTTGGCTATTTAAAGGTTTCTATAGTGTATTAACTATTAAGTTGTTACAAAAGACATAAGGTTTAAATAGTATACCAAGTTATACTTCTGTATACTGAGATAGAACAAAATGGCAAAGAATAAAATAACCACAATAAAAATAGAAGAAAACACCAAGAAAAGAATTGACCAGCTGAAAGAGTATAAAATGGAAACTTACAATGAAGTTCTTAATAAGATGCTGAATATTATAAATATAACAATCCGAAATCCTATTGCAGGTGCAAGGATTTTTAGGGGTATAAAGAGAAAAAAAATGGGGAAGGAGAAGTTAGAAAGAAGGTTCGAAGAACAGAGTGAAGAAAAAAATTTTCTGAAGATATAAAGAATGATAATTAACGATAATTATGAAACAAGTTCAAAAGTTGCTGGTGAACTAATTTCTTTAGACTTAAAAGAAAATCTTATATGGGGTTTTCAAAGAACAATAAACAGAGAAGTTATTGGGTCTATGTTAAGAAGCATAGAACAAGAAAAACCTTTCAAACCAGTTAATTTAGTACAATTTTCAAGGAATATTTATTTTATGGCATTTTTAATTGATGATGAGCAGGGAAAACCTGATGGTGGTCACCACAGAGCATATGCGCATTATCTAGCAAATAAACCTCTTTCTTGTAGAATTGTTAATCCTAAATGGATAAGAAGAGGGACGATAGACATAAGAGATTTGGTATATAAATAATAAATCTTATTCTTCCCGATTAAACCTATTCAAAACATCAAAAAAATCTTTCTGGCTCATTACTTTATCTACTTCTGTCAATCCTCTTTGTGTTGCCATTTTTGCAAAAGCTTCTGGCTTATAACCTCTTTTTCTTAATGACGCAATTGTAGGGAGCCTCGCATCTTCAAAACCTTCGAATTCTCCTTTTTCTATAGCCGCTTTTATTTTCCTTTTTGAAAGGATCAAATCTGTGAACTTTACTCTTCCTATAAAGAACGTCCATGGGAAATCTTTTTCCTTGCCAAGAACTCTGTAAATCATTTTCTGCCTTTCTGAATTGTCCCTGTGGTCTTTCCCCCTTATTATATGCGTCATGCCATAATCAATATCATCTGCTGCAACAGAAAGGTTCATTAGAGGCCATACCCTATACTTTTTGCCTTGTAATGGGTGTTCTTCTTCATTTATCCTTGCAAGAGGAAAATCTCTCATTGCGGGGTTTGAATTATCTAAATCAGAGCTAAATCTTAAAACCGCTTCTCCTTGTCTGTATCCTTTTTTATCTAGCATCTTTTTCCATCGTTCAAGGTTATCCTTAACTTCTAGGCTCCTACATGGACATGGCTTGTTTCTTTCAACTAATTTTTTAAACTCCTCATTATCACAGGTGCATACATAGGCTGATTTTTTATTGATAAGTTCAACGGCATAATTGTAATAAGTTTCTATTCTGTCTGAAGCGTTGATGTATTTTGTAACATTCCCAAAAAGCCAGTTACAATCTTCTTTGATGTTTTTATAAGCTTCTTTTAGTGTCTCTTTAGGATTAGTATCATCTATGATAATATAGAATTTACCCCCATATTTTTTAACAAAAAGAGAGGATATCATATTGGATATAACATGTCCTACATGCATAGGCCCGCTTGGGGCAGGTCTGAACCTCATAACAATATTGCCTTTAACATTTGGCAATTCAGGCAATACATCCGGGGCTCTTACTTCTCTATGGCAGATAGATTTTTCATGTTTATCTATCTCTTTTTTCTGCTCTTCAATAGAAAGAGAATTAACTTTCCTGATAATCTCATTTATTCTTGGCATAATTATCTTTACGTCTTCTTTCTTAAGTCCTTCAAAGAAAAGAGGTGACAATACACTTCCGGCTATAGCTTTTCCTTCGTGCTCTACTGCATTTTTTAATGCATATGCAAAAATTTTTTCATCGGTTATTTTTCCTGTCATGATTCTCTTCTTATTATTCTTTTATAAGAATATAATTCAGAATGGGGTTTTTATAATTAACTTAATTCCAGCCAAGCTATACTACACCATACAAAAAGTTTTAAATCATTTTATTTTTCAAGCAACATGAGTCTTGAACAAATAATAGCACAAACAACCAATTTTGTTACATCTGAACCCGTTCATGCTCTTTTAGACATAGGGGGACATTGTTTAGCTGGGGCATTTCTTGTCCAAAGATATTTTCCAGAAGTACCAAAATTAAAAAAAATGATGCTTGGATTCTTTGGGGGGCTTTCTCCCGATTTTGATTTTTTTACATGTGGGTTAATTCCACATAGAACGGTTACACATACGATGTACTATGCTGGACTTTTAGCGGGAAATGTATATGTCTTCAACAAAGAAGACAGAAAAAAAAGACTTAAAGGCCATAAACTTTTAGAATTTATCGGCAGAGATATAAAAAGATTTTGTTCATCGAGATATGTAAAATTAACTTCCTTGGGCATTGCAATGCACCTGGGTATGGATAGTTTATATTCTAATTTAGAGAGAGTAGAATATTGCGCGATAATTGGAAGTGCTCTTTTTCTTCAGGCGTTAGTAAATCAAAAACAAAAAAGGTATGAACCAGTTCAAGAAGAGTTTCAAATTCGGCCATGTGTTATAAGAAATAAAGAAGGCAGAAGATATTTTGTCTGTGAAGAAGCAACACAAAAAGTAGAAGCTGATTGTTCTTTCAAAGAGTTACCAGAATATCCTATTGAGAATTATACGTTTGGAGATTTTAAAAAAGTAAGAGAATTCCAGCAAAAACTTTTTTCATGTGAGAAAGATGTATATAAGAAGATTGAAGATAGATTAAAGAATGGTTTTGAAAGCTATTCCACGATGGGAAAATCAATAGCTCTTCCTTTCTAATCTTTCTATTTTTCTTTCAAGAAGCTCAACTCTGTCAAGAAGTTTTGATAATCTTTCTGAAACTTCAATTAACTTATTGTTTATCTGAGAATTATCCTGAGAAGATGAGTCTGCTGTCTGTGCAGGAGTTGAGTCATATGAAGAAGGAGAATTATTTCCAAAAAAATTAAAGAATCCGCCAGAACTTACAGGGGGCGTTTGTGATGCTTCTGAAGAAGCAGGAGAATTGTCTGAGAGGGTTATTATGCCTTCATTAGACTTAATTGGAACTATTTTTTTCTGAAGATGCTTTGGAAGAGGAATACCGCCAGACACGCTTCCAGTCAGGTCCATATCCTCCTGTTTTTTCTTTTTGAAAAAGTTGAATGCCATTTTTATCTTTATTGCCCTTTTTTATGTGTTGTAATGGAGTTTTGGGGTTTTAAAGATATTGTTTTTTTCTCTCTTATTTTGCTATACCCAAAATTTAAAAACTTCTTTTCTCTGATTATAACATAAAAGATGGCAGATAGTCCTGAAGATATAATAAAAAAAATAAGCAAGCTCCATAAAAAAGGTGCTTCACGAGAATGGAAGCTGATATATAACTCTCCATTTGAAACACTAGAGCCTGTTTATTTCTGGATTCTCGACTTCATGGGTTACCCTAAAAATGTTGATAAAATTGTTGATAACTTTGCATCATCGCCAGGCTCTGGACACTTTTCAGAGCTTATGGGAAAAGCAACGAGAATGCAAGAAGAGGCAATGAAAGTAATGCAAACAATAGGCGTTCTTGTTAAAAGTATTGTAAACATCATTTATGATTTAAGACAGTTTGAAATAGTTCTTAACGATTACAAAGCCGCAAATTCTGATGATAAAACTCAAGCAGAAGCCGGTCTCATAGCACTAAAGCAGAGATGGCTTGATAATGTTGATATCAAAAGAGGAAATACAAGCATAAAAGGCATGACTTTTTCACAGGCGTCTTTCGCTACCCTTCTTGATGCTTTCTTTTTTGTCAAATCATTAAAAAACCTCCAAGAAAACAAGCCAGATCTTAACGAAAGAGTGATAAGAATACTTGAGCAAAGGTTATTGGAATTTGAAAAATGGAGAGAACTAAGTGAGAAAGAAATGCAAAAAAGATATAACATAGAAAGAGTATACCTCAAAAGCCAAGTTGACTCATTAAAGCTTTATTCAAGGTGGGCAAGACCTTATCTTAAAGCAGCAGAAGAGTTAAGAATGAATGACAGGGCGAATCCTGCTCTTGTTACAGCATTCAATACAATAAACATGAATGTTACTTTAATGAAAAAAGATGAAATAAATGTTGAAAAAGAAACTTACGCAAAAAGCCTGCCTAGAAATTTTCTTGATTTGAAAAACGCAAGGAAATATTATGCCTGTTCTCTTGTTGAGTTTAATTTTAGAGGAATTCCACAGAAAATGGAACAGCATTACACTTTTGGCGGGAGAGTTGATGTTTCTTTTAAAGCATACGCCCTTAATCAAGACGAAATTGATTTATTTAACTATGAACTTGAAAAATCTGACTTAAGAGAAGCATTAAATCTTGTTAAGGAAGCAACAGAAGATTCATTAAAAGAAATACAGGAAGATATTGATTATTTTCTCAAAAGTGATGATGAAAAAATTAAGGATAAAAAATTAAAGGAAGAAACAGAGAATAATGACATAAACCCGTTTACGGCTCTTCTTGGGCTTGACAAATTAAAAATTTTTGAAAAGAAACAAGAAAAAAAGAAAGATACTGATAAAGAAAAAAAGGAGAGAATAGAAAAATTACAAAAAGAAGGGATAAAAAAAGACACTTATGCTGAGAGTGTTATAAGAAGTCTTGCTGAGAAAAATGCGGTTGATTTTTGTTATAAGATATATGATATTTACAAGAAAGCGCATGGCATGGCTTCTACACAGAATATGGTTTGATAGACAAGATTTATAACTTTATTCTTCTCTGATTAGTAATGGTGAAAGAAAAGAAGATTAATGGAAATATTCTTAAAAAATTAAAACCAATAGAGATAGAAAAAAAACGTAAGAAAGAAGAACAAAAAAAATTCGATGAAGAAACAGCCCCCGAAATAAGCTCTCAAGAACAGGGTTTTTCTGATAATTCAATATGGAAAACAAAAGAGTTTGATGCTCCTACTATCATACGCTCAGAAGCAGAACCTGCGCCTCTTGAAAAAACAGCTGAAGAAGCAGAGACTCCCGGGGGAGTAAATCAAGATACAGCAAGGGAGACAGAAATAAATTATTCTTCACTACAAAGATCAGAATCTTCTGCTTATAGGATTTCTTCAGATTATGAAGGCAGAACAACTTATGATTCTAGAAAAGATGGAGAATCAATGAGACCAACTATGGGCTTGGGAAACGAACAAAGAAGAACAGGACTGACAAATCCATTTGTAAGACCAGAAGAAGTTCAAAGAAGTGAATTAGAAGAATTTTCAAGATTGGAAGAACAGGAAGAAAAGGAACGAGAAAGAATGAAAAAGCTCCCATTTATGCAGAAAGACAAGAGAGAGGAGATTTTTTAAATACCATTCACATTTAGCTCATATAGAAAAAAAGAGGAAAATAACAATTCAAAAATCTACGAGCCCTTCGGGTTCAACATCTAAGATTTTTGAAACTCTGGAAATTATAAATTTCCAGATTGTTCATTTTTCAAATAAAAATAAACATGGCAAGCGAAGAATATTTTTATGGCGGAAAAACATACAATCTTGATCCTAAATATGGGAGTCCTATAATGTATGGTTCTAATTTTTCTCAACTAAGTTCTGCGCTTGACCCAAGAACAGCCAATCAAATAAAAGAAGCAACAGAAACTCTTAATACTGGAATAAAGAATCTTGAAGTAGGAAATGTCCAGCCAGATGTTTTCGAATCAGTACCAAAAGAACATTTCAAGGAAATGAACCGTCTTGCAAAACTTACCGGCGCAAAATTAAGCTTTCATGCTCCAATGATTGACCCTACCGGAATAACAGAGCACGGATGGGAGAAAATGAATCAGGAAGCGGCAGAAAGACAGCTGTGGAGTGCTATTGAAAAAAGTCAGGAATTAAACCCCGGAGACAATGTTGTGACGTTTCATGCATCTTCTGTTCCATTGCCCTCTGCAGAATTTAAAATTAAAGATGGCAAGGAAGAAAGAGTTAAGTCAATGATTCTTATAGACCCTCAAGGCAAACTTCACCCAATAAAAGAAGAAGAAAGATATTTTCCGATAGGCATTAAAGGAGAAAAAATTGGCAAGCCAATTCCAACAAGTCCAAAATTTGAAGATGAAATAAGAAAACAAAATGATGATATATGGTCGCAACAACTGAGTCAATTAAACTTCTATTCTCAAAGGGGTACTTCTGAAATAAGCGAGATAGATAAAATGGGGATAGATAAACTAAATTTTAAAGATATAAAAAAAGAAGAACATCCTGAATGGAAAAAGATGGAGGGTCTACAGACACATGCTGCATTAGATTTATCTGAAGCTTATAGACAATTAAAGGGGATGTATGAATTGGCTTATAAAAGTGCAAAAAATACGAATGATAAGAAAACAATCAGTGAATTGGATAGTTATGCAAACAAAATCCTTCCTCTTGCCGGAAACTTTGAAAATATAAGAGAGAATAAAGAAAATCTTAAACACTTTTCAGATCTTATTGAAGAAGGTGTGAATCTTCTTGGAGAAAAAAAGCCTGAGATCTTAAGACCATTAAGAGATTTTGCAATAGAGAAATCTGCAGAGACTACTGCTAATCTTGCATTGAGGGGTTATAACGAATTCAAAGACAAGGCACCTATTATTGCTCTAGAAAATCATCCTGCACAGCAATCTCTTTTAACAACAGGAGAAGATTTAAGGGATGTTATAAAAAAGTCACAAAAACTTTTTGTGGAAAAAGCAAAAAAAGAGGGCATGAGCGAAAGAGAGGCAAAGAAACAAGCTGAAAAGTTAATTGGGGCAACATGGGACGTGGGACATATAAACATGATGAGAAGGTTTGGGTATGACAAATCAGATATAGTCAAACAAACAGAAGCGGTTGCACCATTTGTAAAAAAAGTCCATCTATCTGATAATTTTGGTTTTGAACATACAGAACTTCCAATGGGCATGGGAAATGTTCCCATGAAAGAAATAATGGCAAAAATAGGAAAGGAGGGGTATGATGTAAAGAAAGTTATTGAAGCAGGAAATTGGTGGCAGCATTTTTCACCTGGTGGAAAATCAAATCCTCCTCTTATTCCAACATTGCAGGGAATGGGAACACAAATGTACAGTGGCGCTCCTGGATGGAACCAGATTTACAGCACTCCCGGAGGATATTTTACGGGATATGGAACCATGCTTCCAGAACAACACTTTTCACTTTACGGCGCAGGATTTACAAATCTGCCAATGGAACTTGGCGGACAAGTTTCAGGGAAAGATTCAAGATTTTCAGGGACGCCCATGAGTTAATCTTAAAGAAGACTTTAAAAATACTGAAAACATAAGATAATTAGCTAAAAAAGAGGCAAGAAACAGTTCAAAAATCTAACTAAACCTTCGGTTTGATTAATGAAGATTTTTGATATTCAGAAATTAAAAATTTCTGGCTGTTCGTTTTGCAAGCAAAACAAACATGGCAAAAAAGATCACCAAATCAAAAAAAACCAACGTTAAAGATTTTCCTACACTTAATCTTATAAACGAAACAGATATTGCTTTAGATTTTGCGAAAAAAGTTTATCAAAAATTTGATAAGCTAGTAAAATCTGTAATTTTATTTGGCTCAACAGTTAAAAAAAATAATACTTCTGGCTCAGATATAGACATTATCATAATTATTGATGATGCATCTGTTAAGTTTGATGCAGAGTTAACCGCTTGGTATAGGGAAGGGCTTGGAAAAATAATGCAAGCAAATCCCTACAAACAAGAACTTCATATAAACACAGTAAAGTTAACAACATGGTGGAATGATCTGCTTAAAGGAGATCCAACAGTTATAAACATAATTCGCTACGGAGAAGAACTTATTGACTTTGGAGGATTTTTCAGACCGTTAAGAATACTTCTTCAAGAGGGAAAAATAAGCTCTACCCCCGAAGCGATTTATACCTGTTTGCAAAGAGCCCCGTTACATCTTGCAAACAGTAAAAGGGCAGAGATAAGTTCTGTTGAAGGATTATACTGGGCGATGATTGATTCTGCTCATGCACTTCTTATGACCGCAAAAATAACCCCCCCAAGTCCAGAACATATTCCCCAGTTGCTTAAAGAAACATTTGTTGATAAAAAACTTTTAGATTCAAAATATATAGGATGGTATGAAGAAGTGTTTAATCTTCATAAGGGAATTACGCATGGAACAATAAGAGATGTTCAGGGGCAAGATTTAGATGATCTACAAAAGAAAACTGAACAGTTCATAGGAGTTATGGCTGAGACAATTAACAAGATTTTATAATTTTAAGCAGCATAGTCCAATTCTTCTGCATCGCCTTCATTTTCTTCAATGCCTTTTTTTGAGTGGTAAAGTGCTGTTGCAATACCAAGATAAGCAGCATTTCTTTCTTTAGCCCCGTAACCTGCTATTGTCTTTGAAACATATCCTCTTGCTCTTTCAAGGTTAGGCTTGTATGTCTTCTCTCCGCCAGATCCAACCTGTATGCTTAGATTTTTATCTATAAACTCTTTATTTTTATAATCTATATACATCTTCATACAGTGTTGAATAATTCTTGCATTAGGACATTCCAGTATAAATTTCTTCCATGCTTCATTTTTAAATGTTTCAGCATAAGCTTTTCTTGCCGCAGTTATATCCCCCCCTTGTAAATGCTGAACAATCTGGGCATATTTTTTTCCCTTATCAGGCAATACGGCAGCAGTTTTTACCAGAGTTTGTTCAGATACATCACTTAAAATATTATCAAGATTCTTTGCAGTGTAATCAACCATATTTTTGTATCCTGAACTAAGTAAAACTTTTGCCTGTTTTTCAGCTGTAAAGGGGTTTTTTAATATCTCTGCATTTTTGCCCTTATCTCCGGGCATATATTTAAGAGCTATTCCAGAAAATTCATTAAGGGCGCCTATATCATTTCCGTTTTTGGTTATTTTTTTATAACATGCATCAACCCTGAACAAATCTTCTGCTCTTTCCAAAAATTCTTTTTCAGAATATCTTGAATTAGAGTCTATTCCAAAGTTTCTTCCTGCTATTTCCCTGACTGCTTCTTCTCCTAATTTTTGTTCGAGTGTCATTTTAAGTTCGTGCTCCTACACTTTTAGCCTTGTCTTTTCTGTCTTCTTTATCTTCGTCCTTGTCTCTCTTATATTTTTTCTTTTCACCAGGAAAAAGTGTTCTTGCTATTGCTAGGTATTGATTTTTAAGATTTTTATCCCAAAGATTAAATTTTTCGTCATTAGACATCTTGTCATCATCCATAATGTCTTCAATAACTTCATAATTAGCTTCAAGATATTTTATCATAGCATTCTTATCCAAATTTTTTCCGTCTTTCTTGAATAAAGCACCATGTGCCCCTTTTAGCTTTTTAATCAAACCACTAGTTAAAGAGCTGATCATTTCGGGACATTCTTGTAAGAATGCCATTTGTTCTTCTGGAATCTTACTAGCTAATTCATTTAATTCTTCTCCAATAACTGCCTTTACTCCTTCTTCTCCTTGTTCTTGGCTGGCTTTTTTCAGCTGTTTTAATTTGATTATTAAATATGATGCTCTATCATGCTCTTGGTTTCCTGTTGGATAAAGTTCAATCTCATTAATCAAAGAAAACATCTGTTTTTCATTCATCTTTTTCAAAATCTCGTCCCTGTTATTCTCAATAAATCTAGCCATATCTGGCTGTCCGTAATCTTGCATTTTTTTACCCCATTTTAATGCATTACGTGGTTCTCTCAATATTTCTACATTTTTGTCTTTATCACCAGGCATGTATTTAAGAGCTATTCCTGTAAGATCATTAAGAGCCCCTAAATCATTAATATTCTTCTCAAGCATTTGGCAATAATCTTCTACATCAAATAAATCAGAAGCTTTTTTAACAAATTCTTCACGAATAGAATTTGAATTAGGGTCATACTTTATGCTCGAATCTATGCCGAAAGGTCTGCCCTTAAGTTTATTGACTTCTTGTTCTCCTAATTTTTGTTCTAATGTCATGTTGATATTTTTAATAAGCCCTGGTAGTATTTAAACCTTTTGTTTGTTGTATCTGGAGAGGGGTGACAAAAGAAAATTTTAAATAGACAGAAGAACCTAAGAAAGATATGATAAAAGGATTTAGTGCGAGAAATTGGAAACTGAGATTAATGGGGCATCCTTCAGAGGATTCTTACAGCATTGATGAAAAAAATAGAATATTTTCAGTTGCAGATGGGGTTACTCGTGACCCTTTGTTATATCTTCCAGATATTACAACTCTTGGTGGAAAATTAAAATTCGCAAGAAGCTATCCTAAACAAAGCCCTGCTAAAATGTCTGCAGATATATTTTGCAATGTTTTCCCAATTGTTTTATCTGACTTCCGAGACAAAGATGAAAATGCCGTTAGGGTGGCTTTTGGAGAATCTAATAAAAAAATTGGAGAATGGAATAAAAATAATATTCCTTGTCCCAATTATCTATTAAATGATTTTGCTGGATGTGTTTCTGCTGGAGTATCAATAGAGAAGGGAGTGATTAATTGGGGGTATTTGACAGACTGCGGTGTAACCATATTTGATAAAAATGGGGACATTAGATTTAGAACAGAAAATCAAGGACCTGATAAGTATGATAAGAATATACGGAAAGATAAGAGATTAACCGGATTAGACTGGAGAAATCCTCGGGCAAGAGAGGTGATAAGAAAATATTACAGAAATAACCCCAAAGAAGAAAACTCTTTTGGGGTATTGACTGGAGAGGAAACAGCTATGCATTATGTAAGAACAGGCAGAAAAGAAATAATGCCTGAGGAGTATCTCATAGTTTATAGTGACGGTCTTGAGCCAATTATATTTTCGGGTCAATTTGCCGATAAGATAAGAGAACAAAATATTAGGGGGATAGAAAAGTTATGTAAAAGAAATGTTAAAACTGAAGGGACATTGATTATCTCGCGCTTTGATCCTTAAAAATATCAATGCTCAAATCTAAATCCGGCCACTCTTGACCGTCTTCTTTATTTTTTTCCTCGGGCTTCCCCCTTAAATCTTCATTTGTTACTTCTATCGTGCTTTTATCCTGATTTTCTTTTTTTATCTTTCCCTTTAAAACCTGTTCCTGTTTTTGTTTTCCTTTCTCTTCAAGATGTTTTGTTTCGTCTATCGGAAGAATTTTTGATTTTTTCATGTTTCCCTGATTGTTGGATTGGTTTTTATTCTTTTCGCTTTTCTCAAGTTCTGAAACCAACACACTAACATCATAAGCCATATCTGCATTAGTGCTTATTGAATCAATGCCGTTTCTTACAAGAAATTCAACCATTTCTTTTTTGCTTCCAGCCTGTCCGCATATGCTTGACTCAACTTTATATTCCTTGCATATTCTTATTACTCTTTTAATCTGTGAAAGAATCGCAGGATGCATTTCATCATAAAGATACTGAACTTCAGCATTTCCTCTATCGATTGCAAGAGTATATTGTGTCAGGTCATTTGTTCCAAAACTTATGAACTTGGCATATTTGCATATTTCCCGTATAATCTGAACAGCAGCAGGTGTTTCTATCATTGCACCAACGACGATATTGTTTCGTTTATATTTTTCATGAAAAATTTTAAATGCTTGTTCCATTTCTGACTCTAAAATTATTTGGGGAAACATTATACCAAATTTTTTTTCCGGATTCTTTTCTGCAACCCTTTTTATTGCACTTAGTTCTGCTTCAAAAAGAGGAATATTTTTTAAACTAAAACGAATACCATGAAATCCAAGCATGGGGTTTAGTTCTATTTCTTTAGATGCACCTGGAAGATTTCTGTACTCGTCACTTCTTATGTCACTTGTTCTTATCCAAATTGTTTTAAAATGTTTTGATATTTTCGCAATTCCTTCTTCAATAATCTGGGAGTATTCTCTTACTTTATTTTCTTTCAAAAATAACAACGGATGTTTTCCAGAACTTGCTATTATCCCCTCTAGTCTCAATAAGCCAATAGAATCGCATTCGGATTTTGCTGCTCTTTCTGCAAAATCTGGTAAATCCACCATAACTTTTATTTTTGTTCTTGTTCCCTTGATTATAGGCAAAATTTCTTTTTTCTTATTTTCTGTTATTTCTAATGCTTTTCCTTCATAAATTTTTCCATTTGTTCCGTCAACAGTCACAATCATCCCCTCCTTGAGATTTAATGTTGCTTCTTCTGTTCCTACAACACATGGAATTCCCATCTCACGGGAGACTATCGCAGCATGTGCTGTCGCTCCGCCCTCATCAGTGATTACTGCAACAGCTTTCTGCATTGTGACGACCATGTCTGGATTTGTCATTTTTGTCACTAAAATATCTCCTTTTCCGACTTTGTCCAAATCTTTCATTAAACGAACAATTTTTACTCTTCCTGTTGCTATTCCTGGAGAAGCCGCAAGACCAGAAAGCAAAATCTTTCCTTCCAAGTTTTTATTTGTTTTTCTGTTTTCTAAGGTGGTTATTGGTCTTGACTGAACAATGTAAACTTTTCCTTTCTCAACAGCAAATTCAATATCCTGGGGTTTTTTGTAGTGTTCTTCTATTCTTATTGCAAGATTAGCAAGAATTTTTATTTCAGAGTCTGTCAATACCTGCGCTTTTGATTCTTCATTAGATAATTTTATTTCTTTTCCGTTTCCGTTTTCTTCTTTTATCATTTTCATTTTTTTGTTTGAGACAGTCTTTTCTGTAATTTCTATTTCAGGGGATACAACATAATGGTCTGGCAGTATTTTTCCTGATACAATTCCCTCGCCCAGACCGAAAACTGATTCAATGACTATTTCATTATTATGTGTCATAGGATTTTTTGTGAATATAACCCCGGATTTTTCAGAATTTATCATTTTTTGTATGATAACCGAAAGAAGAGCATTAGCCTTATCAAAACCCTTTTTATGACGATAATAAACTGCTCTTGCTGTAAAAAGAGAAGCAAAACATTTTTTCACTGCTTCCAATAAAGATTTCTCACCAATAATATTTGTGAATGTTTCCTGCTGGCCCGCAAAACTTGCTCCTGCTAAATCTTCGGTTGTAGCGCTTGAACGAACAGCAACAAAAACTTCTCCTTTATCTCCCAATAATTCAAGTGCTCCTGATTTTATGTGCTTTTTTTCAGAGCTTAGAAGAGCATATGCCTCTTTTATTTCACTTTGCATTTCTTCAGGAAGCCGGGCATTAGTTATCAGTTCACGAATTTTCTTTGCATTTTCTTCGAGCTCCTTTGTATTGTCAACATTTGTATTTTTGATAATTTCTTTTATTTTTTCCTTTAAACCAGCAGAAATTATGAATGCTTCAAATGCCTGTGCAGTTATGCAGAAAGCAGGCGGGACAGGAAAGCCAGAATTGTACATTTCGGCAAGGTTTGCGCCCTTGCCCCCTGCGACATTTCCAGATTTTGCAGAAAGTTCCGAGAGCCATTTTACATATTGTTCAGAAACGTCTATCTCCCCTTTTTTTTGCATGCTAAAGTTAAGTTGGGGGTTTTTTTAAAGGTTGTGATTGAGGTTTTTAAGAAAGAAAATAATTACAAAATTACAAAAAATTAGCTTGTTTTATACTTTAATGAACAAAAAAATTATCAATATGATTTATAGCATCTTCTAATGATTTATACTTAACAGTTTTTATTTTTGAATTTCCAGCAATCATTGCAGATAATCTTTTATTTTGCTGATTCTGGTATAAACACAATATTTTCTTGTTCATACTTTCAGCTTTGCTAATCTCATATCCAACACCCAGTGATGGAGTAGAAACTTCTGCTATTACAACATCTGATTCTTTAATCCAAGACATACATCTATTATAATTCCATTTGTCAGATTCAGTCAGATTTCCATTATCAAGATGCTCTGTTAAAACCTGACCATATTTAGCAAGGTATTGTATTAACTGTAAATAGGTCTCTTTATCACTCGCCCCTCCACGAACAGAACCAGAAAAATATATTTTCATAGGAAGTTTGATCAATTCTTATTTAATTTCTGTATACAAAATCTTAACTCTGCCGGGAAGCTTTGGAACAGCGCTCCTACAAAGTTCTCTCAAAAATGCAGTATCTTTTTTATTCTCAAAAGCTATAACAAAAATTGGCTGGCCAACCTTGAAAACAGCAGACCTTCCCTCTGCGGTTCCATAGCTGTGAGCCATACCGCTCTGGACTCTTTCACCTTTGCTTCCTCCAGAATAAATCTTATTGTTTCTTATAACCTGATGAGGATATCCCCTACAAGACATGTAATAATTTTCAACTGGAATATGTTTTTCAATTTGATTATGCATAAATTGTCTTGATGCTTCTAAAGCCAAGTCTCGTATCTGAACATGCATTTCAGAAATAATCTCAATAACGTTTTTGAATTCTCCTTTATTATACCTGGGAATATTTCCCATGTTAAATTTGCTTATTTTTTGTGCAGGAACTGCTTTTATATAATTCAGGTGCTTTACTTTCTGTGACTTTCTAGTAAAAGGGGTTATTTTTTTCTTAGAATACGCTTTTGCTCTTCTTACTGCCATCTTACTTTATTTCAACCTCTGTGTTTAATGCCTGACCTGGAAGACCCCTCTCAAATATCGCTCTTATCATGCCCTTATTTCCATGAGAACCTGAAACCTTTCCTTTTATTATTTTTCCTGCAGGACTTTTCCATGCTACTTCTTTTCCTACAAGTTTAGCTGCTTCTTCCTTATTTTTTGAGCCAGCGTCTAAAATAAAATGCCTTTCATGAACATGTTTCAGACTCCTTCTGAACTGAATAACTTTTGCTTTCATTGTAATAAAGAGAGGTATAAAAAGAGGTTTTTAAAGGTTTTGAGAAAGAATCATAAACCTTTTTCTCCGCGTATATATTCAAGCATGTGATAAAAATGGAATTGAAAATAATAAAGTGGCTCACCTAAATGCTTCAAACCAACTTTGATATCCCATAAGAAAGGAATCTTGCTATCGGGTGTTGACCATAATCTACTGGTGAAATACTCTTCAAAACTCGCATCGCTCAAAGCTATATCAATAATGTCCTTTCTGACTATATTTTTTATCCTTTGATGATTATTAGCCTGGTGTTCTAATGCCATGTGAAGAAGCAGAGAATTTTGTGTTTAAAAAGATTATTGCATTGAAGATGCAAAAAGATTTATTAATTCTCCTTGTCTAAAACTATTATGAAAAAAAGGGGATTAACTGGGTTTGTGATTGTAAAATATAGTTCTTTTTTAGGGATTGAACACTCTATTTTTCAGGATTGGTACTGATGACTATTAGTTTAACAATAGCAAGAGAAAATTTAGAAGAGCGTAGTGAAGCGCATAGTTATCTCAATTATTTAAAATTAAAAGACCGTCTTCATTGGGAACAAGAAAGGGCTTCTAGTCATGTACTAACTCCTACAGATTATCAAACTCCAAAAGGAAGAATTTTAAAAATGTCTGAAGAAGAGGAATTAAAAAATTTGATACTGAGATATATTCCTCGCAAATTTAGGCCAGATGTTAAAGAGATTTCTATAACTGGCAGTTTGTCTGAGGGAACAGACGGTAGTCGAAGTACTGAAAAGTATTCAAAATCTCTTCCAGCAAAATCTTATCGTAAAGATAAGATTGAGTCAGACACTTTTCACTTAAGTGATATAGACTTGGGTGTTGTCTGCCCGAGTTTGATTGAATATCTTAAGAGAATAGATCCTAATTTTATAGATACGGGCAGATATTTTGGTGGTAAAGCAACAAAAGAAATAGAAACAGCAAGTGATATTGGATTTAGACCAACACCTAGGTTCATAAGCAATCGTTTATGCCCTGATTGGATAAAAGATTTAGTGGTAGACCTTTCAAAGAGAGATTACGCTGGAGAAAGAAGAAATATTCAACTTAGAATATTGGAAAATTTACCTAGAAGAGAACATAAAGATAGAGATATTATTTACAGAACCTAAATGCTTCTTTACATCCCCAAGCTAAACTCGCCAAATTCTCTCTTTATTAAGGAAAGAACTTTATCATTTATAGCAACAGGCTTGCCTTTCTGCTCTGACATTGTTTTATCAAACTCTTCCTGAATGCCTTCGATTATTTTATCCTCTTCAATCTTTTTTAATTTTCCATCTTCTATTATGAAAATTGGATTTGTCAAAAACATATCTATATGTTTTTCTTTGTTCTTTCCGTAAGCAACAACTACCTGCATTTTTCTTAATTCAATGAGATCGCATCTCTGACCATATTCAATAAGGTGATTTATCAAGAAGGTTGTATTTTTTCTTACATCCTCTATTTCGTATTTTGTTGGTTTTTTCTTGCTTTTATATTTTTTTCTTGCATCAATCAATTCTCTTATAACTGTTAATCCCTTTGGGTCCATTTTGCCCTTTTTTATTAAATCTGATTCAAACTGCTTTATTAGTTCTGCTTCGCTTTTGTTTCCAAAAAGATTTTTAAGTAGCTTAAAAACATTATTATAAGTTTCATTTAATGTTCTTTCTTCTGCCTTTTTTTCTATTTGTCCTCTTAAGTCCTTAAGCCTGTTCATATAATCCTCTACATCCTTCAAAAGTTCGTCAACTTCTTTACCAGACACTTCCTTTATTTTTTGGTGTTCAAATCCTTTGTAGTATTTTATAGTTATTTTTTCAAGTATATCAATGTATTTTTGTTCTAGTATCTTTTCTTTTTCAACAAAAATTCTTTTCATTTCTTTTATTGTTTCATAGGTGTTTGTTGGCGGTATTCCATAAAGCATCAATAATGCCTGGCTTGGAGAAAGAATACTCCAGTATAAATCATTAACAACAATATCCAATAATCTCTGCTTGACAATTTCTTTTGTTTTGTCGCCCATTGACATGAATTTATCTATTGCTTCTGGGCTGGGTTTTATTTTTCCCATTTTAAGCAGAAGTTTCCATGGCAAAAATCCGCCACGGTCATAAAGAGGTATACCATCTCTTATCATTCCAAATATTACCGGGGCAGCATCTTTTACATCTTCCCAAAATTCTGTTAAAAGATAAACCTGGACATGAAGAGGGGTTTTTACACCAGAAAGCTCTGCAGCTTCAGCAACATATTGGTAAATTATTCCTCTTAATCTTTCTTTAAGCTCTAAACGGGACATTCTCTTTACATCTGTATCATCTATAAGAACAAAAGCGTCTATATCACTGGTAGGTTTTCCTTCGCCCCTTACCATGCTACCTACAATTACATAACTATAGATATATTTTTCAAACTTTCTTAAAACAAGGCTCTTATGTATGGAACTTACCCTAAATGTTCCTAAAATACCTTTATCATGCAATGGATAAGACATACCTATTGCTTCAACAATATCAAACTTACTATCAAGACAAAAATTTGCGAGGTCTATTGGTGTGAGTATGTTCAACCATATTTTTGGTTTCATATTTTTAACTTCTTTTAATAGCTCTGTTTTTATTTTTCCGATTTCTTTAAAATTATCTTCAGGAACAATCATGAGAATGTGCATTGGTTTTGCTTTTCTCTCTTCTTCAGTTAATGCATTTTCTTCATCAAACTTTTCTGCTGCTTGTGGGGGGATAATGCCCAGGGCAAGTGTAAACGGGTATTTTTTAAGTATATCTTTTTTAAATGTTTCAAGTTTTTTTCTTGTTTCTTCCATTTCTTTCTTGACTTCTTCTGGAATATCCTGCCCTGCGACAGGCATTTTCTTGTTTAAGTCATAATCATTGTTTGTCATTCCAGCTATGTCTGATGGAGATTTAGAATCAGAATTTTGCGGTGAATTTTCAGACTTTTCTTTTGTCATTTTTTACTATTTTTAATAGTAACAACCTTTTAAAAATGTTGGGGTTTAAAAATAGATATTAGTGGGAGTTGAAACCTCAGAATATCCACACGGGCGCGAGAGGAATCGAACCTCCGTCATGTCGGTGTAAATAATATTATCATAAATGTACTTTTATAGCGAGCCTTTGATTTAGTTCAATTTTTATAGGTCTACATATAAATTTATATATCATTCAAAATTTGAGGTAATAAAATGAACTTAACAAATATCTATCTTATATTGTTTGTAATAGGGATTATTTTTTTAGTTTTTGGGATAATTAAAAAGAATAAAAAGATCAAAATGATTTCTTTAATATTATTGATTTTATTGATTTTATTTGTAGTTATGTTTTTTATTGCACTCAGTTTTAGTAATATGTAAATATGAAATATGGACCCACGAGGAGTTGAACCTCGGAATACTCGGTGTAAACGAGTCAGTTAAACCGCTAGCTTATGGGTCCTTATGAATCAAATCAAATTCGAAAGTATTAAAAGATTTCGTTTCGATATATTTTCATGGATAATCTTAAATTAGAGGGTATAAAAGAAGAAGCGAAAAAATTCTTTGAGAAATCAAATGGGTGTCATGATTTTCATCACACTGAACGAGTTTACAATTTATGCATGCAAATAGGCAAGAAAGAAAATGCTAATCTTGAAATTCTTGGAACAGCAGCATTGCTTCATGATATAGGAAGAGAAGAAGAAATGAGAACAAAGGGGAAAATCTGCCATGCTGAACATGGTTCAAGGATAGCCCAAAAAATACTTGAAAAGAAAAATTTTAATAAAGATGACATAGACAAGATTATTCATTGCGTTCAATGTCATCGTTTTAGGAAAAATAAAATTCCTGAATCAAAAGAAGCAAAGATTTTATTTGATGCTGACAAGCTTGATTCTATAGGCGCAATTGGGTTGGGGAGAGCATTCTTGTTTGCAGGAGAAGTTGGTGCAAGATTACACGATGAAAATGTAGATATAGAAAAAACAGAATCATATAGTAAAGAAGATACCCCTTACAGAGAATTTCTGATTAAGTTAAGCAAGATAAAAGATAGACTTTTTACAGAAGAAGGTAGAAGAATAGCAGAAGAGAGGCATGGATATATGGAAGATTTTTTTAAAAGATTAAACAAAGAAATAAAAGGAGAAATTTAAAGTATCCTATCTTATTCTATCAAAAAAAATAAAAAATCTCGCGTCAGCATTTTAATACTATTTTTCAAATTACTTAAATGCAAACGCTCGAAAATTAAAAATTAATTCATCTTGTGCATATTGCATTTGCAATAAGCATGATATTTGCTCACTTTTGCTAGAGCCATTACTAATACTCCAATAGCGTAATAAAGCATAGCAGCCCAGTTATTATAAATTAATTCAGAAGTCCATTGTGTTTTGATTCCAAGAATTATTGAATACAATCCAACAACCCCAAGAATTAAAGCGACAATACCCATTGCAGGCATGCATCCGCATTTACCTTTTGCTTTTTCTTTTGCCATTTATTTTACCTCCTTTTATGTATCATAAAGACTAATAAGCTTTAAATATGTTCGGGATATTATAAGAATATTGCGCTGCTAGTATATCGGTTCGTACGTCTCGTTGCCAACGAGGAGAGCCGGGTTCAATTCCCGGGTGGCGCATATAGCTATTTTGGTATGTTTGAGCGATCTTGGATTATTTTGAGGATATTTCTGGGAATTTTTAAAGTTCGTTGAGACAAGGGTGAAGAGACTACCTTATTGCCATTTTGGTTTGTGTAATATATGAATAGAAGGTAATTAATCTTTGGTTATAGTTTTTAAAACTTCTGCTTAACTAAAATACCCAATCGAGGGGGAATCAAAGAAAGAAATACACTTTATTGATATGCATTTAGACGAAGAATATGACAAACAAAAAAATCATCTATCTTCTGAAGAATTGTTGGTTTTGAAAAGAAAACTTGATAATCCTCCTTTGCTCTTGATGTTGTCTTCCAAGTCAAAGAACCGTCTCTCTCAAATCCTATGTGTATATAACCAAGGGATTCAAGTATCTCTACGGTATCTGGTGAAAATTCAGTCTCTAAGGAATCTTTCATTCCATTGCGATTATTAATCAAATAATTCAGTTCTTTTTGTAATGTCATTTTATCCCATTAAAGAAACTATCTTTTTATACCTTTTCAAGGTGCAATTGATTATTCTAGACTCGCTGAGAGAAAGAGGTGATTTTTTTATTTTTCGGGTGCATGTCCCAGAGGCAATAAAAGACTATTTACAAGTCGTCTTAATCCCACCTCTGTTCTTGAAGTAATAAGAATCTCCGGAATATATCCTTTTCTGTCATCTCCAAATATTTCAACTAATCCTGTTGGAAGAAGATATCTTTTAGGACCCTCGTGTTGTTCAGCTACTCTAAAATTTTCATGTCTCTTTCTAATCAAATTAATCGTCTTATAAAGTTGATCTGGCTTAATATAATTAACTCTCGTTTTATCGAATTGAACATTTTCATCTGAAGAATAAATTCGCTTTTCCATTTATTTTAAGTTTTCATTATTTATTTTTCGACGACTTCGCTCATCTGTCATTCATGTTACGTACCCTTGGAGCATAGCCATCGCTGTGGCTGAAATCGAAGAATCCACCCAAGCCAAAAGCATCAAGACCCCAACCCGAACCCAACGCGGAATATTTCCTAGTATTGTATTTCCTAACATTTTTAGAAGGTTTATTTAAAATCCAAATAAGAGGTTTATTTTTGCTTACCCCTTCAACCACTCTCTTAACAACTTCGAGCATATCTTTACTTCCTACTTGCGCAATTACATAAGGATTTTTAAGCAATTCATTAACTGATTGCCTTTTTGTTTTAAATCCATATGGAACAACCCTTACTGCTTTATCTCCCTCTTTATGTCTTTTAAGCAAAGACTCTCTGTCAAAAGGCATAGTTCCATCAACATTATCATAAACAATAATCTCCTTGGGGGTGTATAAATTTTCAGTTGATGTCCAGAAATAATTTCTTCTGAATTTGTTTAGAATATCCTGACAATGCTCTTCATCAGGGTTTTGTAAAGCTAAGTTGACTAAAGAAAAAGTTTGGGCAGTTGTCGGTATTGAAAGTCTTTCTCCGCGGATTTGAGTCATTACCTCTATGTAATCACCTTTCTCTTCAATCGGCAAGCTGAAAGCAAGAGGTTCACCCATATGGGAAACATAAATCTCTGTAGAGATCTCTGTTCTTACTAAGACAATTTTTCCGTTGCCTTTAAGGTTTTTTGTTTGCATGTTAGTGAGTTTTATTTTAAAGTTCCATTATTTATTTTGAGCAGTTGTTAGGATATACACCCCAGAAGCACAGCCACCCATATCGAGGTGACCACAATCGCTATCAAGGACCAATCTACCACCATCCAAGTACGAATTCAGTGTGGTATATCTTTTACCTTTAACATCATCGTCTTGAGTCGGGTTTAATGTACAAAGAGAAGAATCTTTTTTGCCTAATCCTTCAGCCACTCTCCTAACAACATCCAGCATATTTTTATCTCCAACTTGTGCGATTACATAAGGATTTTTAAGTAAGTCCTTCATTGATTGGATTTCTGTTTTAAACCAGTATGGGACTATTCTCACGGCCTTATCTCCGTCTTTATATCTTTTTATCAAATCTTTTCTACGAGAAGGCATTTTTCCATCAACATTATCATAAACAATTACATCATCTTCGCCCCATAAATTTTCTGTTGAAGTCCAAAACCAATCATTTCTTAATTTGCTAAGAATGTCCTTGCAATGTTTTTCATCAGGATTTTTTAATGCCAAATCTACTAAACATAAAGTTTGTGCAGTTGTTGGTCTTGATAGTTTCTCTCCGTCGATTTTACCCATTACATTACTAAAATAATCGGGTCCAATTATTGGGAAGCCAAAAGTTAATTCCTCTCCTTTATGACTTACATAAATTCCATTTTTTACTACAACAATTTTTCCATTGCCCGTAATGTTTTTTGTTTGCATACTTTGCTATATTTTCTGGTTTTTTAAAGAAATCTGTAATCTAAAATATAGAACAAATTACCTCTCCCTATTTCCAACCCCTAAGAACATTCTGGTTAGCTTGGTGATTTTAATCGCACATATAACTCTTGGTTATGAAGAAAAATTCGGATATATCTCTCTTTAATTTCTCTGGAAACAACAGAGTCTTTGTCAATTTTCATTCCAGGATTAAAGGAAAGAAGCGCACTTCTCCAATTTATTAAATTAGGATATTCTTTATCTATCGCTTCATTTAAACTTTCTTCCAATTCAAGATATTGCTTTTGACGAGAAAAATCAAGTCTTGCACCTCTTAAATTATGAAGAATAAACAATAAAGTAACTTCTTCACCATGCTCAACTAAATACTTAACCTTTTCCTCATCCATAACGTCAAAGAATATCTATGATTTTATAAAGATATATGCCCGCCATGCTTAAGAAGACAAACTCCTAACTACTTCCTCCAATCTTTTCTCTCTTATCTTATCTATTTCTTCATCTATTTTGCTTACTTCTCGGCTAGATTCAAGAGCCATAAACATTTTTTGTGCTTTAAGAATCTGCTTCATAACTATTGTAAGATTATCAGACTTTTGTAAGTCTCCTTTATTAAAGGAATAATAGTTTATAGTTTCAAATGGGTTGTCAAATAATAAATTAAAGTGATCTGCAATTATCTCTCCTAATGCGAATCTTATTCCAGCAACTCCAAATAAACAGTTCTTTACATAATCTGTGCAATCTTTTCCATAAACAGACATTCTTCTTACAATCTTATAGTTATCAGAAAATTCTTTTATTCTTATGATTAGGTCTTCAGAATCCGATTTTATCTGAGCCCTGTTTATTCCAGCTTCTCCGCTCGTATAATTCCTTGCAAGTTTTGAGTCTCTACCGCCCTTGCACATCATTAGATATAATTCTTTATTAAAATCCTTAGGCTTAACTTTAGCCATAGTACATATTACTTCTCTTGTAGGCATATGTAAATAAGTGTTATCCATGCTAATCAGATATATTCTATCTTTTTAACTTTTATTATATTCTATTTTATACAGTGCTTATCTCTGTAGGGCTCGCTTAACATATCTTAACAGGAATTAGGGATTCTGAAACAGTCTATAAATGTCTATAACATTCTGGAACCTGTGCGAATAACGCTCCAAGTATAAGACCCTGAAGACCGATGAATGTTGCCAGTAATCCATCAACACCATATCTTACACAAGAATGTATCGGGGGATGTGTTTGTTCAAGCGTTTTATGATTATACATTGATTCACCTCCAGCAATACCTGCAGCGATACCTAAAGCAAGACCTACTCCTGCACCTATAATTGCTATTCTACTACTTTTCCTCGGATTATAGGAATTTGCTGAATTTTCAAGATGGTCGTCAATTGATTTTATTTTCATTCTAGTTTGAATTATTTCTAGTTTTTAATCTTTATTATTCTTCCAAATAAACGTAAGATTAGGAAATATACCTCTGAGATAGTGCATATTAATCAAAACCTAAATAGACCCTGGCATTCTTGCCATAATTCTCTGCAGGAAGAGATAAAAAAGTCGCTTCACTACTAGAACAAACTATACAATCACTTTCATCACGACTTAATGCCCACAATCTTCCTCCAGAATCAGTCTCAAAAATATGCCAAGTACCATCACCATAAGTATAACTTATTTCTTTCAAATTACCGCCAAGTCTCAATGCTGAAGAATTACTTGCATGAGGATTCCGGCAGGCTATTAAGCTTAAGTAAACATTTATTCCCTTTTGATTAGCTAGTATCTGATTTCTAACTCGATTTGGTTTTGTTTGTATTTCTCTTCCTATTCTTTCAAGCTCCATCATTTTTTCTAAATTTTCCATTATCAATGGTGAGAGATTAACTTTTTAATCTTTATTATTTTTTATCACTTAATTAAACCCTTTTTAATAAGATAAGTATATTCCGAAGCAATTCTTTCCATCTCTAATGTTTCTCCACCGCCATAAACATGAAATTCGCCTCTTCCAAGCTTTATTTGGAGAGCAAGTATTTTTTCTTTGTCTGTTTCAGGTTTTAAATGCTGGAAAGAATCATAATACTCTTGGAGAATTGGAGAAAATCGAGTTAATATTTCTGCTAGGTCTACTTCAGTGCTCTTAACTGGTTCAGGTAATTTTTCTTCTAAAGCCATTTTTATTAAAGAAGTTTTTTATTTAAATATCTTTGTATGTTGAACTTCACATCTCATCAATTGACTGGTTGTTTTTTAAGAGGGGTGATGCTTATTTTCTCCTAGCCAAAACTAAATGGGCAAGTCTTTTTAAATAAGAAATACATATATAAAACATGAAAAAAGGGATGTTGGGTTTTGCAATAGTTTTATCTTTATGTTTATTACTGGGCGTTAGTTTCGTTTCGGCATCTATAATAAGTCCACCACCTTGTTTTGTCGGCGGAGAAATAAGAGAACTTAATTTTCAGGATGAGTATTATGAGCATAATAGCACTTATGGTCGTGATACTATTCCATGTATTCCTCACGACCGTTTAATTCCAGCACAATATATTATTACCATAAATATTACTGAAGTAAGTAGTTTTAAAGAAGAATTGAAAGGAGGATCTGAAAGCCATTGTACCGATACTTATTTTAAAGGTGAGGAAAAGAAATTTATTATTTATGCTAATTCAATGAAAACAGGAGATAATCTTAAAGTAGGCAATCTGATAAAAGGCAATGTCAGTAGTTTTCTTGAAGAAACTTTTTTTATTAGTAATGAATACAAGCTAACTGAAGTTAATATAACAATTTCTTGCGCTGGCTGTTTGTTTGATGAAAAATGTTATCAATTTGGATACAGAAAAGATGCAAAATATTGTTCAGATTCTAAAAATTTTACAGAACAATTAAACGCTGATAGTTCCTGTCAGAATAATTTTGAATGTTCCTCAAATGTCTGTGTTTCTGGAAAATGCATTTCAGAAGGATTCATTCAAAAACTTCTCGATTGGTTCAAAAAACTTTTTCTAATTTAATCAATATATAGTTCATGAATGACAATCTACAATACAATGTGTTCGTCTCAATCGTGTGGGCATAGATTATACCGGCCATCTGCCGCATGTCATAAGTCCAGTTTCTGCCGGGTTTAGGGAATAAGTTTTAACATGTATTGTTGTAAACGCCAGTTGATATACTATTAAGTTAATTGGCTCAAACAGAACTGAAGTCTAAGAAGCATTTAAAAACTAGAAAAAACAAAGATTAGCATGAAAATAATACTCGCCAGCTTGATTGTAATACTTTTGGTTTTCCCAATAGTAAGTGCAGACATAATTGTTGATATGGTTAATGAAAGTTCAGGAGTAGTTTTTGATAAACCGCTAGATATAGAATTGAAAGATGCTATGATAAATATCTCTGTTAATGAGTATGGTGAAGGTAGATTAACTGCAACCTTTAAGATTGTGTCTAATGAAGATAAAGAAGTTAATTCTAGGGTATATCTAAAAGCAAAAGGGCAAAGTTGTTACAGTGAATGTAGAGCTGTTGACGTTACCGAGTGGACTACAAGATTTAAATTATACTATACTTCTGAAATACCCATAGTAGAAAGGGATTTGGGGGATGGCTCTTTAGTTAGAGGATATGTGATTGAACAAGGTGAAACTCTTGTTATTGAAAATGAAGAAGGAAGATTTGCAGGAACACAAGAGTTTAGTTTGGTTCCTAGAGAAATTTTAGTTGTTGAAATTGAACAAGATATAACCCTCCCATTAGAATATTATTTAGATAGTTTGTCCACTTTTTCAAAAGCAGAGCATGAAAAGATTACTATTCGCGGAGATAATCTAACTATTCAATTTAATGATAATTATCCCATCAAGAAAATTTCAGAAAATGAATGGGTTTGGGAATATAGGGATATAAATACTAAAGATGAAAATTTAAAAGATGTTTTAATAATTTCTGACGAAATAATGCAAAATACTGAGCCTAAAGAGAATTATTTCCAAAAAATTTTAGCTTGGTTTAACAATTTATTCGGCTAACTCTAACTTGCGTGTGATTGAAACTAATTAACTACGGTCTTCCATCTCAAATTCTTAATTATTATGTAACTAGGCGTAAGGCTTTTCACATCACGGCACATTCAATAGGAAGGGGCTGCTACGCAGATAATTGCCTGACGAGAACCAAACATACCAATTCCTATTTGTATCAACGGCCGCTGGGTCCGCCTTGCCGTCTCCGCCAATATGATTAATATCACTTACGGCATTATTTAAAGAACGGGTTATTGATTCCAATTCTGCTCCTACTCTTATTGTAGATGTTCCTAATTGTATTGCAAAAGCTCCTATCTGTGGTTTATATCCTCCTTCTGCTAGATTTTCTAAACAGTAGTTCATAATATCTATGTCCATCGCCAAATGGGGAGGCAGTTCAACATCTTTTCCTTTAAATTTAGCCAGCTTCCCTGCTAATCTTCTCATTTCATCCCCATAGCATTGTGCAGCTCTTAATATCCTACTTTTATAGAAATCAATTTGTTCTGGCTTCAATGGAAAAGGCACCATCTGCATATCTTCTGCCAAGCTGTTGCCATTTTCATGCCCCCTCTGTTCAAATTCAACAACCCTCTCATTTTGGCATGCACCAAAGAGAACTGATGATTTCAAAACTACAGGCACAACTTCTCGCCAAGATTTTTCCCACTTTGCTTTATTGATGGGCGTCAAGAAAAAATACTTTAAGAAAATATTGTTTTCAGCATAAACCTTTTCTAATTTTTCTCGGACAATTCTTACATCACTCCCTACTTGTTTAATCTCTTTTGGGATTATTTCTTCTGCGATTGAAATGGATTTTTCCCCTGCTTTATCAAAAGAATTGAAATTGAGGATTTCATATTCTTTTCTAAAACCAATTATACCTCTTTTCTCTTTTTTAACTAAAGAAAGAATTGTAGCCTTTACGGATTCATGATATTGCTCTTTAAGTTGCTTTCTAAGTTCTCTTAACCCACCTACGGCACTTGATAGAGTAGCCATATCTTCTAATTCTAATTTTGGCGCTTTAATTAGTCCTTTGTCTTCAGCCTTGCTAATCGTTTGTTGATTATCCATAAAATCTTGTTTTCAACAAGCTATAAAAGCATTTATATTATTGAACATATCAAATTGCATTTTCTTTATTCTAAACCTTATGGAAGAAAGAGTGGGCTTTTATTTTTTTAGTGTTTTTAACATATATTCTATTATAATAAAGATTAAAAAGAGGCATAAATAATAAATAAAATGTCAAACCAAAGAGAAACAAGATTATTGGAATTATTGGGGAAAGAAGGTTTAGGATTAACCGAAAATGGAAGCGTTGGTCTTTCTTTAGGAGGTCTTAAATTAACCGATCTTGTAACGGGCAGAATGATTATGAAAGATAACTCAAGGGTATTAAACGCATTACCTCTTCCTCGACAATTGGGTTGGCTCTATTTCACTCCTGAAGGAGATGATAAGGGGAAAACAGATGTGTTAGAAGCAAATAAAAGATATGTTTTATTATATAAAGAACATCGTCAATATGCCAATAAATTATTAGAAATATTTAATGAATATGACCTTAAGTTTGGCGGTCAAACTGGAATAGAAACTGAACAGAAACAGAAAGCTTAATCTTTTCTCGTTAATAATAATAATATATAATTAATTTTGCTAAATTATCTTATTTCTGGAGAGGGGATTTCAACAACCCTATTATAATCTTTAATACTTGTTATCAAAAGGACACGGTTTGGGTACTTTTTTGCAAGTACAAACTTATCAGGATCGGAGTCTATTATTTTTTGATCATGAATTGCAATATAAGTTGTTTCTCCATATTGTTTTCTAATTTTATCTATGTTACTTTCGAAAAATTTACATTCCTTCTCCAATTTTGACACGTTATCAGACTTCATAATAACTTCTCCAAGAACAGATATTTAAGGATTTGTGTAATTTACAACAATAGTCTACCACCGCCTCGCATCAAGAAAAAAGAAAAAATTCTTTACTCCTATCTGAAAAAACTCCATAAAATCTAAGAAAAACTAACCTTTAGCTATGTCTTCTAAGCTGTATATGTTTACAGTTCTTTTTAATAAACTGCCTACCATTAAATCACCAATTCTCCCCTCTGTTTGTTCTATGTACACTTCTCCTAGGTCATAATCTTTAACTTTCCTCACGGCGCATTGAACACCATTAAATAAAAATTCTTGACCAATTAGTGAACTGTAAATCTTTTTGAGTTTTGACTTAGGGATAATACTTCCTGCTTTTTCCAGTTCTTTATATATTGCTTGTATAGATGCAGGATGTTCTGGCTCATTTAGATTACCAATAGCAGCATCAAGATTCACACCGGTGTCAAGCCTAATTTCTGCCCCATCATGATAAGGCAAGACTTCCATTATTGTCGCTCCAATAATATCCTCTCTTTTAAGTTTTTTCTTTGCCATTTGATTAAATATGCAGCGATCCTTTTTAATCATTATTATACTCCAGTAAACCAATTCATATACTCCATCTCGACAAGATTTATAAATAAGATTTAGCTCAGGCAGATTATGGAAGGAGAAAAACCAATATCCATTGGAGAAGTTGAGAGAAATTATATTAATAGTTTCTATGCTCTAAAAGACGTCAAAACAAATCAAGAAAAAATACAATCTCTTAGAAATCATACGGGATACAATCATTTTCATTGTGAGGGATATGAGACTATGACTCCAGCACAAAAAGAATCTGCTGAATTGAAGGGTTTGGAATTAGCTTTAATAGCCGATATGGTAGCATAATTTTGCTATTTTACTCTACTTTTTCCTGATAATTCTTTTAAACTATAAATCATGAACAATTAATTAATATGGAGACAACTATAACTCGTGAAGAATTGGAAAAGATGCTAGAAGGAAGAATAGTTTGTGAAGTTCTTGATGATATACATATGACGGCTCAACGATGGAATAAAGGCGGAGCATTAATTCATAAGGTGCGTGCAATGGGCTATCTGGCGGATAGTGGTGCAGAAAATATACGGAGAGGCGTAGCACTGCCAATAAATGAAAAATCAACGTTTAAAGATATGCAATTATTGAACAAAGAGATGTATACTGCAACAATAAACTTTATGTATGGTATTGCTCAGTCGAAAATTTATGTGCCTTAGAAGACTTTCTTAGGAATAAAAAATAAACTTCTATCCTCAACAATAGGGGTCTTTAAATAGGTAAATCTCTGACGGTAATCAACAAAATAAAATATCTTAAACATTAAAAGGTATGTTTTTGCCTGCTACATCACCTTAAAATAATAAAATGTGTTAAGTTGTGTCAGAGCGTTGAGATTTCAACATCCCCTTGGGATAACAAAAGGAGGTACGCCCTGACCGGTCAAGATACTATTCTGTTATTTTTTAGAGACTCTTTTTCCCCCTTTTATTTTTGGGTTTATCCATCGTTATTTACTTGACTGATGCATTGATGGAAGGGTTTTTAAGGTTTGTCGAGAAGGAGTGGATAGGTTAGGAATAAATAATAAATTGGTATAATTTAATAGTCCTATAAATACTTAATTACAATAAATCATAAATACATTGAGTATTGCCTTCTCTCATAACCCAACAGCCACCAAAACAAGATTCTTTATCCTTGCAGTTTAAACATCTCTTGTCGGATTTTAATATTTCTCTTATTCGGTATCTTTTAAAACCATTCTTCCATATTTCAGAAAATGGTTTTTTTAGAATATTCCCCTCTATGAATTCTTTTTTATCTGGCATTTCTGGACAACCTCTAACATTTCCATTAACTCCAATACAACAAGCAGTAAATCCCACGGGACAAACTAATGGAGATTTTCTTATTTTAGTTTCATATTCAGCCAAAAATGGGAGATTTTCTCCAACTTGGATTTTTATGTTATCTTTATTTGAAGCAACAAAATTTAAAAAGATTTTTAATTGCCTTGAACTTAATTTTAAATTATTTTTACTAGCTCTACCAATTGGCATTATTATACATAATCTCCATCTTTTTACATGCAAATTCAATAAGAGTTTTTTAAGTTCCCTTAAATTTTCAAAATTCATAGGGGTTACTGTTGTTGCAACAGAAACTAGTTTTATATCCTCTTTCTGCAAATTCTTTATCGTCTCAATAGCGTTTTGAAAACTCAATTTATTGCCCCTTATTCGGTTGTGTATTTCCTCCGTGCCATCTAAACTTACTTGTATTGAAGATATTCCTGCCTCTTTTATCTTTTTAGCGATAACCTTATTTAGAAAAAAACCATTAGTTGCAAATCCAGTATTAATTCCTTTTTTCTTAGCATATTTCAAAATATCTAATAAATCTTTTCTCAAAAGAGGTTCTCCCCCCGTTGCTCCAAAAAATCCAACTTTCATAACGGCAAATTGGTCAATTAATCCTTTTACTTGCTCTGTTGTCAATTCTTTATTATACTTTTCTTTTACAGCACCACAATGGGCGCAATGTAGATTACACTTTCTTGAACAGTCCCAAGCCACCATAAATGGCGGAAAAACCTTCCCTTTTTTTAATTGTAAATTAAACTCATTATAGAAGAAATCATCTCTTAATTTATTAAATTTATATCTTAGATTAAACATCTTATCTCCTTAAACAGGAGCGGGCATATAAACCATCCCGTTATCTGGACTAGGCATATATTCAATCATTATTGATGGGACATAGAATTTAAGAGCAAAATAAATTAAGATGCCCGGAATAATAAATGTAAGTAATATACCCCAAAATAAAAATGATTTTTTACCCGTTTTGCCGTATTTAACAAAAGATAAAATTCCAAAAACTAAAGAGACTATGGCTACTAGAACTAATGCCCCGATAATAATCCAAGATGTTGTGTCCATAACCTCCTTAATAATCTTCACTTTTTAAATCTTGTTAAGACTTCAACTGAATTAGAATAAACTTGCTTTACCTTTTGGCATTCTTATAAAAACACCCGCATTCTCCATTTTCAAAATCATATTATTATTCAACGCCCCGTTAGGGCGTTGAAGATTGTTAAAAGATACTGAAAAAGTGGTTATGAGATTTAAAAATATAAAGGAGATTTTGAGTCTCCGTAAAATCACAAGAACATATCACGCCCTAACCGATATCAGCTCATTTTATTATTTGATAGTGATGTACCTACTAAGAACACACCCGATGCTTTTTAAGGCGTTTTCATTGAAGCAAATACTCCTGTCAGATCATTAGGAGCGGGATAAGAATCAACAACTTCTATATTCCAATCTGCAGCACTAATCCCCCCCGCCCAAAGGATTGGCTTCAACCAAAATTGAACTTATCAATGAATTTATAAATATGGTTTACCTAATCAACTTATGAAAAGTACTATTTGGATTACAGGAATTGTAATTATTGCTTTGATAGTTGGCGGAATTTTTGTTTATTCCAATTACTCTAAAAAACAATCAAACGAATGGATAATAAGTCTTGGTGGGGGAAGTGGGATTCCAATTCCTGAATGTGTAAATCCTGATAATCCAAATTATGTTTCAGATACTGCTCGTTTTATTGCGGACATAAGGATAAACAAAATTAATGAAGTTGGTAATAATCTTGAGTATCAAATTGAAATTCTTAATTGGGTGAAAGGAGAAACTAACCTCGTTCCAACTTCATTAAAGATAACCAGAGAAAAACCAGACCCTCGTTTAGAAGATGATGCTAGTTTATCCTTTTTGAAAGAAGGCAAAGCTTACAGAATAAACCTCGCTACAACAGAAGAAGGTAAACCTTATGTAGTTTGTGGGAACATCGGTGTTAAAGAAATAAGTGAAAATATCTAAGTGAAGCCAATCCTTCCCCCGCCCTTAAAATTTGCTAAAATTAATTTCGCTCGCCTTCAAGAAAAAAATAAAAATCCTCCTGCCTCGCCCTTGCACATCTTTTACAAAATCTTAATTCTCCCTATCATTCAATGGCATGCCTGTTTTTTGCCTGAGCTCTACTTCTCCAAACATATAATCCAACCTATTCTTTATTTTATTATCTTTAATAGTTTCAAGGAATAGCCATTGGTTTTCTAATATTAGATCAGGATCTATAGTAGTCAGGTAATTTTCTCTGAGTTTATG
>Ga0247842_10000545_pt1 | contig 76692 bp, 61 predicted proteins | sample LaCruzMarch2015__3_FD_192411 | JGI IMG/M metagenome (GOLD analysis project Ga0247842, IMG submission 192411) | Freshwater microbial communities from meromictic Lake La Cruz, Castile-La Mancha, Spain - LaCruzMarch2015_19m | ecosystem: Environmental > Aquatic > Freshwater > Lake | place: Spain... | reverse complement strand
TGATTGTCATCAGTTTTTCTTAGTAAGACTTGATGAAAATGGTAGAGAATTTATAGAAGGTTATTATTCTTCAATAGAATCCTGCCTTCAAGCTTTATTTATTAAGAGAATTAGGGCATCTAGCGCAGAGGATATACAAACCCTTATCATTGAGATAAAAGCTTTCCAGTCAGCCCTTAACAAAGCTTTACAGCCAATAAATCTCGAGATAGCACTCGTTTCTGAGCTAAATAAACTAAAATCTAAGGAGTAAAATGAAAATTATTAAAGATCCTCAAGTTTTGACAAGTCAATACTTGCCCGAAAGACTGCTTTTTCGTGATGAGTTAAAAAAGAAAATACAAGATAAAGTAAAAATTGGTATCGGTAATATTCTTATTTTAGGAGATACAGGCACTGGTAAAACGGTAACTGTTAGAAAGGCTGTTCAAGAACTTAGAGAGACTAAACTTATTGAGATAAATTGTTCAACAGAAAATACTTTTGCTTCAATAACTAAAAGAATAATTTATACAATTCGAGATGTGCCTTATTTCGAATCTGGAAAAAGTAGGGGGCAGTTAGCAGAGGATTTAATTAAAGTTTTGAAAACTAAAAGGCAAAAGAAGATTGTTTTTCTATTTGACGAAATAGATAAGTTAATAGAAAAAGACAGAGCTCAGCAAGAAATCTTAACTCCTATTTTGGAAAATACCTCTGCAAATGTTATTCTTATTTCAAATAAAAGTGAAGCTTTGAAGAGCCTTGATTCAAGAATTGAAAGCAGATTGCATCCAGAAAAACTAATTGTTGAAAGGTATAATGCTAAGGAAATCGCAGATATTCTTTTGGAAAGGGCTAAAAAAGGGTTGGAAAAAGGCAGTTTTGACAGGGAGATTTTAGCTAATATTTCAAGATATTGTTATCAGACAAGCGGGGATATAAGGGATGCTTTAAGTCTGTTTTCTGAAGTTAGCCAATTAGCAGAAAACAGACAACAAAAGTTAAGCCTTGAGTTATTGAAAGAGGCTCAAGAGAATTTAGAGGAGATAGAATTTGAAAAAATGTTTTCTTCCTTGACTTTACATCAGGCATTAGTTTTAGGAGGAGTTGCATCGCTTTCTTCTAAAAATTCTGAATGTTACACCGAGATAAATGAATTATATAATTTTTATGAACTAGAAACTAAAAAGCATAATTCCAAAGCAGTAGGATTTAGACAATTTGAAAATCTTCTAAAGAAATTAAGATTTAATGGATATATAAGAAATGAAATGCGAACTCCGAAAAATAGAAAGGGCAGATTGTCTGTTGTTTTTCCATTATTTAATGTTAAGAAATTTATGGAAACCTACTTCACATCAAACGCAACAAACGAAATCGCATCCTCCCACTCCCCCAGTGAGATTTCGTTTGATTCGCTAGGTCTATAATAAGATTTATAAACTATGGTAAGTAATATTACCATATGGTAGAAAGTATTAACAATATGAAAACCGAGATAGTTGGCTTGTATAAAGGGGACTATTTGAGTCAGTTTCACATAAGGCAGATGGCTAAGCTCATCGGAAAGAGTCATGTAAGTTTATTGCCTTACCTCAGAGAGTTAGAGAAAGCGAAGGTTCTTATTTCTAAAGAAGTAGGCAAGAGCAAAGTTTTCTCTTTGAATTTAGGCAATAATCAAGTTAGAGAACTTTTATCAGTAGCTGAGAAGAAAAAATCTCTCGATTTATTAGATAAGGAGATTTTTATAAAAAAGATTTATGATGAGTTTGTAAAATTGGATTTAATGGGTTCTTTAGTTTTATTTGGGAGTTACGCCTCAAAGACGCATACCGAAGAGAGCGATGTGGATTTACTATACTTGGGAGATTTAAAAGAGGATGATTCTAAAAAGATAAAAGAGCTTGGTAAAATCTATAAAAAAGAGATTCATTTTGTTTCTATGAACTTTAAACAATTTAGAGAGCAGTTATCTAAACAAGGAGCATTAGTCAAAGAGGTAATAAGCAAACATATAATTTTATATAATCAAGATTTATTTGTAAATGAGGTGTTAAGACATTATGAAAGAAAAAGATAAGGACTTTGCGTTTTGTTTCAAGAAAGCAAGTGGATTAAAATTAATTTCTCCAAATGATAATCTTGTTGAAGTCTATAAGAGAAAATCAAGGTCTGCTTTGAATATGCTTAACTCTGCAATAGAAAAAGATGAGAACGAATGGATTCTTGATACTTCCTATTATGCGAAATATTTTATGGCTTATGCTTTGTTTATGAAAGTAGGAATAAAATCAGAAATACATGATTGCACCATTTTCGCTTTAAAGTCTATTTTTAAGGAGTTAGGAATCATCAGCCAAGAAGTCTGCAAGGACTTAGAAGACTCAAGAGATTTGAGGGTAGGCTCTCTTTATTATGATAAAGACTTCGGGAAAAAAGAAATTCTAAGCAAGGCAGATACTGCTCCAAATTTCTGCCTTAAAGTAGAATCAATTGTGGATAGTATTTCTAAAGAAGATGTCGGTAAGGTTAGAAAGAAGTTTGAAGAAGTTAAGAAGGGTGTCTGTTAATTAAAGTAGGGCAAGGGTAATTCTAAGAATAACTTTTTAAGGTGGTGTTTCATAGGTTAAGCATGAGGCTTACTGAAGAACAAACAAGGAAAAAGTTGATTGATCCTATTTTAGATAGAGTTGGCTGGAAAATCGGAGGGCATTATGTTAAAGAAGAAGTTAATCCAGTTAAATCAAAATTTAAAACTAAAGAGTACATTGGTCGTGAAGCCGGAATAGAAAAAGGAGTAGACCGTTTCATTGATTATTTATTATTAGATGAAGATAGAAGTCCAATCGCAATAATAGAATCAAAGAAAACTTCTATTGATGTTGAAAAAGGAGATATTCAAGCAAGAACTTATAGAAATGATATTGAAAAGCAAATTGGCATTAAGATACCTATATTTTTAACAAACGGACATACTTGGTATTATGTTGATGACTTGGATAGAAGAAGACAGATACTCTTACCTTTTAATCAAAAAGATCTACATAGAATTATTAGTTTAATGAATAAGAGAAAAGATCCTTCTAATGTCAAGATTAATCCTAAGATAGTTGATAGACGAAGGGGAATAGAAGCTGTTAAATTAGTTTTGGAACATTTTGCTAAAGGACATAGAGAAGCACTTATCAATATGGCAACTGGAACAGGTAAAACAAGAGTAGCAATGGCTATAATTGAAGGATTAATAAAAGCAGAATATGCTCAGAAAGTTTTATTTGTAGTTGATAGAATATCTTTAGGCAATCAAGCAAAAGAAAAAGGATTTAAAAAATTCTTTCCAGATAGTCCTATTTGCGAATTGAATGAAGAAGGATATTCTGACTCTGCAAGATTTTATGTTTCAACGGTTCAAACATTAATGTCTCCGCAAAAACCGAGAGGCAAATTTTATGAAAAATTTGGAGCAGGAGCATTCGACTTAATTGTTTTTGATGAAGCACATAGATCTTACTACGATAGAAATAATGATATTTTCAAATATTTTGATTGTTTAAAGATAGGTTTAACTGCTACACCCTCTTCTGAAGATTCAAAAGATACATTTAATTTATTTAATTGCGAAAAAGGTAAACCTACAGTTAGATATGATTATTGGGATGCGGTAAATGATAAAGTTCTTGTGCCTTATGTAGCTGATATAATTGAAACAAAGATTTTATCATTGGGTATCGAAGGTAAAAAGTTAAGTAAAGAATTACAGCAAGCATTAAAAGTTCAAGAAGAAGAACCTGAGAAGTTTCAAACTCCTGGCTCTAAATTTGAGAAGTTGTTTACTGATGAAAAGACTAATGAATTAATAATTCGAGAATTTATAGATCGATGTTATAAGTCTGATGATAATCGTCCTTGTAAGAGTATCTTCTTCTGTGCTAGCGTTAAACATGCAGAAGCATTAGAAGTATTATTTCAAAGATTGTATCCGACCTTAGCTAAAGATGTAAAGGTTATTACTTCCGATAAATCTCGATACATGGATGAAGTTAAGAGATTTGAGAAACGAGATAGCCCAAGAATAGCTTTATCAGTTGGAGTTTTAGATACTGGAGTAGACATCCCCGAGATAATGAACTTAGTATTTGTTAAACCAGTTATTTCTTCGATTAGATTTTGGCAAATGTTAGGGAGAGGAACTAGAAACTTGTCTGCTTGTGAAAATCGAGAATGGCTTCCAACAAATAAAGATGGACAGCATACGAAAGAAGATTTCTTAATATTGGATTTTAAGTTTGGAGATTGGTCTAATGTGCTTGAGCATAAGCTTAATGTTCTAAAACAAAAGTCTTCTGGGACAGATGCTAAAACAAGAATATTCTTAGAGCAAGTTGACGCTTTAGAAAAGAAACTTAGTGATAAAGAAAGAAAAGTTGTTGAAAAACAGATAATTGATACTATTAAGGGAATAGACATAGAATCTCCGTTAGTTATTGAAAAGAAAGAGATGATTAAGAAGGTAATTTCAGCCAAATTTGATTTAAGACAACACGTTAAAGAACTAAGGGAAGAAATAGCACCCTTACTAATCTACTCCCCATCCGAAAACGCCAAAGTATACGGGTTTATCTCCAAATGTGTTAAGCTTTTTGACTATATCAAGGAAAATAGGAAAGATAAGATTGCAGATGTTGAAGAATTTGTTGTTGATCATGTAGATGCCATATGGGATAAGAACCTGGATGCAGTAAAGCAGAAAAGGGACGATTTAGTAAGAATTCAAAAGGAGCAGTTTTGGGAAGAGATAACTTTTGAGGATGTTGATTTCTTAGTCAGAGAAATTTCTCCTTTGATGATATTCTACGAACAAGATAGAAAAAACATGTTAAGAATCAATGCTCCAGATGTAGTTATTGATGTTAAAAAAGAGTTAATGGAGAAGAAAGACGATAAAGATTTCATTGATTTTGTAGAGAATAATGCCTTAATGAATAAAATAAAAGAAGGCGAGGGAGTAACTGCTAAGGAGCTTTTAGAAATAGAAGACAAATTAAAACAAATTAATCCTTCATTTACTATCGAAAATATACAGCAGACTCAAGACTTTATCCTATTCTTAAGAGAATTAATCCAAGTTAAGGGATTGCCTGATCCTCAAGAGATGATTAAGTGGGAATTTGATAAGTTCGTGGCAGATAAAAATCAGCATTACAATGCAGAACAGCTTAAGTTTCTAAGACTTTTAGAGCAAGTTTTCATTAGAGCTAAACATATCGAACTTAAGAGTTTCGCAGAACACCCCCTCGCTGATGCTCGTCCTTTGGATATGTTTACCAAGGAGCAACTTGAAGTTCTAGTTGTTAAGTGCAACAAGTTGAAGTGGAAATAGGGAAAAAGGTGTATACATATATTTTCAGTAAACTTTAAAAAGCCAGACTTCTTGCGTATTTGATGATTAAGAAAAATCCACTAAGGGGCGAAGAAAGGAAAATTGTTTCTACGAGAGTATACAGAAGCGAATTTGCTAATTTTGTAAAAATCTGTAAGGCAGAAGGAAATAAGTCTGTCAATAATAAGATGAGGGAGATGATTAGGGAAGAGATAGAAAGAAACTTTGGAGATATCTTCAATGAACCTCAACAAGATACTTCTAACCATAAATCAAATAAAAAACAAGCAGATTTCAAATATCAATTCTCAGGAGAGTTTGATCCTACCTTCAGTCCAATTGATATGAATGAGTATGAAAAGAAAAAATACTTAGAAGGAATCCTACCTAAGATAGAAAAGCTAAAAGAAGAGGTTAAGAAAAACAAGAAGCAGACCAAAAAAGAAAAGATATCTAATTTTGAGTTTATGATGAACACAAAATCCAATCATAGAAATTGGACATTTGAATATGAAAATGGAGAGGTATATCCTAAAGATATTGAAGAGCCAGATATTAGAATAATCCAATATGCCGAGCCTCATGTTTTTATTACAGATTTATACGATGAAGATAAAGATTGGTATCACATGCCTAATTTAATAAAAGAATTTGCTGACGAGTCTTATTTATCTTATCAATTGGGCTTATTCTTATCTTCAATTGCTTCTGCCATTAACTGCTGTGAATATATTCTAAAATATGAGTATCTCAGGCATTTGAATAAAACAGATAAAACAAAAGCAGAAGAAAAAAGTAAGGACACAAGATTCTCGTTAGGAAGTTTCATTCATCAAAATAATAATTACTTGGAGGAGCTTAGCATTAAGAAATTTCATAGCATGATTGAATACTTGAACGATGTAAGAATTTCTCTTTATCATTTTAGTCCCGATAAAGAAGATAAAGCAACCGCTAAAGGTCAATTAGAAATAGAAAAACATGCTCGCCTTTCAGATGATATGGCTTTGCCTATTGTCGCTTTTAGGATATATTCAATTATGATGGAATTGATAAATCATTTTTATGGCAAAGAAAATGCAGTTAAATATGCCGAAGAATGCGTTGCCGACTGGATGAAAAAAAGAGGGTTAAAGAAAGAAGACTTAATGAAGGAGATGAAAAAATGAGTAAAATAAAATATAAGAGATTTATTATTGGAAAAGATTCAAAAGGCAAGGTAATTGAGTTTACTTGTGACGAAAAGAAACTCTCTAATTATTTTGGACTAAATCCAAATGCTCCACATTTTCTAACTCATGTTTATTTTAAAAAAGAAGTTTTAGACAAATATTATAACAAGCCATCTGAATATTCTATTAATGATGGGTCTCTTTTTTATGGAACATTATGGATGATGCCTATTGATAATAATCAGAAAGAAAATATTATGGTTTATTTAGGAGATTTAGGGAAGTTACCTTATGAAGAGCAAGAACATTGGAAATTATTTAATATCTTGATTTCGGATGGAAAGATTAGCGAGACATCATATAAAAGAGACTTTATGGCTGAATTTTGCTCGCCAATAGAACCTGTTTTATACTTTAAAGAGAGATTTGAGATATTCAATAAAAAATGGAAAGAAAGATTTGGTTGGGATTTATTTAAGTCATTAAATAAAGAGGATGAGCACCATTGGAAAACTTTAAAGATTCCCGCTGAAGAACAAAAAGAATTCGACGAAAAGATTTTATCATTAACAAAGATTTTAATAGATTCTCTAAACTCTGAAGAGATAAAAAAAGGAGTAATAATCATAGAAGGAAATACTGGCTCTATTTCTCAAATTGAATCTTTCTTAAAACAAAAATGTTCATTAAATTCTCCCCAGATGTTTGAATTTTTAAGAAAATTACAAACTTTAAGGTCAAAAGCAATTCATTTTAAAAATGATGAATATAAAAATATTTATTCTTATTTCGATAAAGGAACTTTCTCAAAGACTTTTGAAGGAATAATAATTGGAGCAATTACCCTTTTAAATACATTAGAAAGCAATATCTTGAAGGAGATGAAAAAATGAGCAAAAATATAATGTTTGATACAAATATATTTGATAAGATTTTAGATGAAGAGATATCCTTAGATTTAATCGAGAAAGGGACGGAAAAAGGGTTTTGTTATTTTTTAACCCATATTCAAAGAGATGAAATTGAAGCAATAGAAAAACCTGAGAAGCTTGAAAGAAAAAAGAAACTATTAGGTTTATTGGGAGAATTTAAAGAGGAAGTTTCTACAGAAAGCTTTGTTCTTGGAACTTCAAGATTGGGAAAAGCAAAACTGACTAAAACTGCAACTGAATCTGCGGTTTGGGGCGTTTCAAGATGGGGCGAGTCAAAGTGGACTGATGAAAAAACAACTTTGATTGACCACTTAAGAAAAGGAAATTTAAAACATACAGAAGATGCTTTAATTGGAGAAACTGCAATTAAGAATGGATTCATTCTTGTTTCACACGATGATAGATTAAGGAATTTAGTTAAAGAATTAGGTGGAACTGCATTGTCCATTGAAGATTTTAAGGAGCTACTAAAATGAGCAAGCAAAATAAAATATATTTGCCTAAAGATGAAGAACATAACTTATTTTGGATAGCTCAGTCAAGGGATGGCTTAGTGGTTTCTCTTTCAGATTTCGGTTATAAAAATATGCATTTAACATTTTTCCTAAAGGAAATTGAGAAAGACAGAATGATATTTAATATTCATATAACTAAAGAAGGAGAAAACAAAGAATATCCTTTTTCAATTAGATTTGAATTTGACAAAAGAGAGGTTGAATCCAAGATTTCTAAAAAAATGCAAACTCTCGTTCCAAATTTAACTGTCTTGGTCGAATCTATTAGAAAGAAGATCATCCAAAAACCTAAGAACGCTTTTTGTTTAGAATGTTTTTATAGAGAAAATTTTAACTTTCAAGAAGATATGTCTAATAGACAAAGTGCAACTCAGGTGCTAAAAGACATTAAAAATATTGAAAAGGATATCGGAAAATATAAGTTGACAACTTCTTGTGAAAAAGAGAAACATAATATTTATTTTAATTTAGAAGATAATAAAATGTATATTAAGATGCCTTTTGGTTTTCTTGATTGGAAAGATTGGGAATTGTTTCAGAAGGGTTTAATAAAACTCTTTGAAACAGAATTTAAAGAAGAGCTATCTTTATTAGAATCGACTATTAATCGAATCAAAAGCGGGTTGGAGGAACTAAAAAAATGAATATCATAATTGAATGGGTTAAAAATAACTGGGAAATAGTAATTCCAATTTTACTTTCAATAATAGCGATTATATTTACCGCTTTTAAAGATTTTATATTGCCGTATATATTCAAACCAAAATTAAATATAACTTATGATTCTAAAGAACCCTATAAAAGAGCTCCAATAATCCTGAGTCCTGGCTCGGTTTTGTCAGCTTTTGATAGGTTTAAAGTAGAAAATGTAGGTAAGAGAACTGCAAAAAATTGTAGATGTCAAATTTATCAAGTAACTGATAGTAAAGGAAAAGATGCGGACTTACAAGGATTTCCATTAAGATGGGCAAGTAGACCTGACTCGGGAGCAGATTTTAGTAAAGCTGAACGATTAAATATTGGTCCTGGAGAAAGTGAGTTTGTTGATTTGGTGTATATGCGTTCGGATAACACAACTAAAATGTTTCTAAGTAGTTACCACAATACTCCTATTGGCATGGGGGATAGTATTCCTATTGATGATTATATTATTAAGGCAATCATTAGTGGAGATAATTTTAAACCTTACTTTGCTAGCTTTAAGATAGGAAAGAAACCAGAATTAAATGGTTTTAAGATAAAATTCTTAAATGTTAAAAGAAAATGAAAAAACAAAATAATCAAATTGAATGGAAAGAAGTGGGATTGAAGGAGTTAATAGAATGTGTTGAAAATGGTAATCGTCCAAAGGGCGGAGTCGGAGGCTTGAAAGAAGGAATTCCGAGTATTGGCGGAGAGCATATTAATAAGAAGGGAGGATTTAATCTTTCAAATATTAAATTTATTTCAGAAGAATTTTATAATATTCAAAGGAGGGGAATAATTCAACAAGGAGATGTTTTGGTAGTAAAAGATGGTGCGACTACCGGGAGAGTTACTTTTGTTTCTAAAGATAATTTTCCATACAAAAAAGCTTTGGTCAACGAACACGTTTTTATTTTAAGACCAAAATACTCCATGATCTCCTCTAAGTTTCTTTTTTATTGCTTATATGGGGAAGTTGGTCAAGAAAAGATATTAGACAACTTTCATGGTTCTGCTCAGGGAGGAATAAATACTCAATTTGTTAAGAATGTGATACTTTCTATTCCATTCTCTAACGGAAAGCCAGACTTAGAAGAGCAAGAAAGAATAGTTGGGGTATTAGAAAAAGTAGATAAACAAAAAGAAAGAGGAAAGAAAATCGAAGATTTGCTTAATGAGTATTTGAAGAGTGTCTTTAATGAGATGTTTATTCAGCCTATAAAAAATACTTCTTGGGACTTTGAAGTAGTAGACAAAATATGTAATTTAGTGAGGGGAAGTTCGCCAAGACCTCAAGGAGACCCCAGATATTATGGGGGCAAGGTTCCTCGGTTAATGGTCTCAGATATAACTCGTGATGGAAAGTATACTACGCCAAAAATAGATTTTTTAACAGAGGAAGGTGCAAAATTAAGTAGACCTATGAAAAAAGGAGAAGTGATAATGGCAGTAAGCGGTAATCCTGGATTGCCAACAATTCTCACCGTAGACGCATGTATTCATGACGGTTTTGTTGGATTTAGAGACTTAGATAAAAGAGTAAAACCAGAATATCTTTACTACTATTTATTGGTCTATAAAGAGTTACATAAATCTCAGTCAGTCGGATCAATATTCAAAAATCTAAACACTGATCAAATAAAGAAATATAAAATTATCTTGCCTCCAATTTTGCTTCAAAATAAGTTTGTAAAAATAGCGGAGTTAGTAGACAAATTAAAGGAAAATGCTAAAAGAACTAATCAAAATTCAGAAGCATTATTTAATTCTTTTACGACTAAATCGTTTAGAGGAGAATTATAATATGAATAAGCAAGCCAAAAATCCTATAAAACAAGCATTGACTTGGGTAATTGTTGCAATTATTATCGTTGTCGGAATTATTGCTCTTGAAAGTTTAAGAGAATCTAATGGAAATAACCCTATTGTAAATCAAACGATAAATAATTTAGAGAGTCAAATCGTTCCAGGAAGTAATTGCCCAATCTGTGACTGTAGTGGTTGGGAAACTGCTTTTTTTGTTTTATTGGGAATTGTAATTTTAGCTTTGTTAATAATTGGCGGAATTTGGGTTTATGAAAATTATTTTTCAAATTCAGGGGGTTTTACAGGATGAATCAAAAAAACAAAGTTAATTTATTTTATTATTTTGTATTTTTGTGTGCTATAATAATTGGAGCATTTTTGTTTATTAACAGATATATCTTTGGCTTTATGCCCCCTAGTAACTGGAGGATTCTACTAGACCATCTTACTGCTGGCTTTCTTGTTCCTTTAATATTTTATATTGGCTACTTGGGAATTGGATCTTTTTTCAATCCGAATAGAAAAATTATTTATAGAATCCGATGGTTTATTATTATGACTTGTTTAGCTTTAATTATGCCTGTCGTTTGGGATGGATTAATTCAAGGATTTAGAGATATAGATCAAATTACCTCTGAAATTATAGGAATTTGTTTGTCTTGGGCTTACTTCTTGTCTTTTAGAAAGATTAAATTAGCAGAGAATAAACCTAAAAAGGAGGCTTCACAATAATAAATATGTTACACACAGAACTAAAATCAAAGATAAGAAAGTTATGGGATAAGTTTTGGAGTGGTGGAATTAGTAATCCACTTCAGGCGATAGAACAAATATCTTACTTAATTTTTATGAAGAAACTGGAAGATAAAGATGTTCTAGATGAGCAGAATGCTCGACTTAAAGGGATTAAATTTAAGTCTATATTTGAAGGACATGAGAATTGCAGATGGTCTGAATGGAGTGAATATCCTTCTGATAAAATACTCGCTCATGTTAGAGATATTGTATTTAAATTTATGAGAGAATTAGGCGGAGAAAATTCTCATTATAATAATTATATGAAAGACGCAACTTTCTCTTTGCCGACTGCTTCTCTTTTAATTGAAGCTGTAAACATAATTAATGACTTACATATTAAAGAACAGAATCAGGACTCGCAAGGAGATATTTATGAATACTTATTATCTGAGCTTACCACAGCAGGTAAGAACGGGCAGTTTAGAACACCGAGGCATATAATCAAAATGATGGTCGAACTTGCAAACCCTGAATTAGGAGATAGAATTTTAGATCCTGCTTGTGGAACTGCTGGTTTTTTGGTAAATGCTTATGAACATATTATAAAGACTAATCAGAAAGCAGGAGTTAGCACCTTAACTCCTCAACAAAAGAAGATATTGGATGAAGAATCCCTTTATGGTTATGATATTGATAGAACGATGGTAAGAATCGCAGTTATGAATCTAATGATGCATGGGATAACAAATCCAAATATAATTGGGGAGGATACCCTATCAAAGAGGTATAATGAAAAAGGCGTTTATGATGTTATCCTGGCTAATCCGCCTTTCAAGGGCTCTATAAACGAAAGTGAAAAATCTGATGAATTAACTATAAGCACAAGCAAAACTGAGCTTCTATTTTTAGAGTTAATGTATAATTGCCTTTCAATTGGTGGAAGATGTGCAGTTATTGTTCCTGATGGAGTTTTATTTGGGAATTCACACGCCCATAAATCAGTAAGAAAACTTTTGTTAGAAAAATGCAGATTAGACGCAATAATCTCTATGCCTTCAGGAGTATTCAAACCTTATGCAGGAGTTTCTACAGCAGTATTATTCTTTACCAAAGGCGAGCCAACAGAAAAGGTTTGGTTTTATGATATGGAGGCGGATGGTTTTAGTTTAGATGATAAAAGAAATGAAATTCAACAAAACGATATACCTGATATTTTAGAAAGGTTTGAAAAAAGAAACAGGGAAAATAATCTGGATAGGTCTGAGAAAGACTTCCTAGTTCCGATTGAAGAAATAAAAACTAATGAATGGGATTTATCAATTAATAAATATCGGAAAGAAAAGCACGAAGAAGTAATTCATCGAGATAGTAAGGAAATAATAAAAGAAGCCAAGAAGGAAGTTAAAGAACTACTAGAGGGTTTTGATGAACTTGAAAAGTTAGTATAGGAAAAACGTCCGTTTTCCAAACCCCTATTTTTTACATCCTGGCTCGTCTATTAAAATCTGGTATTTACATGGGGGGATTTTCTACGCTTTGTTTTTACTATTCTAATGCCTCTGCAATGGACATATTCTATTCTGCCTTCGTTTCTAAAATCGATTAGTAACTTATGGCACAATCTCTTCTTTAAACAAAACAAAGAGCATATTCTTTGCCTAATGTTAGAGAAAGAGATAACTCCGTTTCTATTTGGTCTTATTTCTTTTAGTTTCTGAAACGCAAGTTCGTTTAGATCCATTTGTTTCTTTATCTTTTTCATTATTACTTTCTTTAGCCCAGTTCTGCCAGTGTTCAATTACTTCTTTATACAATTCCCACAGGTCTTCATGATTATTCTTAAGAACCTTTTCAAATTCGCTTAAGGAATCTTTATTATCTTTATCGCACCCTTTTACATAGCCCAAAACAAACCAGACTTTAGAAGCGGTCTTGACTACGTCCTCAAATCTTAAATGGTTTGGCTTTTCTTTAACCTCTGTTCCGCAGTTAGAACAAAATCTGCTGTTCATATCCAATTCTTTTTCACATTTAGAGCATTTCATAAGTTTTCTTGGGTAAGAACTAACTTTTATGGTTTGTTAGGCTTTGATATGGGCTGTTAGAGCCCAATAAAAGCTAATGGTTGGCTTTACTTAGCGGACTTCCTTACCCAGGGTGCTAAAAGTGTAACAAAAAGCAGAAGGGTTTGCGACATGGATGTATATATTATTATTGAATGTATAATAATAGTAATACACCTAAAATGAAAGTTTTTTATTATTTTTTCTTTGTTTTGTTTAGAACTTTCAAAGCTTTCTCTTGTTTCTCGCTTTCTGTTAAACCAAACTCTTCAATGTCCTCTTCCTTTTGAGAAGTTGGGCTTTCTTTTCCCAATTCTTTCTCTTCTTTTATGTAATCTTGCCTAAGTTTTAGAAGTCTTAACTTATTAGCAAAGTCAATGTCTGAAATATCTCCTCTGGCGTATCTTTCTTCCAAGATTTCAATTGGAGTCTTGTCTCTTTTTGCTATTGTTGGGATAGAATAGTTTAGGGCATTGACAGGATTGTTTTCAAATAACTTAGTTCTGATTGGATTGTTAAAAGCAAAGTCTACACTTTCTTTCTTTGTCTTATCAGAAACCTTAGCGTAAATTTGAGTGGTTGTAACTTGGTTATGCCCAAGCAAATCCGCTACGGCATATAAGTCTCTTGTCTTTTCATAAACATAGGTTGCATAGAAATGCCTGAAATGATGAAATCTATATTTGTAAAGAGTTGTTTGTTTTCTAAACTTTGTTGGTTTTACATATTCGCTTACTCTCTCAGGAATATCTAAACTTGCTCGCTTTCTTGTTTCAGCAAACCAGATATGTAGAGTTTTAGGAACTAAGGGCTTATCTGGGCAATTCTCTGCAGATAAGAAATACTTTCCCCCTTCAATGATTGAGAGCCATTTTTGAATTGGACTTACTGCTATTTGTGGAATCGGAACAATTCTATCTTTCCCATAACCGCCATGCTTTGCTCTATTCGGATCTTTGCTATCTCTTATCTTAATTATTCTTCTCTCTAAATCAATATCTAAAATTTCTAATCTACAAACTTCTCTTATTCTTAAGCCACACATTAAAGCCATGAAACAAGCAATTGAGCATTTTGGAATTAACATATTCTCAAATAATTTAAGGAGCTGTTCCTTTGTTAGCATATCTGGAAGTTTATTTCTGTTTGACATTTTATAAGCTTGAAACAATATTGTTTATTTCTTCCATCATAAGTAATCCTGTGCTTGAGAGTTTTGATTTCTTTCTATTATCGGCAATAAGAAATGCTCTTCTGAAGCTTAGTTTTCCCTTTTGCAGTTTTTCTACAATATCTGAAGGCATTCTACAAGCAATAAACCAACGATAAGTTGTTGCAGGGCTAAGGTTATTTTTTAGCAAGTAATCAAGAATTATTTTTTCATTAGCTGTAAGCTCTCTCTTTCGTTTGATGTTCTCAGGGATGCCCCTTCTTCCATAGTGGAGATTTCCATAAAAATAATTTCTAACATGAGACATCATTGAAAGAAATTTATCTTCTTCTATTTCGGGCAGAAGTTCTTTTATATCACTTTTTATTCTGTTGATTCTATCAAAGATTGGAACTTTCTTTCCTTTGTATCTTACATTCTTATTGATAAAAACTTTATCTTTGTTTTTTGCCATATACATTTTTATTGTTTCCTGTTTAAATCGCTTTTATTTAAAGCGTATATAAACTCAACAAGAAGTAGATTTCGATGCTATTATGCCCCCGAGACGCCTGTAATTGTGCCAATCAGAATACCTAAAAGAAGCGCAAGAGCAAGTTCAAGAATCATATTTTGTTATCTTCTCAATATTTATTTGAGTCTTATTTTCATATTTTGTTATTTCTCCTGTAATGAAGTATTTTTGTGTTTTATTGATATAGAGATTTTTTGAACTTAATGTTCCAGTTATGCTGCCAGTATCATCTTCTATTGTTAAAATGTAAAATTCACTTTCTTCAAAAAAGTTTATTCTGGATATCTGGCCCTTTATTGCTACATAATTGTTCATGTTTTTTTCTGTTATGTTTCCTATGTCGTATTCCCCGGGAATCATGTGAGATGAAAGAAAGATTAGCAGAAGAATTCCAGATAAGGAGAGAGCAAGACATATTTTGAGATTAGTGTTCATTTTCCCCATATTTTATAGCAATAAGATTTATTAAGTATTACCTTCTTGTTTTTTTATGATAGAGAAGAAGGAAAAATCAGGAAAACAAGAAAAATTTGAGAAAGAGCTTAGTGTTGAAGAAAGGCTGGCACTGATAAAGAGAAATACAGCAGAGATAATAAAAGAAGATGAATTAATTGAATTATTAAAAAAGAAAAAACATCCAGTAGTATACTGGGGAACGTCTCCAACCGGAAAGCCCCATGTAGGATATTTATTTCCTGCATTAATGATGGCAGATTTTATAAAAGCAGGTTTTAAATTAAAAATTTTGCTTGCTGATTTACACGCTGCGCTTGATAATGTTCCTTGGCCGATTCTTGAAAAGAGATATGATTATTATAGCGCAGTAATTCCGTTGCTTCTCCAGGCGATGGGGGTTGATATAAAAAATGTTGAGTTTGTCAGGGGAAGTGATTTTCAATTAAAGCCAGAATATATGTTTGACGTTTTAAGAATGTCCAGTTTTGTTTCTGTTCACGATGCCAATAAAGCTGCTTCTGATGTTGTTAAAATGGGGGATAATCCCAAACTTTCAGGATTAATATATCCCATAATGCAAGCAATGGACGAAATTTATTTAGAAGCGGATTGCCAACTGGGTGGAACTGATCAAAGAAAGATTATGGTTTTAGCAAGAGAAAATCACCCTAAAATTGATTATGAACCAAGAGTTGAAATTATGAATCCACTTATTCCTGGCTTGACTGCTGGTGGAAAGATGAGCGCAAGTGTTGAAGAATCAAAAATCGATCTGCTTGATGATGAAAAAACAGTTGAATCAAAGATAAACAAGGCATACTGTTTAGAGGGAGATATTAATAACGGTTTGCTTCCGTTTGTAAAATATGTTCTTATGACCCTGAAGCAGGATAAGCAAGAACCATTTGTTATTGAAAGACCAGAAAAGTTTGGTGGAAATAAAAAATATTCTGCTTATGAAGAGATTGAAAAAGATTTTGTTGAAAAGAAACTTCATCCGATGGATTTGAAGAAAGCAGTTGCAAAAGAGCTAAATAAGATTCTTGCACCGATAAGGAAAAATAAAGAAAAGTTAGATGAGATTGCTAAAGAAGCTTATGGAAAATAGTTCCTGATTCGAGAAAGATTTAAAAGCATTACGGCATTAATAATTTTATGAAAAAGAGAGTAAACTTAATTCCAGTTTTTGCATTTTTGTCCATTTTTTTAACTTTAGCGGGAATATCTGGAATTTCAGCGGATATAACCCCCTGCTCGCCTATAGTTCAGCTTATTAATCAAGATCCTTATCCTGCAAGCCCCGGAGAGTATGTCAAATTAGTTTTTCAGATTGAAGAAGTTACAGATTCTATATGCGAGACAGTCAATTTTGAATTAAAAAATGAATATCCCATAAGCTTTGACCCGGGCACTAATAATATCTATTCATTTGAGTCAGGATTTTTCCAGAGGAATTATGGGGAGTTTGCAACAATTCCCTTCAAGGTAAGAGTTCATGAAGATGCGGTTAATGGAGATAATCAAATAGAAACATTGATTTCTTATGGGGGAAATAATAAAATTATTAATAATTTTAGCATTTCAATTGAAGATTTAAGGTCAGATTTTGAGGTATATGTCAAAAATTATAACATTCAGACCAATATAATTACACTAGAAATATTGAACACTGGAAAAAGTGATACAAAAGCTGTGACTATAACCCTGCCGCCACAGGATAATATTCTTGTGAAGGGACCTAATAAGAATATTGCAGGAGACCTGGACTCGAATGAATATACCGCGGCTGATTTCGAAGTTTCAGGAGCAGGAGGAATAGTCCAGCTTAAGGTGGATTATACTGATGAAATTGATGTAAGGAGAAGCCTGAATAAGACTATAGAATTTGACCCAAATTATTTTACAGGGAGAAAAGCCGATGAAAGCAAAGTATCTTCTTTGACTTATATTATTATCAGTGTGGTCGTTTTAATTATTCTTTTTTTGATTTATAAAAAATACAAAAGAAACAAACATAAACGATTATATTAAGCTCATACTCATTTTTTGTTCTTAATTCTATTCGTACCTTAATGCCTGAATAGGATTAATTTTAGACGCTCTTATCGCGGGTATAAATCCAGATAATGCGCCAGTAAGTGTTGCAAATGCAACGCAGCCAACAAAAAGAGTCCATGGATAAGCAGGAGAAATAAAACTCCAACCCGTACTATTTATTATACCCTTAACTGAGAGGGTTATAATAAAACCAATTATAACGCCAATAACGCCAGCAATAAATCCAAGAAAACCTGATTCAAACAGGAATACCTTTATTATTTCTGAATTTCCTGCACCCACAGACTTCATGACCCCTATCTCCCGCGTTCTTTCAAGCACAGAAGTAATCATAGTGTTTGAAGTATTTATTGCTGAAACCACTACTGATATCAAAGCAATTAAAATTACAAAACCGGCTATCCCCTTTAGAATCTTGGAATAAGTTGCTAATAGGTCATCAAAGGATTGTACAAAAAAATCTTCTTTTCCCTCTTTAATGTTTCTTGAATTGCGCAAAGCTTTTTCAATGTCTTTTATTACACTATTTATTCGGGTTATATCCACTTCAGCAAATATCCAGTTATAACCTTCGCTTCTATTTGGGTACAGCTCTCTGAAGAATTCCTGAGTTACATATATCTGGGAATCGTCTTGAGGATTGCCTATGGGCCCATAAAATCCAATTACTCTTAATTCTTGTCCTTGAATCTCTATTTTACTGTTTATATTATAAGATTTTGGCATTATTTTATCTTTGATAAGATAATTATAACCCAAAACTACCTTTCCGTTATCACCTGGCTTCAATTCTCTGCCTTTAAATAATTTAATTCCTGAAATATCCATGAGCATGAATGGCTCTGATGGATCATATGCGATTATGAATGCATATTTTTTTGTTTTGTCCTGTGTTATTTCTGTGGCAGCGTAATCTAAAGTTATAGCTGAATATACTCCCGGCGCATTTTCAACAGCACGAAAATCTGCTTCTGTAAAAAATGGCTCTTCTTCAAACCCCATTCCGCCAAAACCCTTTGGCATTATGGTTATTTTATTGGCAGAGCTTGTGCTTGAAAATTGTTCTACATAGCCATACAACCCTATTCCAAAACTTATAAGTATAAAAATTGAAATTATGCCTATCATTATCGAAATTATTGTGAGAATACTTCTTGTTTTCCTATGAATCATCCCCCTCAAAGAATATTTTATTAATTCACTGCTTATTATTGGCATTTTAGTTTCTTAATACCTCCACAGGGTTTTGTCTTGCTGCTTTCATAGCAGGAGTTATTCCTGCTATTGCCCCTATAATAAAACTTCCTGCAAGAGTTAAAAATACTAGCATGAAATTAATGCTTGGGCTTGTCTCTGCCCCAATAAAATAATTTATGCCAAGTGTCCCAAGATAACCGATTCCGACCCCTGCAATAATTCCAATCAATCCACCTATCAACCCAAGCATTCCAGCTTCAATAAAAAACTGAAGGAATATATTTGAATTTCTTGCACCTATGGCTTTCATTATTCCAATCTCTTTTTTTCTTTCCATTACAGACGTCATCATTGTATTAACTATGCCTATTGCACCAATAATTATTGCTATTGCGGCTATAAGAACAATGAATACCTGAACACCTGTAAGAATTTGGTTTACTGTTGCAAGCATTGCTTCAGGAGTAGAAACCTCAAAGTCTTCTTCACCTTTTTTGACATCCCTTCTTTCTCGCATGAGGTTTTCTATTCCAGTTTCTGCTTTTGTCATTAAATCCTTGTCTTTAACCTTGACAATGATCATACTCACTTTATTTCCATCATTCATCAAATCTTTTAGATCAGATTCCATCATTAAAATCGCCCCATCAAGAATAAAACTTCCTTTCCTTTTCATAATTCCGATAACCTTAAATTTTTTTTCTTTAATAGTGACGCTATCACCTGGCATTATTTCTTTATCAAACCCGTTCTTTTTCGGGTCAGCAAGATTGCTTCCAAGAACTACCCTGCCCAAATCATCTTTGCTTAGAAGCCGACCATACTGGACTTTTAACTCCTGTAGTTCATAAATGTCCTGAGTGTTGTATGCAGGAATAGATGCTGTGACTGTTACCTGAAGCTTGTTATTGAATTCTAAATTTAAAGTTTCTATTCTCCGGGGGATAGCCAATTCTACTGTGCTTAATTTGCCTATTGCTTTAGCATCATCTTCTGTTAAAGGATTAACAACAAACGAGCCAGGAGGGCCATATCCGGATAATCCTCCTGCCTGTACTGTTATTAATTGAGTAGAACCAACCCCAAATTGTGAGTTTACTGCTGTTTTTAGCCCATCACCCAAAGAGATAAGAGCAATTACTACCGTAATGCCAATAAAAATTCCAATTAATGTGAGCCAGCTTCTGACACCTCTTCTTTTTAAATTCTTTATTGATAAAACAAAATAGTCTTTTATCATAGGATTAATTATTCTAGTCTTGCTCTCCGGAGCGGGCATGACAGTTGGAAATTTTTCTCCATTCATTACCAACTTTCCTGGTTATTTTCTCAACTTTCCCATCTTTAAGCCAATAAATTTCTTTTGCATGTTTCACAGCAAGATTCTTGTCATGAGTCACTATGACTATAGTCTTCCCTTCTTCATTTAACCTGTTTAAAAATTTCATCACTATCTCTCCTGTTCTACTGTCAAGATTTCCGGTTGGCTCGTCAGCAAGTATTATCTCCGGGTCATTAGCCAGCGCACGAGCAATTGCAACTCTTTGCTGTTCTCCACCTGAAAGCTGGCCCGGATAATGGTTAATCCGGTTTTCTAATTTAACAAGTTTGAGAATTTCTTTTGCTTTTTGTTTTCTTTCATATTCTTCTACTTCCTGAAAAAGCATGGGAAGCATAACATTTTCTAATGCAGTAAGGTTTGGAATTAGATTGAACTGCTGAAAAATAAACCCAATTTTTTTCCCTCTTAATTGTGCAAGGTCGGATTCTGTGAATTTAGATGTATCTTTTTCGTCGAGATAGATTTTTCCGTGTGTTGGAATATCAAGACTTCCTACAAGATTCATGCTTGTTGATTTTCCGCTTCCACTTTGACCCATGATAGCAACAAAATCCCCTTCTTTTATGCTGATATTCATTTTATTTACTGCCCTAACTAAACTTTTGCCCATATGATAAAATCTGTCTACGTCATGCACGTGGATTATCTCTTTTGGCGTTTTAAATTTTGAATCTTTTTTCATACTTTTTCCTCTTTTATTTTATGGCGTGGTAACGAAAGGTTTTCTTGATTATAATATTAAAATCAAGTTTAATAATACTTGTTTTATCTCGTACTAAACTCCAAAACATCTTTGTCTTTTAATATGTGTTTTATTCCCACCTCTTGTCCTCCAAACTTACTACTTGGACCCCAAATTCTTATCTTTTTTATGATATCTGTTTTTCCATGAAAAATTATTCTCGCTGCATCTTTAACAAGAGAGTTTGGGGGCATTATTACAGGATCATTATCCTCTGGTTTGCCCGGCTGTTTTGTATAAATCCTTATTTTGCTAAATGATTTGAATATTTTTTCTTTTAATTCATCAATTCCCTCTCCGGTTTTGCAAGAAATCATAACAAAATTATATCTCTTTGATTTTAATGTCTCTTTTATTTTTCTCTTTGTATTTTCATCATAAACATCTACCTTATTGAAAACAATTATTTTCTTCCCTGCGGCCCTCTTTATTGTTTCTTCAACCTGCGGAATTTCGTGTATTTTTTCAACTATAATAAGAATAGTATCAGAAGTATTTATTATTCCTGTTTCAAAATTTTCATTTCCTATCGCAGGCAAGTCGATTATTTGGATGGGGCATGTCTCAAAATTTAATATTCCTACTTCTGGAATCTGGGTAGTAAATCCATAGCTTGCAATCATCGGTTTCGCATTTGTGAGAACTTTTAACAGGGAAGATTTACCGGCATTTGTAAGCCCAACAAGAACAATCTGCATGTCCCCCTTTTTTATACCTTCTTTGCTTGAAGAGCTCTTTTTTCTTTTTTTGTCTTTTGTTATCTTTTCTTTTAATCCCTTAATCTTCGCTTTAATATCTCCCCTGAACTTTTGACTGCTCTTATGGTCAGGGGATGTTCTCAGCATTTCTTCAAGAGCAGTAATTTTTTCCTCATCTGTTTGAGCTACATCAAACTTTTTTTCTGCTGCTGTGAATTCGTATCCTGCGTTTATTGGCATTTTTTGGTATTATAAGAAAGGAAGAGAGGTTTTAAATTGGTTTTGGTTTGGATAGTTTTAATAATCTATGTTTTTTTGGGGTATTATGAACGTTGCAGTATTATTCTCGGGCGGAAAAGATTCGTGCTTAACCTTGCATAAATTAATAAAAGAAGGACATGAAGTGAAATATCTTCTGACAATCATGCCAGAAACCCAGGAAAGTTTTATGTTTCACACACCCTATCTTGAGCTTTTGGAGAGACAAGCAAAAGAATTAGGAATAACCCTTATTACTCTTAAGAGCAAGGCAGAGAAAGAAAAAGAACTTGCAGATTTAGAAAAACTTTTAAAAAAAGTTGTTGGAAAAGTTGATTCAATTGCAGTGGGGGGAATAGCAAGCAACTATCAGGGCGATAGAGTTAAGAAAATTTGTGATAAACTTGGATTTGGATTTTATGCTCCTCTTTGGGGATATTCCTCTGAAAAAGTATGGGAAGAGCTATTGAAGGATAATTTCAAGGTAATTATTACTAAAACTGCCTGTGAGGGGCTGAATCAGGAATTTTTAGGAAAAGTTATTGATAAAGAGATTTATGAAAAAATTCTTAGTTTAAGCAAGAGATATAAATTTAGGATAGATTTTGAAGGGGGGGAAGCTGAAACAGCAGTATTAAGTATGCCTGAGTTTGAAAAAGATATAAAAATTGAGTTTGATATTATAAAAGAAGGAGAATATAATTCTATATTAAGATTAAAAAAATAAAATAAAAAATTTGGGTTATTATTTGTAGTTTCTTACAAGCTTGCCTATACCGATTGCCAATACGCCAAGAGCAATAAGCCATCCAGAAATTGTTGCACCTAATTGTGGCAACTGTGGAATTTGAGCCCATACCAACAATGCTCCTATAATGGTTACAAGCCAAGCAGTTAATTTTGCCATATTTTTTACCTCCTTTTATCGTTTTAATAAGGGGAGATTATTTAAATATCTTCTCTTTATAGAGATTATATGCAAAAACCAAAATTTCAAAGAAAAAAACTCAAGAACGGCATAACTGTTCTCTTTGAAAAAAGAGATAACGAGGTTGCAAGCATCGCTTTCGCTGTTCGTCAGGGCGGAATAAATGAAAAAGAAGAAGAAAAAGGAATTTCACATTTTATAGAGCATATGCTCTATAAGGGTACAGAAAAAAGAAATTCAAAGCAAATTTCTGCTGAGATAGAAAAGAACGGGGGAGTGCTTAATGGATTTACAGATGAAGAATTGACTGCATACTGGTGTAAAATTCCAAGCAAGCATATTGATGTTGCCCTGGATGTTCTTGGGGATATGGTAAAAAATCCCAAATTTGACGAAAAAGAGATAGAAAAAGAGAGAAAAGTTATTTTTGAAGAAATGAAAATGTATAAAGATAATCCCCGGCTTTATGTTATTGAAAACGGCTTGAAAAAAACACTCTATGATAAAGATTTTTCAATACCCTTAATTGGAACAGAAGATTCAATGAAGAGCAATAACCGAGAAAAATTGAAAGAACTTTTTGAAAAAATATACTCGCCAGAAAATATTCTTCTTTGTGTTGTTGGTGATGCTGATTTTGAAAAAATCTGCGAGTTTGCGGAGAAAAATTTCAGTGGAAAAGGAGAAACTCCTGTTAAGATGGAGATTAAAAAAATAAATAAAACCATTCTTGAGAAGAAAAAAGGAATAGACCAGGCCAATCTTATTTTTGCATATCATGCTCCAGAGGCATCCAAAAAAGAGAAGCATATCGCACAGGTTTTAAGCTGTATAATGATTGGGGGAATGTCTTCGAGGCTTTTTCAGGAAATAAGAGAAAAGAGAAACCTTGCTTATGCTGTTAAAGGAGATTATGTTGGAGGAAAAGAATACGGCTATAATTTCATATTTGTCGGAACTGCTGCGGAAAATGTAGAAAAAGTCAAAAAAATAATACTTCTGGAGTTTAAAAAAATAAAGAATTTAACTGAAAAAGAATTAGAAGAAGCAAAAGAGCAATTAATCGGAAATAACAAAATAAGCAGAGAAGACTCACAGGAACAAATGGTAGATCTGCTTTCTCATGAGATTTCTGGAAAAGCAGAAGATTCCTATAATTTTGAAGAAGAGATAAGACAAGTTAAGCTTGAAGATGTAAAAAAGTTAGCAAATTTTAAAGATTATTCATTTTTTGCACTTTTACCCGAATAGAGAATTATGAAAGAAGAATTAAAAGAAGAGAATTTGAAAAGATGTTTTATCTGCATTGATCTGCCCCTTGAAACCAGAAAATATCTTGAAGGAATTCAAGAAATACTGAAAAAGAAAAACTTCTTTTACGGAAAATTTACTGAATTTGAAAATTTGCATTTAACTCTAAAGTTTTTAGGAGAAATATCTGAAGAAAAAATAGAAGAAGCAAAAGAAAGGCTGAAGAAGATAAAATTTAATGCCTTTGATGTGCATTTGGGCGAGTTAGGAGTTTTTTCTGAAAGGTTTGTGAGCATAATCTGGATAAAACTCGGGGGAAAGGGCATTTTTGATCTGCAGAAACAAGTTGATGATGCCTTAGAGGGTTTATTTGAAAAAGAGAAAAGATTTATGAGCCATGTAACTATTGCACGACCGAAGAAAGTTTTTGACAAGAAAATTCTTTTGGATTATCTTTATAAGATAAAAATAAAAAAAGAATGCTTTAATGCCGGCGGTTTTTATTTAAAGAGCTCTGTTTTAGCACGAGAAGGGCCGGTTTATTCTACGATAGAAGAGTATGCGGCGGAAAAAGCATAATCTGCCTTCTTTTCAACTATTTGTTATATATCTCCCATTATATATTTTTTAGGATAATGGTGTTTATAAAGAAAATTTGAGTTTTTAGGATGGAATGATACCTCAAAAAGAGAATGGTGAATCTGTTTATCTTACTCCAGAAGAGTTTAAAGTCTTTAATTTTTTAAGACCACGTTCTTTTGATACGTTAAATGCCCCGACACTTGAAGAAATCAGACAATCTTTAAAATTTTCTTCACGAGACTCTGCCAAAAAAGTATTGGATTCTCTTAAGAAAAAGGAGGGAATAGAAATATTTTCAAAAGTTGAAAGAGCAGAGGAAGATAAAATTTTACATTATTTTCTAGCTCCAGAAAGTCTAGAAATTTCTGTTAAAAAAACAAAATCACGAAAAGAACTTGCTGAGAAAAACGGGCAAAATGGGGACATTAGATATGGTGCGTTATATCTTGCTGAACCTGGCTTTGGAACAAAAGCATTTGATCACGAATATGTTATGAAGGGTTTGAGATTATTTTTAGAAGTTAATCATCTTGCAAAAGATATTCAACAAGTTGTAATACAAGGCGGTGTAATTCCACATATCCCCCCATATGCTTCAAAAGGAAATCTGACTGCCTTGAAATTTTTAGGTTACATTAACAGAAAATCTGGTGAAGAAAAAAGTGCTTCTGAAAATATGCTTGAAGAAAAGATTCTAGAAATAGATGACCAATTCCTGATGGATTTTTATGAAAAACATGTTAATAACTCTGATAGAAGAAAAATAACAGATTTAACAGACGCTTTCAATGTAGCAGGAGAGCAAGTAAAAACATTGATGAGCGCTTTTTCTGAAGATACTATTTTAAGAGTTCAACTTGGAGAGGAAGATAAAAAAAATATTGGCCATATAGAAGATGCCTTAATTGCTAATTGGGCTAAGGAAAAGAAAGAAAAAATAAAAGCAGATACAAAATCTGCAGAGGGAAGAATTTATACATTATCTACGGATTCTCTCTGTGAACAAGTAGAAAGAGATTTTTATAAAGATATATCTAAAAGAAAAGAATTTTTCAGAAGACCCGAGGAAAAAAAAAGAGATTATAAAAATAGGGTTCTTAAAGAATTGAATTTGTCAGGGGAATTGGAGGATAAATTCAGACCATATCTGGAATTGATGCCACAGAAAATTACTACGCAGATGGACAAAGAAAAGTCTATTACTCATCTAATAGATGTTACTTCTAAAGAAATATTAAAATCTCTCATCTGGGCTTCATATAATCCAAAGACAAAAGAGGATAGAGTAAATCAAAGAATAAACAAAATAGAGAAAAGAGAATCAGTTAATAGAGAAGAGATAAAAAACCTTGAATCAAAGTTAGAGAAATTTTCAGAGGCATTGGGATGGACAGAAAGACTGCTTGAAAGTCAAAGGGCAGGAGTTACAACATTTACAAGACAGTATCCTGTTGGTTCTGCTGAATCAGAAACTTTCTGGGTTGTTGCGAAAGATAGTTATACAAAACATTTTTTTATGTGGGACATTCCACAGACGCCTCATCTTCATGTTTCAAATAGAAAGTTAGTTAGTGTTGATACGGGCATATTGGAAAATGTAGGTACTGGAAAAACCATCCAAGCAGAGGTTGAAGCTGAGGAAGCTATTAGTGGTGAAAAGAAACTTCTTTTGATACACAATATAAGAAGCACATTTTCTGATGCTGTAACTGCACGTTCAATCCGCGATGCAAAGTTAGAGAGTAATTATCAAAATCTTGTTATTCAAAAATTAATTGATTCCCGAGAAGGAGATAATAGACCAGACATTATCTTATTAGGGGGCCATAATGGCGGTGGTTTTAGAGCTATGCCCTGGCTTAGAGATTCTGAGCATTTAATTGAAGGTGAATTTGTTGAGGGTCAGAAGATAACTTATCTCATCAATCTTCCAACTTTACAATCAGTTGAGAGGCTTGATTGGTTGGTTAGCCATAATTTTAGCAATTGGGATACAAAACGTTCTCAATCGGGACCGAATGCTTCTGGAATTGTTTTGCATACAGAAGATAAAGATTATGTTAATAGAGAGTTGGTCGTCGATGAGTCACAACTTAAAAAGTTTGGATTAATATCTGAAGAGATAGAAGTTTATAGAGCTAATCTTAGTTCAGCTAAGTCTGTAAAGGAAAAGAAAGAACTTCTTAGATTAATCAAAGAAAAGAAAAACGAAGTCAGAACCCATTTCAAAAAAATAGAGGTAGCAGGAGATAAACATTTAGGTGCTCCAGATCATCCGGATAGGTATTCAAAAGATCAATTAATCAGAGCATATCAAACTTATCAAAGAGAACATGGACTTCCAGACATGGTCTCTTGGGATGAAGTTCTACATGGGGTAATGGAAAAAACTTTTAATAGTGCTACAAGATATTTAGGAATGTCACCAGAGAAATTTAGACAAAGAGTTATAGAACCAATTTTAAAAGATTCAAATATGAGTCCAGAAAAGAAGGTATATCTTCTTGCAAAAGAATCTTTAAGGAATCAGAGAGCTATAACAATACATAACGATTCTGAACAGAAACATCTTTTTAATTTACTAATGAAACCCTATGCTGAAGAAGTTATAAGACGAGGTGGCAAGGTAATTTTAATGAGTGGTAACCATTATAACTCTTCTATACGAACTTCAGATGAAGCAAGAGAGTTAGCAAATTCATTTCCAGAGTCGTATAGGGATAGTGGAAAGATTGTTTTATTTCCGGGCATTGGAAATCCCGTTGGTGTTGGAGCAATTCGCTTGAGAAACGGAGAAGCAGCAGCAGATATTCCTGGAAAAAGAACCTTGTTTGGAATGCACAAATTTCCTGAAAGACAAGATGAGCTTTATGGTATTTTAACACATTTGAGAAAGATGAATAATGATGCAGATATTGTTATTGCAGGAGATAGACATCAACCAGGCGTTGCATATGCAGATAATCATGCTGTAGCTCTTCATCCAGGGATGGAGCCCATAAATGCATACGTTCCTTTCATAGGCAAGCCTGCAGGAGTAAGGGGGATTATAAATTTAGAGTATGATCCTCAAAAAAGAGGAGTTTATGCTTTCAGTTTTGTTTTGAATCCTACTTTGGAGAAAATAATAAAAAGAGACGATATCCTTTAATAATTTTCATCAACAATCTTAAAAATTCCTGCTTTTTTCCCTATTTCTGTTTCTAATTCTTCTTTGGAGGAATTAATAATATTTTTTATTGTTCCAAATCTCTTCAACAATTTTTCTGCTGTTGACGGGCCTATTCCCTGAAAACTTTCTAAAACATATTTTATCTGTTCTTCTTTTGTTTTTGGGATTCTTGAATGCAAACTTATTTCTGTTTTTTGTTTTGCTTGGTGTTTTGCTAAAAGAAACATGTACTCTGCCGTATCTTTTTCATTCTCTGTATTTATTATCGGAATTTTAAAGTCAAGAGAAACTGAAAGAATCATTCCTTTTACCGCATTTGGATTTATGTTAATTTCTTTTCTATTTTTGCCCTCGATTATCAGAATTCTATTTTCATATTGAGCAATATTCTTTAGTTGTTCTGATAATCTTCTGTTTAACATGCTTGAAATAAAGTCCTGCATGGTTTTTCTTTCAATAATAATGTCTCCAATGATATAATCCCCAATTTCAAGAGATTTTATTTCTGTTTTTGCGCCCAATTCTATAATATTCGCCAGAACAAGAGAATTTTTCTCATGAATGTCCACGGTTATTTTCACTGATTCTGCTTTTGCTTTTTTTTCAGGTTTTTTTGAGAAAATATTGTAAAAAGGCATGTGATTATATTCTTTAAACTATATATCAAAGAGAAATCTTGTTTTTATATGCTTTTTGATGTAGAAGGTTATGGAGATAAAAAGATTGAGCAAAGAGGGTTATTACCTGGGTATAGCTTTTGCAGTCAGCAAACGAAGCACTTGTTTAAGAAGGCACATGGGCGCAATTATTGTAAAAAATGATTCAATAATTTCTACGGGTTATAATGGCTCTGCAAGAGGAACTCCAAACTGTTTTGAAAAAGGGTGTATGAAAAATCAGCTAGGATTGCCTTATGGGAGCGCATATGACATGTGCAGGGCAGGTATTTTACACGCAGAAGTAAACGCTATAATCAATGCAGCAAGAAACAGTGGCGGGACAAACGGAGCAACGATGTATGTTGCCGGAGGATATATAGACGGAAAAGGCAGTCTTGGTGCAGCAATATGCAAACACTGCCAAAAAGCAATAATTAATGCAGGAATAAAAAGGGTAGTCATGGCAGTAGAAATGGGATTTAAAGAATTTTTGGTTGAAAATTGGATAAAAGAATCAAGAAAGACAAAAAATAAAGATATTGCAGGACTTTACTAACTTTTCACTCTTAAAAACTCATTTCTTTCATAAGGAAAGACAATCCATCTTGAAGTTTCTTCAACCCAGTAATCTGGCTGAAAAATAGTTTGAGGTTTTTTATATAAAACTCCTGTTTGCAGTGTTTTTATTTTGTTATTCTTACGAATATGATTATAAACTTCACTCATTGTTAAACCTGTTTGAACTAAATCATCTAAAAGTAAGACTCGACCTTCTATAGGTTTAATTATTGCAGTGTTTCCGATTATCACTTTATTATCTCTAGGTTTTTTTTCACCTTTTTTGTAAGCGGATGCAGCTATAACCCCTAATGGAAGATTCAGGTAATCTGAAACAAGTTTTCCAAGAACTAAACCGCCAGAACTTATACATAGAAGATAATCAAATCTATTCTGTGGAATTTTTTCAACAAGCCTTTCTGTAAGATTTTCAAATTTTCCCCAAGAAATTTTTAATTCTGCTGACATTTTATTTAAAGTTCTTTTGTTATTCCCTCTGCGGCAAGGATTCCAGACGCCATTGCACCGCCAATCCCTCTTGAGAAACCAGAACCATCTCCTGCAAAATAAATATCGGAATATTTTCCAGAAGTAGATCTTAATTGATTTGTTGTCTGGATTTTTATACCATGTGATTTTAATTCAGGGCCATAAAGAAGTGTAGAATAATTATTTAATCCAAACATTAAGCCCGGAACGCTTAATCTTTCTATTCCATACAGAAGAGTTCTTACATGACGGTAGCACATTGCACCAACATCACCGATATTAACATCTCTTAACGTGGGTTTTATTCTCCATTCACTTAAGGTATGTTCTTTACTGCTTCTATCTTGATTCAGATCACCCAAGCGTTGAACGGTTACCTGATTGGCCCCCCATTCTCTGAAGAGAATTGCCAATGCTTCTCCAAAACTATTTGTACCAACATTTTTTTTAAGTGGGATTGTTGTAAGCAGGGCAAAATTTGTATTTTTTGACAATTCATAGGAACTGGACATACCATTAACAAGTTTATATCCTCCTCTGCAGGATTCGGCTGTCACCATTCCATTTGGACAGACACAAAATGTTCTTATTGAATCGCCATTTGGAGCCCTGAACTGAAGTTTTACATCTCTTTCTGTTTTTACAAGATGTTCTAGAATTTTTTCATCCGTTTCTATTCTGAATCCAATATCAACCGGCCTAAATGAATAGGGTATTTTCTTTTTCCTTAGAAGGTTTTCTAACCATAAACAACCATCTCTTCCGGGAGCTAAGACAAGAGAGTCATAAGTATAATTTGATTTTTCACCAATTATTTTTTTTTCATTAAAATCTTTAATTTTTTCTTCAGTAATTATTTCGACTCCGTTATTTTCTAATTCTGATTCAATACTTTTTATTAATTCTGGAAGTTTATCTGTGCCAATATGCTGGTCTAATGCAACAAGGTAATCCATATCATGACTTCTTGCCACTCTTTCTATTTCTTTTGCTTTTGTTAAGTCTGGATTTTGTATTTCTTTTCCATAAAAAGTTTGAAAAATTTCTCTAGCTTTTTTTAAATATAACTGCTCTTGTTCTATGCCTATTAATTCATAAAGATTACTCCCTATGGCCCGATTTCCTAACAGTGTTTCAAAAATAAATTTTCCATCTGAAAATGAGCCTGCCCCGCCAATACCATACTTTTTTGGACAAGTTCCACATTGAATACATCTGTCTGGACTCGGGCATTTTCTTTCTAGAACCCTTTTACCAGAATCAATAAGAGTTACATCTGCTTTTCCTTTAAGCGTTAATGCGGCTGCAAGCCCTGCAGGTCCTGCTCCTACAATTACTACTTTTCTAGCCATTTTATTTATACCTTACTACATCTTCTATTTTTGGTCCGTAAGAAACCAAATAAATTTGGGGTTTGTAGTTCGTTTGACTGGATAAATCTTTTATAGATTCTAAAAATTCTTTATCTCCTGAAAAGCCGATTGTTTCCCAAGAATGAGGAGACAAATCCAAGTGTGAAATACAAATTTTTGTTGCACCAGAAAGCATTACTGCTCTTTTGAAACTTTCTCTGTCAAATTTTCCTGCTCTTCTGATTCTTCCGCTCATACTTCCTGATTCTCCGCCCGTATGCAATAATTCCTCCAGGGTTTCTTTATCTTGAATTTCATCTTTTAATGGAGCATCTTTTGCTACGGCAGTTATATACGGTTTTATTACAAGATAAACATCTCTTACTGATTGTGGTGGAAGGCCCACTTCCCCAAGATATGCAGAAGTGTTAATTGTTCTTGCAGTGTTGTATGGAAAATATCCGCCGAAATGCTGGCATAATTCTATTCCATGATCTGTTTCGAATAAAATATGTTTTCCCTGTGCAAGTGCTTTGTTCATTTCTAAAATTGTATCTGTTGCAAATTTTGCCAATTCTTTATCTTCTCTTACGAACATCGCTTTTTTGTCAATTAAGTCATGTTTTGCATGGTTTACTCCGCTTCCAATACTGCCCAACTTCATCAAAGCACTTTCTCTTTCTCTTTGCTTATGCTCTTCTGTAACTAGTTTTGCATTATAATCAATACCCAACCTTGCCGGTGTTAAACCCAGCGTCGGTATTTCTGGCTGGATTTTTACTATTTCTCCTGTATGCGGGCGATGGTTAATTCCCCCATATAAAATTATGTCAGGTGCAATAAAACTTGCCCCGCCTAAAAGTATTCTTAAATTGGGATTTACCGCTGCGCAAGGAAGGTGCGCAATTCCAACTCTTTTTCCATCAAGGTATATGCTATGCCCTGCTTGTGGAGATGCACTTCTCAATGCAATTGAATAATCTCCATTTAATCCGAGAGATGCACAAAAGTTTCCTTTTCCTTCATCTCCCCTTTGGGCGCCAATAACAACATCTACTGCCATTTTACATCTTCTCAACAAGAACACGACTTATAAAGAATTATAGGCTAAAAAGTATGTTTTGCAGAATACTCTTTTTTTCTTAATATTTTTTTGATATTTTATATTTTATGAACGATTCCAATTTTCTTAGTATATCTTGTTTAGAATATTAATAAAATTATTTAATCGTATTCCTTTTGAAGGCTGTTTTTTCACAGGATACTTTGGTATACCAGTAAAAAATGCTATTTGTCGACGGTAAAATATATCAAGATTTTTATCTGTTTTTTGCCATTTCTGCAGATTTTGTGCAGAAAGACAGAAAAATCTTATTTTTTTGTCACTGAAATATGGAAAGACAGTGACACTTTAGTGGAATTTGGTATTTAGTAATCTTTTTAAAGACGTTTTGAAGTGTTATTTCATAGGACAAAGAGGAAAAAAGAGATGAATAAGGTATGTAAGAGAAAGTTTGCTTTTTTATTGGGCGTTTTTATGTTTTTTGGAGTGTTTCTGAATGCTGGTGTGTTAGCTACTTGTAGTGTAGGGGCAGGCTCATTTGAATATGATGATCCTTATACTCCTTATCAGCATCTTCATTGTGCCGGAGGAACAAGTGGTTGTGGTCTTGCACATTGTTCAGGCACTACTATTTGGGGGAGTGACAGTGGTATTATCGGAACAGAAACGCCACGTTATAATTGTGCAGATATAGGATATAATTGTTATGCTAAATTTGGTTATATAGCTGCATGTTGTAATTGTGTATCTAGTAGCGAGGTTTGTGATGGGAAAGATAATGATTGTGATGGAAGTATTGATGAGGGATTGCTTGTAAACGGTGGTTGGAGTAGTTTTGGTGATGGGTGGGATGTTGGAGGTTGTGGTTCTTATTCAGCCTGCAAACAAAGAAGAGATTATTCAAGAACATGTAACAATCCTTCCCCATCTTGTGGAGGTGCGAGTTGTTCTGGCTCAAGTTCGGATACCAGATATTTTGATTGTGGAACCACCAACGGTGGTTGGTCCAGCTTTGGCTCTTGGTATGACACTACGGGATGGTCTACTTGTTCTAGTTGCTCGCAATCTAAATCTCAGCAGAGAGACAGAACATGTAACAATCCTTCCCCATCTTGTGGAGGTGCGAGTTGTTCTGGAAGTACTTATGAAACTCAATCAGTTTCTCAATCTTGTGGAACTACCAACGGTGGTTGGAGTGGCTGGAGTGATTCAGGAACATGTGGTTCAGTTCAATCATGCAAGCAAAAGCAAACAAGAACATGTAACAATCCTTCCCCATCTTGTGGAGGTGCGAGTTGTTCTGGCGATACTGAGCAGTATGTGAACTGCGGGGAGGGGGGAAATTATGGCGGCTCGACGAATGGATGGTACGATTCAGGCACTTATCAATGGGCAGATAATGGGGTATGCAGTGAGAAGCAACAAAAGTACCAGAATTATAGAACATACACTTGTTCATCTGGGAGCTATAGTTTTGCTGTAACAAATAATCAATGGGCAGATACTGGCTCTACTAGAGCAAAATCTGCAGGAACAGTTTGCCGCGCTTCAGTTGGAGCATGTGATATACGAGAAGTATGCGATGGAAGCAGCCAGTCTTGTCCTGCTAATTCTTTTAATTCTTCTTCAACAGTATGTGCCGGTTCGACGACGTGGTCTTGCAGCGGAGATTGTGCAAGAACAAAAACTTATTCTACATGCACCGGAAGCTCGGCTTCTTGCCCGTCTCAAACAGTATATACTGAAAATGCTCCGATAAATAATATTTGTTTGGGGGGGGGTTGGACATCTTCAGGCTCCTGTGGTTTTTCAGCATATAATCAATGCAGCGGGCAAGCAAAAGGGAGAGATAATTACAGATGCAATGGCGCTGGCTCATGTAATTATGATGTAGGAGATTTATGGGATGGTGGGAATTGCAGCGGAAGAGAGGATGATTTATGTGCTTCAGGTTCTTGTCAGGATCTTTGCTTTAATACTGTAGATAACGATGGTGATGGATATACTGACAGCCAAGATAAAGATTGTGGGTTCTTTGGTGCTTGTGGAGAATGCACTAGTGGAGAATGCTGCGATACTGAGCATGGTTGTTTCAAATCTTCTTCAATTATCTGCTCAACAGGAACATTTTCTCCGGCTTCAGATATATGTCAAGTCTCAAGGACAAATAAAAATTGTTCAGGAACTTCTGAATCATGTTCTGGAACTGAATGGGTAGAAATAGTAAATGGCGATTCTGGAAATGTTTGGAATTCTGGTTCAGGAAACTGGCAAACAGGAGGCTCATTGAAAAATGTGAAAGGTTTTTTGAATTTTTCTAATTTTGATGATACTCCAATAAACGTATCTTCGGCAATCAATTCTAATCTTAATAGAAAAATTCATCTCAAGACAGGCAATGTAAGGATAGTAGAGATGAATGTAAGCTTCTCGGGATGCATTGACTGGTCTGATATCGACGGAAATTCTTCAAATTATTCTGTTAAAAATATTGCTCTTGGAAAATCTTTTTTCCATAAATCTTCTGGCCACAGCGAAATCTCTAATATCTCTCTTTTTGTTCCTGCAGTAAAAGGAACAGGAAGACTTTATGTCTGTCCTAATGCAAGCTCTTTTGATGAAATAAATGAATTATGCGCAGGAAAATATTATGTTTATGCACAGAATATCTCGGGATATTATAAAATTCCCATAAATGGAACCGGTGTTGCAGAAACTTTTACAACCAAGCTGAAAATTTGGGATAATAACGACAGCGAGGGCGGAAGTGAAACTATTTATCAAAACAGACAGGCAAAATTCTTTGCAAATTACAGTGTCAATGAGACAGGAGAGCCTATAACCGGAGCTGTTTGCAATTTTACAGAGAATTCTTCGGGCATTTGGAGTTACCCTATAAGCATTAATTATAATTCAACAAGTTTGCTTTATGAATACAGCAAAAGTTTTAGTCATGCAGGAATATTTAGCTGGGATGTTACATGCTATGGAAATTCAAGTTATGAAGAATTAGATGTTTTTGATAATATTCTTATTGAACAGGATATAACACCCCCGAACTTGACAATAATAAGCCCAGAAAATAAGACCTATAATATAAGTAATATTCTTGTAAACATAACTAATTCGAATGATGCACAATCTGTCTGGTGGTATAATGGAAGTGATAATTTAACTTATGCTGAAGAAATTTATTATAATTTTTCAGAGGGAAGCAATACTATCACTGTTTATGCAAACGATTCTGCTAATAATGTTAATGAAAAAAGTGTTACTTTCTTTGTGGACTTATGTGTTCCTGATATGACTAACACAACCTGGAGCGACTGGAGTAATGAAACATGCTCTGAAACACAAATGAACCAATCCAGATTCAAAGTGGAATATGACAGCAATACTTGCGGGGAGATAGAAAATATAACCTATTATGAATATCAATTAGTTGGACCATCGTTGGAGAATACCACATTTAGTTCATGGTATAATATAACAGAATGCCTGCCCGATGATTATTTTACACAAGAAAGAAGTCTTACACAATATGATGTTTATTCATGCGGAACTAATCAAACATTTTTTGAATATCAAAACCAATCCTGTGACTTTTGCACTCCAAACCCAATCAATTCAACAAAGACAGAATGGATTAATCAAGGAAGTTGTTTATCAAACGATACACAAGTACAGAGCAGAAGCTGGGTAGAGTATGACTCAAACTCTTGCGGAGAGGGCGATAATGTTACATACTGGGAAACTCAAATTATTTCTTGCGATTACTGCACTCCGAATATGATTAATACTACTTTATCTGACTGGTCTAATCTGACCTGTTCGGGAGAGTATATGAACCAATCACAATTTTTTATAGAGCATGATAATAATCTATGCGGAGAAATAGAAAATATTACTCATTATAATTATCGGTTAGCCGGACCTTCATTTACCAATACCACCTGGAATGATTGGTATAACGTAACCGCATGTCAAGCAGGAGATTATTATACACAAGAGAGGAATCTTACTCAATTTGATATTTATGAATGTTCTTCAAGCAATGTTTTTTTCGAATACAGGAATCAATCATGTGATTATTGCATCCCCCTCCTAGTAAATATGACTGGAAATTGGGAAAATATTACTTCATGTAGAGCTAATAATACAATTTTACAGCAGAGAAATATTACCCAATACGACTCCAATTCTTGTGGTGAGGTAGAAAACACAACTTTCTTAGAATATCGGGAGATCTCTTGTGACTTCTGCACCCCAAATCTTGCAAACACTTCTTGGAGTGACTGGATTAATCAAACATGCTCGGAGACGCAAATGAACCAATCCAGATTCAAAGTCCAATATGACTCAAATTCTTGTGGAGAAGAAGGATATCTAAATGAAACAATCGTTGAATACAACTTAGTCGGACCAACTTTGCAGAATACATCATGGACAAACTGGCTTAATATCTACTGCTTGTCAAACAATCTCATGAACCAGTCAAGAAATCTCACACAATATGATATTTACTCTTGTTCAGCAAATCAAACTTTCTTCGAATACAAAGCAAATGAAACTTGCGATTACTGCATCCCGATTCTTGTTAATACAACTAAAACAGAATGGCAAGATCAGGGAAGCTGTTTAGCAAATAATACACAAGTGCAGAACAGAAGCTGGATAGAATATGATTCAAATTGCGGTGGAGAAGTAGCAAATATAACTTACTGGGAGACTAATATTACTATCTGCGACTTCTGCACTCCAAATCTTGCAAACACTTCTTGGACAGAATGGAAAAACACAACCTCATGTTTAGCAGGGGATTATTACACTCAACAAAGAAATCTTACTCAATATGATTCTAATCATTGCAGCGAAATCGAGAACATAACACATTATGAATATCAAAACCAATCCTGTGACTTCTGTACTGTGAATTTAGTTAATACTTCATGGTCTGAATGGTATAACCTCGGTGTTTGTTATTTTAATAATACTCTCGAACAAGAAAGAAACCTCACCCAATATGACTTCAACTTCTGCGGAGAAATCGAGAACCAAACATTCTTTGAACACCAGACAAATGAATGTGATTACTGCACTTCAAACGTGACGTATACAACCAAAACTGAATGGGTTAATCAGGGAATATGCTTATCAAATGATACACAAGTGCAGAACAGAAGCTGGATAGAATATGACTCAAACTCCTGTGATGGAACAGTAAATCAAACCCATTGGGAAACACAAATTATCTCTTGTGACTATTGCGCTTCAAATCTAACAAATATAACTGGAAGTTGGGAGAATATAACCGAATGTCAAGCAGGAGATTATTACACTCAGCAGCAAAACATCACCCAATATGACTCAAACTCCTGTGAGGGAGCAGGGAATATGACTTATTATAAATACAGAAACCAGACATGTGATTATTCAGATTCAGAAAATTCTTCTGATAATTCTTCCAGCATAATTACTGTTTCTTTTTTGGGAACTTCTTCCAATTTTAATGTTACACAAAACCAATTCTTTAATATTGGAATAAATGTTTCATGCTATGATCATGATTGTCAGAATATTATATTGAGCCTTGATCCAGGAGAGATTGTTAAATCAGCAGCAGAAACTGAAGAACAGACAATTGATTTAAATTCTGAAACAGAAATCTCTCCACTAAACGAGGATATTATTGCAGAAGCAATAACACAGACAGAACAACAGGAACAGCAAACGGTAATTATTCAGGATCAAATATCATCAGATGCTGTTTTATCAGACCCTGAAGACATAAGCTATGATTCTGATTCCAATATTGTTCTGACTCAGCAAGAAGAATCCGAAGAAGTTCTTTTTGTTTCTGATTCTAGTCAAGAAATTATCCCAATTACCCCTTCCGAGAATACAACTATACCTGTTGAGAATAATTCTGAGGAAATTTTGAGAAATGACAGCATAATAGACATCATAAACGACACTTCCATCAATGATAGTGAGAATGTAGAAGAACCTCTTGAGAACTTGTCTAATAATAATAATAATAATTCGGATGTGGTTGAAACTAATTTATCCGTTGATGTTCAAAACATGACTGAAGAATGTTTGGAAACAAATATTTCAAATCAATCAGTTATTGATAATCCAATTAATATCTCATTAACAGATATGAACTTATTAAATAATTCAAACCTCTCCCAAATTTTAGTTTTTGATATAAATGAAACCAATGAAACCTGTCCAATATTCCTTAATTTAAAAAATCTTACTTTCAAGCATAATGAGTCAGTGAATTATTTATTTGAGACTAATTCTACCAATGAAATTTCATGTTTTGCGGTTGATGATACAACTAATTTCAATATAGACTGTTTGGGATATCTCACCAATGCGACAAAACTGGATGCAGGATTATACTGGATAAACCTCTCTGTAAATGACACTTTAAATAATCAGAATTCAGAAATTATTTCAGTAGGCATATCCCGCCCGGTTGTTCCAAGGGCAGCGGTTATTAATTCTTCTAAGGGTCTGATATCTGATGTTACTGGTGCAATTCCATTCTATACTAATAGCAGTAATCCCTTATATCTGAACTTAACCAAAAACGAGTCCAGAATAGTTTTCTTCTCAATCAACTCTACTGGAAGTATTGATACAACTTATGAATTTTTTGCATTTGCTAATCTATCTGAAAATCTTTCTATAAGCAGTATTACCTCTATAATCAACATCACAATATCTAATAGCACTTCTGATGATCTTTATTGCGGGGATGGTATATGCAATGATAATGAATCATGTTCTTCTTGTTCATCTGATTGCGGTTCCTGCCAGGAAAATGGGGGAGGGGGCGGCGGTGGGAGTCCAGATAAAGAAAAATTAAATAATACCCAAAATAACACCGCAGATAACACTTTCATCAATTCGAGCTTTTTTGAAAAAGATAATAATTATAATGTTGAAAATCCTTCTTGCATTCCAAACTGCCTGGGAAAAACCTGCGGCGATGATGGTTGTGGCGGAAGTTGCGGCAACTGTTCAAACTCATTCATTTCAGGTAATGTCATACTTGATCTGGAAGGTTATGAAAAAGAATTCTTAGTGATAATTTTATCATTGATATGCTTCCTGCTGTTTTTATGCTTAGCACTCTTTATACTAGGTCTTTATGAACTAAACAAAATAAGGAAAATATATCTTCCTTCCATGAGGATTTCTAGTTTCAAAAGAGAGTTAAATTATTTAAACAAAAAACTCAAAAAAATAAAAAGGATATTTGCTAATAAACGCATATTTTCAAGATTTACAGAACTTTATGATGAAAAAAATATTTTAGAAGAGCTTTTTCAAACACCTTCCCTGAAAACAAGCACGCCATACAAGAAATTTGAGAAATTAACTGTTAAATTTAAAAAACTCGAGAAAAGACTCAATTATAAGAAAAGTTTAAAAATATCAGAAGTGAACTTAAAAAATAAACCTGCGCTCAAATGAAGATGAATAATATTTTTTTGATTGCTCAAAACATGGAAATAAGAACGCTAAATTTAATCCTGATAGTTATTCTGGTATTTTCAATATTCCTGACAGTTCTTTTGTTCAGGAGGTATAGAAAAATAAAACACTTCAAACAATTGTTTTCATATAATGCGGCTTTAAATTCCTTAAAAAAAGATATAGAGAAATTATCCTTGAATTTAAAGAAAACAAAAAGATTAAAGATGACAGACCCAGCTTTTCTCAAATTTGGAAGAATAAGCTCTGAATTAAACCTCATCTCCAAGAAATTTGACAATCCTGAAATGAAATCAAGCACCCTGTACAAGAAATTTGAAAAAGTGTCGGATAAGTTTAAAGAACTTGAAAGGAAATTTGGGAAGATTTCTTTTACTTAGCCTTCAATTAAACTTTTTTGCACGTTTTTGTTTTCAGTTTTATCCTCTTTTAAGCTGTCAAACTCATTTTTCAAGGCATTGACAGCAGAATACATCTTCTTTTCTTTTCCAATCGCAGCATAATAATATGCCTCATCTCTTGTGCCGAGAGTAACAAGAGTAATTATTTTTCCTTCCATTAATCTGGCAGTTCTTCCTGCGCGCTGTATCTTGCGGATTGCACTTGGAACAGGCTCGTAGAAAATTACTGCATTAACTTCAGGAATATCAAGGCCTTCTTCACCTATAGAAGTTGCGACTAAAACGTTTATTCTACCTTCCTTAAAATCGTTTATGACCTCTTTCTGCTCTTTTTGGCTTAATCCCTGTTTTTCTCCAGATTTATTCTCCTTTATGGCCTGGCCAATAAAGATTTTTGGGATTATGCCTGGAATTTCTTTTACTTCTTTTGCTATTTTTGCTGCTGTTGTCCTATACTGTGTAAAAACTATGACCTTTAATTTTTTATTCTCTTCAATCGAATTTTTGAGTATATTCCTGAGAATTTCTAATTTTGGATGCTCTACTTTTCTTGCAAGAAGCTCGATAAGCCCGACGTAAGCTTGATTAAACACAGGTTGTTTCACTAAATTTTGAACTGCTTTTGATTTTTGCTCTTTCGCCTGCTGAAAAAGGTCCTGCATATATTCATTAAAAGAACTTAATGTCTGGGTTTCCAATAATTCCAAGGCATGTTGCAGTTTTATTGCCTGTGAACATGCACTTGCACCGCTGAGAAGATTAAAATGCCGATTTCCAGAAGAAATAGATTTCATTATTCTTCCCTGTGTTTCTAAAAGAAATTTTTTTGTCGGAGGCCCGAAAAGTAACCTTCTATTCCTTAGCTCATTTGTTTTTTTGTCAAATATCTTCTTTAAATTTACCCTTATCTTATCAAATTCAGGGGGAAAATCTATTTTTATTATTTCTATTTCTGCTTTTTGGATGTATTCTTTTACGTCATTACTGTCTCTTGTCCTTATTTCTATTTTTTCTATATCAAGGTTTTTTGCTATTTTTTCTATAGTCGCTCTATCTGCTCCAGGACTGGCTGTCAACCCTAAAACTCTCCGGTTTTTTGCCTGTTCCTTATATTTTTCTACTACATAGGTGTATGAATAATTTTTCAGGCACCTATGACAATTATGAATTATAAATGCATTACCGATATAATTATGATTTTTTTCTACGGTTAAATCATAAACATATTTAATATGTTTTTCTTTTTTTATATTTTCTATTTTTTCCCAATTTACATTGAGATGTGGTTTATTGCCTTTGCTCCATTTATCGTAACTGTCTATCAACCAACTAGCATGATTTGCTTTATTAGAATATCCCAAACTCCATAACTTTGTTGGTTTTATCTTAAATTTTTTTGAGATTATTTGAATAGCACTGTAAGTTTTAAAACCCTTATTCTTTAATTTTATTATTTCCTCGTAAAAAAAATTTCTCTTTTTTAGTTCATCTTCTTTATAATCCAAATAATTTAATATCTTATTTGCCTCCTTTATCTTTTTGTAATTGTATTCATACCCTATTTCTTTCAGAAATCTATAAATATTGAAATTTGAGTTAGAGATTGTAATTTGAATTTGGATTGTTCTTTGTTTATCTTTTATTATATTTCCTCTTTTTATTTGTATGGTACTTTGAATTCCAAATTCCTTAAATAACTTTTTTATTTGATTAGCATATTCTAATGAATTTTCTTGTAGAGAATTTAGTTTATTAAATCTATATCTTATCGCGTATGGCGACCTTAGATTTTTTATAAATTTAGGAATATCGCCCTCGCACCCCATTAAAGCCGCTAAAAACTCTTTTTTTATAAATTTGGGCGATTTCATTAACCATTCTGGAATTAGGAAAGGATTTGAGGTTTTATTTCCTTGTGGCAATTTTAATACTTCGAATAGTTTTGCTAGTGCAGAATCAGTTACATTAAATGAGTTTGTTGTGCCATTAACTTCAAGAACCTTGTTTTGGTCAGTTCTAATGAAAGAGTTAGTTCTTCTCGAGAGGATTTTAGGATATCTAAATCCTAATATTTCTAAATCTCTTTGTATTTTTTCTAAATCTTCAATTTTTCCAGAAAAACCCAAGATTTTTGGTGCCCCCTTAATTTTAGTGAACCAACCATCTCCAAGAACAAATCCAAATAATCGAGAGATTATCTTTAATTTTGGATTAGAATATTTTAAGGGCAACATCCCTTTTTCATTTAATTTATTAATTGTTCTTGAAAAAGAAAGATCTAATATTTTTTTATTCAAGTGAGAATTTTTTATAAGTTTCTCTTCACTTGTAATTGTTCTGTCTTTATATTCCAAATTTTTTATATTTGGGTATACTGCTACATAATCTCCATTTTTAATATTCTTTGCTTTTGTCCATAAATAATTTGATCCGCGTTTTATAATCAGTTTATGATCTTCAGTAAGCTTAATCTCCTTAGCTTTGGTCTTTAATTTTACTATTTTTTTCTTATTTTTTATTTTATGCGCCTTCAGAATTTTTCTTGGTTCTATATCTCCAAATTTATTCAGACTTTCAATAAATATTGCTTTGCTGTAATCAAATTTGTTATAAAGTTCTCTTATTGAAATTTTTCTCCCATCCGATAGACTTATTACAGTATCTCCTGTTACGCATTCATCTTCTATAAGCAGGCTCACTTCTTCCATGCTGTATAAACATTTTTTCAGGTCATTCCCTATACATTGGGGGGTGGAAAAAATAATATCTGCAGTCTGCCAGATTTCCCGCCTTTTTTTTGCATTTATTTTTCCAGTAAAGAGCTGGAGGTCTGCAAAAAGTTCAGGAAGATATTTTTTAAAATATTCCAAATGCTGTTCTGCAAGCGGCCTTGTTGGAGCAAGAAAAACAATCTTTGAACCGGGAAATCTTTTCTGCCTATTTATTGCAAGCATCAGCGCAATCAAAGTTTTTCCTATCCCTGTTGGAAGAATTACAAGGCAGTTATTATCTTTGCAAGTTTCATAAATCTGCTTTTGGTATTCTCTAGGTTTTATTGCAGAAAGTGTCTCGTGTGGCATATCTCTAAGAATTGTGTATTGTTTTAATATTTATGCCTAAACGAACACTATTAATCCGGATATTAACGCAAGAATTAAGGTGAAAATGTAAAGTCTTGAAGAACCAAAAAACATTTTTGCACCATCCAGGCTGCTTAATGGAAGGAGATTCCAGACAGCATAATAAAACGAATATTTTGCGAGCATCATAAGATTCGCTTCGAAAAAGTATGACGAAAATATTTTTGCGATTACTGAGAGCAAGAATAGCCCCAAAATGCCATAAAATCCGATCATACAAAGGTCCCATTCCATTATTTCACTAAATCTTTTTGCGCCATACTTTTTTACTGCCTTTCCAGGAAGGGCTTTTGCTTCAAATTGAAGGAAAGAAAAGCAAGTTATAAAACCAGTTGAAATGAGAGAGAGTATTGCGGGAATTATAATGCCTGCGGGCAGTGGATTTTTTAGATGGCGGCCTTTTCCAAACCAAACTCTCCCAACTTGCCAAAACCTATTTTCTATCGCTATATCAATAATCCTTGCAGTTAATTTTTTACAGAAAACAGAAATTAAGATGATAAGGGCTGAAATAATAACAATCCATAAAAAATTTATTGATTTTTCGTGAAGAATGATTATTAACGACATTAAAACTATTGCTATAATAATAATGGACACTTCTTTTTTTTCCATAATCTATCACTTATTCGCCAATATAAAAATGTTTTTATTCTTTTTTCCCCAGGAAATCAGTAAATATAAAAGATATTTCACAAAATCGAAAACTATTTAAAGCACCCCCTTTATATTACCCCATGTTAAGCATAAAAAAAATTAGTGAAGTCATTGGAAAAAGGGTGTTTACAGATTCTGGTGACTTTTTTGGAGAAGTTGAAGAAGCTATTCTTTTGGAGAATAAAATTGACAGTTGGAGAATAAGAGTTGCAAGAGAAATGGCAATAAGACTTAATGGAGCAAGAGGAGTAATAATCCCGCATCAATTTGTTAAGGCTATAGGTGACGTTTTTGTAATTAACAAGGCAAATCTTCCTATTGCAGATACGGACGAACCATCTTCAGATAGTGGAGCAACTGTAGATCTTTCTGAAGGAAAATCAAATTAATTTAACCTAAAAAAGAATGGCAACAGGAGACTATTTTTTTAATTATCCAGTTATAAAGGAATTTTTATTACCTTTCTTATTAGTGTTTGTGCTTATCTTTGCTATCCTTGAAAAATCAAAAATTTTAGGCGAGGGAAAGAGGCAGATTAACGCTATTATCGCTCTTGTTTCCGGTCTCATACTTTTAGCTTTTTCTTCTTATGTTGAGTTCATAAGAAGTATCATTCCATTTTTTGCAGTGGTTTTAGTAATCTTATTTGTTTTTCTCTTGCTTTATGGTTTTGTTTATGGTGATACAAAAGGAGACCCGCTTGATAAGAACATGAAAATGATACTTGGAATATTAATTGCGCTTGCATTATCAATTGCTGTCCTTTATTATACTGGTTATTGGGAGAATATTAAGGATTGGTTTTATTCAGAAAACAAATATTTCATTAATATTGTTTTTGGAATAATAATAGTTGGGGCAGTTATTGCCGTAATCTTTGGCGGCGGAAAAAAGGACGATGGAAAGAAAGATTAAGCAAAAGATATATAAATAAGGAAAATTTAAGATAAATAACAAAATGGTGATGACAGGATTATTTTTAGCAGCATGGTCATTTGTAGACTTTTTAAACTGGGGAGAGATGCAGGGTCTTTTTAAGTATGTTCTTCCTTTTCTTTTAATATTTGCCCTGGTTTATGGCATTCTTTCAAATATGAAAGTTCTTGGAGAGAATAAGGGTGTTCATGTGGTTATTGCTGTTGCTCTTGGACTTTTAAGTTTGTATGGTGATTATCTTCCTAATTTTGTAGAGAGTTTTGCACCAAATTTAGCGATAGGCTTGAGTATTTTACTTGCTGCAATAATACTTTTTGGGATATTTCTTACTGGAACAGAAGATGATTCAAAAATAAAATGGATAAAATATATTTTGTTTGCTGTTGCAGCTGCAGTGTTTGTTGTGGCAGGATATGACGCTCTTAACGACTCTAACTTTTCTGGAAGCTGGGCATGGCAAGAATATGCTCCTGCCGCGATTGTCCTAATAATAATTGTGGTGTTAGTCGCCCTTGTTGTTAATAGTGGAAAAAAAGCACCCTCACATTAGATAACATTACTTTTCTTTGTATCTTAAACCCTTTTTATTACTTTGCTGCTTTAACCAGAACTAGCACTAGAAATACGCTAATTGTTCCAACAACAAACCAAAAGTTTTCCTTGAATTCGTGAGAGTAAATATAATCTTTTACTTCAACCATTTGGTGGTTTAAGTGTGAGTCAGAAGTGTCTGGAAGCATATGGTACATTGTAGGAATAGAATGAAAAGCAGTGAAAATTATTATTAATAATGCTGCAGCAAAAACTATCATTGCTATGGGTTTTTGAAAAACTTCTATCTTTACCGCTACAAAAACCAAACAAACAAGGAGGAATACACTGGTAATAATTATCATTGTGAAAGAAGGAATAATATCTGTAGCAAAATGTCTTGCCTGAGTATTTGTCAAGAATATCATTGCTACTAACAAACTCAAAATTGCTATAATCCACTTGCTTCCGGGTATTTTAAGTTTTATGAGCCCAGCATAAACTATAATCATGGCTATGAGAAAAATCCAGAGCGCATTAAAATCGTTTATGAATGATATTATTTCCATAATCTCCTGAAGAAGCTCTGCTTTATAAATCTTTCGTTATGTTGTAACTTGATAGTGACATAAAAGAAAAAGATTTATATACGCCGGGGGATAGATGAATGTATGAAAATAAAAGTAGATTTGCATTGTCATGGGCCCAATGAATGGAGATATAACCCTCAAAAATGGAATCCAAAAAATCTAGCAAAACTTGCAGCAGAAAGGGGGCTTAATGCTTTAGGAATTGCTGAAATGAGCGAAACAGACCAGAGATTTGAAAAATTAAAACTTGCCGGAAAAGATGATCCCAGTATTTATGTTGACTGCAATCAAATTTGGGTTCCTGAATATAAAGTCCTGCTCTTTAGAACAGAGGAAATCAGCACTAAAATAAATGGGAAACCGCAAGGGCATGTGCTTGTTTTTGGGAATAAAAACAAGATTGTTAAGGGCAGTTTAGAAGAAGTTTTAGATAAGGCTAATGAACAACGAGCAGACGTTATTGCAGTTCACGCATTTGACGGACTTTTTGATAGGCATTTCAGAACATTAACTGAAGGGATTGTGGGAGTATGCTATGCAAATTCTCCTGATAAAATTTTAGATTATTTTAATAAGAGAATGATTCATGCCATGGAATATAATGGAGCTTTAGCAAGTTTATCTATTTTTAATAAATCTATAGGCACAGAGAAAAAGAATCAAATGGCTGTTGATTTTGCAAGAAAAAATAATCTTTATCTAACTGCAAGCACAGATGCTCATTGCGTTCCAGAGATGTGCGGGGATAGAGCGTATACCTCTTTTGAGGCTCCTGATCCCATTTCTTCAGGGGATTATGCAGATTTTATCAGAAAATCACTTAGAAATTTTGGAAATAAAGTTGTTCCTATAATGAGACCGGGCCCTGCTCTTTGTGTAGATAATCATGTTGGCCATATTCTTGCCATAACATTATTGTCAAAAATTGGATATAATCCTGACAAGAATTATCTTAAATAAAAAATATTAATCCAGTTCATAAGAATCTATATTGATATACAAATCCTCTTTTTTTTCTGCACCATAATTAACTTGGCAGTGAAATCTATACCCGGGATGTGTCCTTTTCCTCAAATCCTCAGGCAATTCACGTAAATTAAAATATAATTTTTTATTAAAACTTTTTCCTGGAATGATAAATTCAATTTGGTCTTTCTTCAATATACCAACTCTAATTAAAGTTCTCCACATTTTTTTCTGGCTTTCGCTTAAATCAACCCTTTTTTCTAAAGAAATTTTACTTTGACTCAGCATTTTATAGAATTATCTCAAATAATCTTCAAAACTAGCACCAGATTTATCTTCTTTATCTCTTGAATTCTTTTTATTTACCGGCTTTTGTTTCGGTTCAGCCTGTTCTTCTTGAATTCCTCTTTTTTCATCCATAATTGGATTAACAAGCTTTGAAAAAGAATCCTGTGTTGCCCTTATTTCCCTGGATATACTTGAAACAGCTTCACCATACTCCCCCATCCTTTTTATTATTGAAAATTGAAGCTGCTGTACTATCTCCTCTACTTTTTCAAGCCTGCCTTCAATTTCCTGCATCCTTGCATTTATTTCCGCCTTCATTTTTCCTGTTGAAGAAAGCTGCTCTTTTAATTTATCCATGGACTCTTCTATTATCTGATTGGCTATGTCTCTTATTGTTTCAATATCAATATTAGGCGATGCATAACCCTGATTAGAACTCTGAGAAGAATCATATTCCTGCGTATATCCGGAAGAACTATATTCTGGCGCTGCGTATTGTTCCTGCCCTGCTGGTTGCTGACTGTAACTCTGCTGACCGCTCTCCTGAGCATACTGTGGCGCCGGAGGAACAGAAATATCCTGATTTGCTTCAGCAGAACTTGGCATTCCGACTGTTGTCTGTTCTGCAGTCTGCATTATACTTGGCTGCATATTTTCTTCTGCTGAAACAGCAGATTTTATATCTGCCTGTGATAGCGCTTCATTAATTTGTCTTGGTGAAACTCCCTCTTCACCAAGTGTCTTGATTATTTCCTGACTGGATTTACCTTCTTTTTTCATTGCAGATATTCTTTCTAATAATGCCATGGTATTATGTGTGTTTTTAGGTTTTTAATTTTGTTGTTTGCTGTTTTCTCTTGAGTCAAGGACTCTTTTTACTATATTTTCAACGTCAGATATTCTGGCAAGTTCAAGCGGCTGAAACATTTTAAACTGTCTTTCTAAAATTTCCAGCTCTGTTCTTTTTGCAAAATTGTTGTTTGTTTCTATTATCCCATTCAACATCATCTTTAATTTTTTTAAATTCCCAGTTATATCTGCTAAATTCTTCTTTATCTCAATTAATTCTTCATCAACTCTGTCTTTTTCTGATATAAGATTGTTCCCTATTAATATAACCCTATCTTTTATTATGCTTTGCTTTTCTTCTATGTCCCTTAGTTTTGTACTTATACTAGAAACCAAAGAATTAAAATAATCCTCTTGCTGGTTTTGATCTGTCATGTTCCTCTTTATATCCTATCTATGTTTAGAGGGTTTAAAATTGTTTTTATGGATAACTCGGATGAAAAAACATAACTCTGGTGTATGCAAAACTATTTTAATACCTATAATTTTTATTATTTATAGTAAGGAACGCCTTTAATCTATTAATCGGCGCCTTTACTATCCAGTGAACGGCCAGAACAAGAAAATAAAATGCTGTTTACTATAATCTAAAACGAGGAAACAATGCTATTCAAACCAGGAACACCGCTTTATGCTTTCGAGGTTCAAAGAGAAGGCGGGCAGGATGTACTTTATGTAAATTATTTAGGGGCGCCGTTTGTGCCAAGTATTGCAGAATATCCTGAAATAATGTCCTATACCATTGACTATCTTATTAAAACACCAAATGTCTCACGAATCGTTTTTGTCCAGCAAAGAAATTATAATTATGATTTTTCCCAGGTTTCTCTTCTTCAAGAAGTAGCAGATATATACACCTTCCTTGTCCAGCAGGAGAAAATACTCTCTCCAAATAAAATTTCTCTTAATAATCCAGCAGTAATAGGAGACAGATATAATTTTTTAAGTTATATTCTCACTGTCTTGAAAAGTGACCCTATTTCCTGCTATATCCGGCTTAGAGATTATATCTCGACAGAAAAAATTACCCTGGAAAAATTGAAAACTGAAAATGAAAAATATGACGCACTTTTTTATATCCATCTTCTTGAAAAGTTTCTTAATATGCTTTCTAATATCAAGATAATACAAAATTCATTGGAAGATCTTCCTGGATACAAACAGGGGGACAGACAATTATACCTCAAAATTTTCAGGCCGGATATAATTCCGAATTTTACTTTTACACATCTTGTCTCTCAACTGCCCCAGGATGCAGAGATGATTGACCAGTACTCTATTGGGGAAGGGTTTGACCAGTCAACAGTCACTATAATGAAAAGGCCAGAGGAAGTAAAATTCCTCTATCATATAACCCCTCCGGAATATGTCTTAAAAGAGGAACATCATATGCTTCTTAATCTTGCTAGAAATGTCCTTATTGAACATCAGCCAAAAGCAGAAGAATTTACAGACCCCGAAAGAACAAGACAAGTTTTTTTTAATGTTGCAAAAGATTTATTGGGCGAATTAGCTGAAAACCAGCAAATTAAATTAAGTTATGCAGACTTAAACAGACTTGCAACAATTCTTGTAAGGCATACTATCGGTTTTGGGCTTATTGAAGTTTTGCTTCAAGATAAAAATATCCAGGATATATCTGTAAATGCACCGATATCTTTAAACTCTATTTTTTTAAGGCATGCCAAGTTTGATGAATGTTCAACAAATATTATGCCCAGCCAGGAAGATGCTGATTCATGGGCTTCAAAATTCAGAATGCAGTCTGGAAGGCCTCTTGATGAATCAAATCCAATACTTGATACGGATTTAAATTTGGGAAATATAAGGGCGAGAATTGCAGTAGTTCAGCAGCCACTTTCTCCAAATGGCTTAGCTTATTCTATAAGAAGGCATAGAGAATCTCCCTGGACACTCCCTCTTTTTATAAAGCAGAAAATGCTCGATCCTTTTACAGCCGGTCTTTTAAGCTTTTTAGTGGACGGAGCAAGAACACTTCTTGTAGCAGGAACAAGGGGCAGTGGAAAGACTTCTCTTCTTGGAAGTTTAATGCTTGAGATTATGCCAAAATACAGGGTTATAACTATTGAAGATACACTTGAATTGCCTGTAGAATCCTTAAGAAAACTGAAGTATGATATTTTGCGGATGAAAGTCAGAAGTGCATTATTAAAAACAACAACAGAAGTTGAAGCAGATGAAGGAATAAGGACAAGTTTGAGATTAGGAGACAGCTGCCTGATAATCGGCGAGGTAAGAAGTGTTGAAGCCCGTGCGTTATATGAGGCGATGAGAGTAGGAGCATTGGCAAATGTTGTTGCAGGAACAATTCATGGCGCGAGCCCATATGGTGTTTTTGACAGGGTTGTAAACGATTTACAAGTTCCAATAACCAGTTTTAAGGCCACTGACTGTATTATTGTTGTAAATCCTGTAAAAAGCCCTGATGGCATACATTCAAGCAGAAGAGTTGTTCAAGTTTCAGAAGTAAGAAAACAATGGACTAAAGACCCACTTGAAGAGAAGGGGTTTGTTGATTTGCTTAAGTATAATCCTGAAAAAGATATATTAGAACCTACAGAGGATTTAATCAATGGCGATTCTGAAATAATAAAAGCAATTGCTGGAGGGGTTAAAGGATGGGCAGGAAACTGGGATGCAGTATATGATAATATTCTTCTTAGGGCAAGAGTAAAGAAAGAAATTGTGGATATTTCAGATAAACTGAACAAGCCATTACTTCTTGAAGCAGAATTTAATGCGATTAGCAATAATATTTTTCATGAGATAAGTGAGAAGATAACAAAGGAGATTGGTATTCCTCTTGGCGCGAGGGTTTTTCCAGAATGGAAAAAGTGGGCGGACAAGGCTGCGAAGAGATTTTAACCAGTTTCAAGAGAGTAACTGGCATTTGATTAATCACTGAAAGAAATCCGCAACATTTATGTTGCGGTTAGTCTACTGCGTATTTCTTTCGGAGAATCTAAAAACCACACACCTTAGTGTGTGGTAACGAAAGGTTTTTTGATTTAATATAAATCGCGGATTAAATTTATATACATTCTTTTCTTAGGGTTTAACATAATAAAAAAGAGGTTCAAAGAGAAATATGCCAAATCCCAGCGCAGAAGATATTCTTAAAAAATATGGAAGAAATCTGCAAAACGAGATAAGCAATGGCTCACCTTATTCTTCATATTCAATACAGGATTCTTCAAGTGAGTATCTGCAATTCAAGAGAGACATGATGCCGGCTCTTTCAAGATACGAAACTTTTGCGAAATCTATCGGCGGAATGATGGGAATAAAACTTTCTTCTAAAGATTATGATAAGTTAAACAAAAACATTGAAATATCTCATCTGGATTTAACTCCGAGCGAAGTGGCTTCAGCGGCTTTTCTTTCAACAATTTTTAGTTTTTTGGGAGGTGTTTTATTCTGCGCGGCAATATGGCTTTTAGAATGGACTCAAAATTTTCCCACACTATTATTTTTTCTTTTCTTGATTTCTTCCATGTTTATCTTTTATTATCTTTATAGCATGCCTGGCAGGCTGGCTATGAAATGGAAACTTAAAGCAGGCTCTCAGATGATTCCCTGCATCCTCTATACTGTAGTTTACATGAAACACACTTCAAATCTTGAAAGAGCAATAAATTTTGCTTCCAAACATTTAGACCCGCCCCTTTCACTAGACTTCAGAAAAGTCTTTTGGGATGTTGAAACAGGCAGATATTCTACAATAAAAGAGAGTTTAGACAATTATCTTGAAACATGGAGAGAATATGCGCCAGAATTTGTTGAAAGTTTTAATCTTATTGAATCCAGCCTATATGAACCAAGCGAAGCAAGAAGGGTAGAGATTCTTGAAAAATCACTGCAGGTTATTTTAGATGGTGTTTATGATAAACTGCTTAAATTTTCTCATTCTGTAAAAGCGCCACTCACAAATTTATACATGCTTGGAATTGTTTTGCCAACACTTGGGCTTGCTTTAATCCCTCTTGCTTCTACTTTGCTAAACGGAGCATTCCAGTGGTATCATGTTTTTATTTTATTTGATTTGATTATACCTTTTTCAGTTTTTTATATGACCAACGAAATAATGTCAAAGAGGCCGGGAGGTTATGGAGAAAGTTCGCTTTTAGAATTAAACCCCCTTTATGAAAACTACAAGTCAAAAAAACCATATTTTATTGCAGCATGGATATGTATTCCAATTTTATTAATAGGATTATTGCCTTTTATTATTCATCTCTCTCCTGTATCCTCTTATCTTGATTCAACTTTTGGCTGGACAAATGGGGATTTATCTTTTAAGGATGTTCAGCTCTTTGGGTTTATTTCTGACGAGAATGGAGAAACAATAAATGGTCCGATGGGGCCTCTTGCTCTTTTACTGAGTTTGTTTGTTCCTTTTTCAATATTCTTATTTTTTTCCATAGCTTATCTGGGAAAAACAAAAGAAATAATAAAATCAAGGGATTATACAAAAAAACTTGAGACCGAATTTAATAATTCTCTTTTTCAGCTGGGCAACAGACTGGGTGATGGAATGCCTGCTGAGATGGCATTTGGGCGGGTTGCAGAATCATCAAAAGGCCAGATTACCGAGGATTTTTTCAGAATGGTCAATCTTAATATCCGGTCGCAAGGAATGAGCCTTGAAAGAGCGATATTTGACAATAAAAGAGGAGCGATATTGAATTATTCCTCTAATCTTATCGCAACCAGCATGCATATTCTTATTGAAAGCGTAAAGAAAGGGCTTATTGTCTGCGCGCAATCGCTTATGAGCATCTCAGAATATGTTAAAAATATAAATAAGATAAATGAGAGATTAAGAGATTTGCTTGCAGATGTTGTTTCTGACATGAAAAGTAATATGACTTTTCTTGCGCCATTGCTTGCCGGGATTGTTATAGGACTTTCTTCAATGATAACGCTTATACTTTCAAAAGTAGAGAATATGACACAGCTGGGGGGAGATGGAACAGCGATGGGAATAGGCAATTTGGGAAGTTTTATGGATTTGTTTAAAGTGGAAGGAATGATTCCGCCATATTTCTTGCAAATTTGTGTCGGGATTTATATTATAGAAATAATTTTTATACTGACAAAGGCGCTTGTTACAGTAGATGCAGGAGAAGATGAACTGAAAGAAACATATGATATCGGGAAAAATCTCCTTGCAGGGGGGACTCTTTATATTGTTGTCGCATTTTTGGCAATAGTGGCTTTGTCAATTTTAGCAGCAGTTGTTGTTCCATAACCGCAAATAGATTATTTTTATTGTCTTTCTTAGGAGATATCATCTGAGGATGGAAGAATTATTAAGAGAGCTCCGGAGTTTTTCAGAGAGAGGTTAAGAATGAAGAAGAAAATAGAAACTAAATTAGGTAAACAAATCTATAGTTTGAGAAAAATTATCGTTGAATCTGTTATTGGAAATATAAAATTAACCTTGGATTTACAGAATTTCTGGCAAGGGGACTCGAAGTAGCAAAATTAGAACTGAATATCACAGATATATCTAATAATCTAAAGAAAATTTGGATAGCAAGGGGAAAATATGCAAAAATGATAATGCTATTATTTTTAGTTTAATTATAAAAAATAATCAAATGAATTGTGGCTCGACCCTGTTTAAGGTGCAGTAATAAAAGGTTTTTTTGATATTAATGCATTAACCAAAAAGTTTAAATATACAGTTTTTTATTAATACATTAATGGACGAACTTTTAAAGAATATAGAAGAATTTCTGGAGTCAGGAGAGGAAAATATAAGAAAAGCAAGGTTCAATGCTGCGGTTTCTGATTTTTTCAAGGCAATTGTCATCTTATGTGATTATAAAATTTATAGAGACATGAAGATAATTCCAAAAAACCATAATGAAAGATTCTCAATTCTGGAAAAGTATTTTTCCGATATCTATTTAGAAATTTCTAAATTATTCCAAATATACACCAGATCTTACAATCTTCGAATGACTAAGGAAGATGCAATTAAACTAAAGAATTATGCTTATGGACTCAAAGATTCTTTCATCAGCAAAAAATAAGCTCGGGAAATACCTAAAAAACAAGAATATCCTAGATATTATCCTGTTTGGGTCTTCTGCCAAGGGAAAATTTTCTCCCAATGATATTGATGCAGCAATAATATCGGAGCAGGAAATTAAGATAAATATTGAAAATTTTCATATAAGCTTGTTGAAGCCGAGAGATTTCTTTGTCAATCCGCCGCCAATAATCAACACACTTTTAAGGGAGGGTTACAGCTTAAGGAATAATAAATCCCTTTCAGAGACCTATAATTTTTCAAATAAATGCCTCTTCGTATACGGGCTTTCTGGATTAAAGCCGTCCTCAAAAGTAAAAATTGTTAATGTTTTAAGGGGGAAAGACAAAAGAAAAGGACTGGTAGATGAAGCTCGCGGGGAATGGCTTGCGAATCAGGTTTTTATTGTTCCTGTTGAGAAAGAGGACATATTTGAAAAATTTTTCATTAATTTTAAAATAAAATTCAAGAAATCTTATATATTAATACATTAGTAAAATATGATAAAAAAGAAAGAAAAAATTAATACATTAATAAGAAAGAGAACCCTGCTGTTGTGGATGCAAAAGAACAGGATAAAAAGGACAAGCCCCCTGGCTCTTCCAGAGCTTGAGAGATATATTAAAAATTGCCTTGAAAATATAGCACCATTAATGGCAGAAGAATTGGCTATAAATGGCAGAAATACACTAAGGAAAGAGGACATAATCAGGGTTTTAGAGAAAGTTAAGGGCAGGAATAGAAATGTCCATCCAGAAACTTAACCCCCTTTAATTTGAGCAGGGAGGATAAAAAACCATTGAAAAACTGCCCTGAGACCTAAAGGCAGCAGCCTGCGCTGGGGAGATAAGGGAAGGGAAAGAGTTTGGAGTTGGGTTTATCTAATCCCGCTTTCTATTTATTTCTTAATAAATATTTTTTTATCGCTGTTAACCTGAAATAAAAACATTTTTACCATGTTTTCAGAAATCGTAAAAATATAATTTAATACAGAAAATGGTCTTAAACCGCAGTCTTTAGACTGCGGAAGTTGCTGTGCAACTGCCCGTTTTCTGTCTCCAGAAAACCCGAAACAAACCACACACTTTAGTGTGTGGTAAAACAAGGTTTTCTTGATATATAAAATATATAAACTTTCTATTTTAACTCAGAAAAGTTTAAATACCAAATTACTCACTATTCGGTGAAGATAAAGTGAGTATTTAGTGTAAAATTGGTGAAATAAAATTATGACTGAGATAAAAATAAGTGTGTCTGATAAATTGGACAACATTATTCAAAAAAAAGCAGATAATCTTGGAGTAAAGAAAGCCGAGCTTGTCAAGCATGTTGTCGTGAATTATGTTTCTGAATCAAATGAGAAAAATATGAAGAAAGCCGGAAGGCGAGAAGATTAAAAAAAGGAGGAAAAAGCAAGATATTTAAAGCAAAAAAATCGATATGAAAACATGCTCGCGCTCCAACTTTGTATATAGAACAGAAATAAATATTAGCAAAGTCGAAACGCTCAAAAAAGAGGAAAAATGGTGAGGAGAAATAAAGTTTTTTTTAAGGTAATCCTGATTTTCCTATGTGTTTTTTTTGCAGGCATCTTTTCAGCAAGTTATATTGAGGCTGCCTGTCCTGCTGCAATGACTGGAGACGGGGCATCAGGAAATCCCTGCATGATTACTAACTGCACGCAATTGCAGGCAATGGATGATGGTTTAACTTTAAATTATAGTTTGAATAACTCTATAAATTGTTCAGACACTATAAACTGGGATTCTGGGGCAGGCTTTAATCCAATTGGAAATTATGGGGGCACTACTTTTTCAGGCTCTTTAGATGGCAGAAATTATACTATTTCTAACTTTTATATAAATCGACCTTCAACAAGATGTATTGCGTTGATAATTCCAAATAGTAATTATCCCATAATAAAAAATTTGGGTTTAGTAAATGTTAATATTACAGGACAGCAGAGTACTGGAGGAATATCATGTGAGGGTAATGCAAACTTATCGAGAGTATTTGTTACTGGAACAATTCATAGCACTTATGCATGGGTAGGAGGATTGGGAGGATGTGTGCAAGGTTGGATATCTGATTCTTACTCTACTGCTAAAGTTTTATGCGATGGTCAATATGAAACAGGGGGTTTAGTTGGCACTTGTTCACCTATTATAAGCAATTCTTATGCTACAGGTAATGTTAGTTCAACACAGAAGGTTGCTGGATTTATATCTGCTGCTACAGATGTAAATGTTTCAAATTCTTTTTCAACAGGTTCAGTAACTGGATCTACGGGCGGTTTTATGTATGGGGGGTCCCAAATAAAATTAATAATATATATTGGTATGATTGGGCGGGGGATAGTGCAACAGATTGTTATCCCGGGGGAAATACGGGATGCGCAAAGATTAATAGTTCAACTAGTGGTGGAATTTCATATTTTTATAATAAGAATAATGCTCCAATGTCCAACTGGGATTTTAATGGGATTTGGCGCGAAAGGTCTAATGATTTTCCAATATTAAGGGGCTTTGAATATGTATTTGGTGTAGACATAGCACCCCCCGGGATAAATTTCACAAGCCCAACTCTTTCAAGTGGAACTACGACGATGAATACGAGTGTACAAATAAACATTAGTATCACGAATGCTTCTGATTTGAATGAGTTCAAGTGGAATTGGAACGGAACTAACACGACTTTTTACGACGATAGCTTGGTTCTTATGATGAACTTTGATAATGTTTCTGCACTTGGAGAGAATGATACGGCTGTAAAAGATCTAAGCAAGTATGGGAATAATGGAACTGTAACTGGTGCGGCTTGGAATACATCAGGAAAATATGGTGGGGCGATGAATTTTGATGGAAGTAATGATTATGTGTTAATTCCTGATTCAGATATAATAGAGCTTGGTTCAAAGAATTTTACTATTATGTTTTGGGCTATTACTCGCTCTACAAAGACACAGAGTTTTTTTGATTGGGGTTTTGGGTCAGACCATAGTTTTGGTTTTACTTATAATCTCTCAGGTACAGGTACATTAGGATTATGGGCATCCTCAAATGGGGGAAGTTGGGATATGATTACTTGCGATGGTGGGGGAGCGGGTAATGGAATTATTACATTTCCCCAAAATCAATGGGTATTTGTAGTGATTAATAGGGCTGGAGATAATTTTTCATATTATCAAAATAATGTTTTGGATAAAAGCATTTCTGTTTCTGGAACAATAGTCAATAAAGGAAATTCTAAAGTTATTGGTGAATGGTTCAATACTGGTCAATGGGATTATAACGGTACTATAGATGAATTCCGAATCTACAACCGTTCTCTCTCCCAAGCAGAAATAACCCAGCTCTACTACTCTAACTTAAACAAATATGCGAGCGACAAGTGGGCTTTCATAAGCAACCAGACAAATTTTACCAAACAGACTTACACATATCAAGCATTCGCCAAGGACACGAATGGAAATACAAACCAAACCGAGCAAAGAAGTTTGTTATGGGGGGATTATGTTGTTCCCGGAATAAACTTCACAAACCCAACTCCGCAAAACGGAACAACGACGAATACAAGCGTACAAATAAATATCAGCATCACTAACGCTGCTGATATGAATGAGTTTAAACTCAACTGGAACGGGACGAATACTACTTTTTACGACGATAGCTTGGTCTTGATGATGAATTTTGATAATGTTTCAAGTCTGGGAGAAAATTCAACAAAAATTGTTGGCATTGACCATTTTTCAAATAATGGAACTGCTATGAATGGTGCATTTTTTAACTCTTCCGGAAAGTATGGTGGGGCGTATCAGTTTGATGGGAATAATGACTTTATTAATACAACAATCAATGCATCTGTAATGGGGCTTGGAGGAAATAATTGCCAAAATCCTGTTTCAGCTTGTCTTTGGGTTTATTTCATAACTCTCCCTTCTGATCAGGGTACATTATTAGATATTGGGGGGATGTATGTGCTTTCTACACAGAAATATACTTACCCAACTACACGAATGTTTATGTGGGGGGATACTCAAATAAGAGGTTCAACAGATTTGAGTGCAGGGCAATGGTATCATATGTGTTTCGCTAATACTGCGAATAGTGGCGCAGTTGCGATGTATCTTAATGGGGATTATGAAGCTCCAACAGATCCGAATTATGGCGGGCATCTCTGCAATAACCCAATCTCAAATACATCAACTATTCTTCTTGGAACTTCGGGCGGTCAATATTTTACCGGTTTGATGGATGGTGTTGGTGTTTATAACAGAACATTAACCGCAACAGAAATCAAACAACTCTACTACTCTAACTTAAATAAATACAACTCCACTGACTGGACTTTCTATACAAATGAATCAAATCTTTCGCAAGGAACATACACTTACTCTGCGAGTGCTAAAGACAGTCTTGGAAACGAGAATGTAACAGAAATAAGAACTATCTCTATTGATACACACGCTCCAAACGCAACATTAATCTCTCCTACGAATAATACATACACAACCTTTGCTACATCTGCGACTGCAACCGGCGGAAATATTACTTATGATGGACTTTATACGATTCATACTTTTATAAGCAATGGAACATTTAATGTGTCTGGTGGAAGTCTTAATGCTGAGGTGCTGGTTGTTGCGGGAGGAGGCGCTGGATCTGGGGAAATGGGCGGTGGAGGCGGCGGCGGTGGAGTGATTTATAATAGTTCTTATGCTATAGCCGCAGGAAGTTATACTATAACTGTTGGTACTGGCGGGATTGGGGGAAGTGGTTATGGTGTTGGGCAGAATGGGAGTAATTCGGTATTTGGTGCTTTAATTGCTTATGGTGGTAGTAAGGGTTGGAATGGTTGGACATCCCCTGCACCAGGTGGCGGTGGTAGTGGAGGCGGTGGTTGTGCATATAATGGATATTTGGGTGGTAGTGGGGTGACTGGTCAAGGTTTTGCTGGTGGTAATGGGGGTGGAGGTGATCCAGACCATTATGCGGGTGGGGGCGGCGGGGGTGCTGGTGGTGTTGGTGGAAATGGTTCTTGGTCTGGTGGAGTTTTATATGGTGGAAATGGTGGACTAGGTTTTGTCAGTAATATATCCGGCTCATCTCAAACATATAGTTCTGGTGGGGGCGGTTGTGCTCTTCATTTGGCAACTTTTGATCCTATGACTGGCGGTTATGGTGGTGTTGGTGCTGGGAATGGTGCTTATCAGTGGAGAGAAACAAATTTTACGGCTGCTTCTGATGCTACGTATTATGGATGTGGTGGGGGTAGTAGGGGTTGGGATAATGACCCTGTTAAAGCTGGCAATGGTTATCAAGGCATCATTATCGTGCGATATCTAACGCAGCAACCCGTAACTTTAAACTTCACTGCAAACATCTCTGATAATCTCGGAATACAAAACGCAACTCTTTATGTTTATAATTCAACGGGCTTGTTCAACTCAACAACAACAAATTATGCAGCAGATGTAATTCAAACAACATTAGGAATTGTTGTAACATTAGTGGATAATGTTTATAATTGGTTTTATTCTATTTTCGACTGGGCAGGAAATAATTTCCAGACAGGAAATTATACTGTTACGGTTGATACTATTAATCCAAACATTAATCTTACTTATCCGCAAAATACGACTTATAATACTATAATAACCTCTATGAACTATACGGTTAGTGACACGCGTGAACTTCCATACATATATTATAACTCCCAAAAGCTTTATATTTCTCCGACAGATAATTCTGCACTTATAATGTGGGGCGGTTATGGGAACGTTACTGGAGCACAATCTGATACTAATGGTTCTAATAATACAGCAACGATAGTAAGTGTCTTAGGAGCAGGAACTTACGCGGCTAAGTTATGTTCTGATTTAAGTTTTGGCGGTTATGATGACTGGTATTTGCCTGCAAAAACACAGTTATTAAATATGTCTGTTCAAAGGAATAATGTAACTAAAGAAGATTATGCAGCACAATGGGTAGATTTTGAGGCCGACGTTTACTGGTCGTCTGCTGAGCTTCCAGGCGATCCAGGGAATATTGCGTGTGGCGTGAACTTGGTTGTTGGCGACGTGGGCTGCTACTATAAAAACTGGGAGTTCAATGCGCGCTGCGTCCGGGATTATACTCCTGTCGCATACTCAGGTTCATGCTGGTATTATAACGGGACTGCAAACAATACAATCCCATGCGGAACGAACATCACAACAAAACTTTACTCAAACCAGGGAAGCAATACTTGGATTGTTTATGCAAATGATAGTGCAGGAAATGAAAACTCATCAAGCGTAACATTCTTTGTTGACAGCATAAATCCAACAATAAACTTTACAAACATGACAGAAGTTTCTGGAAGTTATATTGCCAGGGCCAACATAAAAATCAATGTCACCGCTACAGACACTAACTTCAAGAATCTCACAATAAGAGTATACAATTCCTCAAGAAATTTGATTAACAGCACAAACGCAACTCTTGCAACTTTATTCTCGAACTTTACAGGACTTTCTGACGGAATATATTACTTTAACGCTACTGCATGCGACATATTAAACAACTGCAATAATACTGAGACGAGAAGCGTTACGACTGATACAACAAAACCTCTTATCGATTATGGAGCAGGAACACTGGCAAGCGGAGTCAATGTTTCCCAGTCAAATATCTACGTGAACGTAAGCGTGACTGAAACAAACGAAGCAAATGTTACGTTCAGATTATACAATTCTACGTCTCAGGTTAATGCCACAACCCTGGCTGCAGGAACAAGAAATGTTAACTGGATAGGATTAGCTGACGGAGAGTATAATTACAATGTAACTATCACAGACCTAGCCAATAATCAAAACACAACTCTAACAAGAACAATAACCCTCGATGTCCACGCCCCTAACGCAACACTAATCTCTCCTGCGAACAACACTTATACAAATAATACTTCACAAAACTTCACTGCAAATCTCTCTGATAATCTAGGAATACAAGATTCAACTCTTTACATCTATAACTCTACTGGCTTGTTCAATTCAACAACGACAAATTATGCAGCAGATGTAACCGCGACAACCCTTGGAATCGTTGTCAGCCTTGTTGACAATGTTTATACATGGTTCGTAAATCTTTTTGACTTTGCAGGAAACCAGTATGCCACTGCAAACAACACTCTGACAATAGACACAGTCTACCCACAAATAAACTTCACAAACCCAACCCCATCAAGCGGAACTTCGCAGAATTCACAATCTTTCCTTGTGAACATCACTGCAACAGACGCAAATCCAATCTACTCGCTTGTCAACTTTGATAATTCTTTAATCAGCTGGTGGAGATTAGAATCCGGAAACGGAACTTTCTTCGCTGACGATATCGGAAAGAATAACGGAACATGCTTCGGAGCGCAATGCCCAACTTTTACTAACATGGGAAAATTCGGAGGAGCCTACAGCTTTGACGCAGTCAACAACTTCATCAGCGCCGGAACAGCAGCCAGCCTGAACTTCACAAGCGCCTCAAACTACACATTTTCATCCTGGATAAAAATAAACGGTGTTGGCTCTGATGGAGCAGGAAATACTATTCTTGGAAAACGAAACTCTTCCGGAGCAGGCTATAAATTCTATGTTTACAATGACTCTAGAGGATTATATTTCCAGAGCGATAATACTAATATCACCTCAAATTATCCTCTTAACTCCAATACATGGTATCATGTAGCATACACAAAAAACTCTTCAGGTGAATACTTGTTTGTAAATGGGGTTGAAGTTGCAAACGGAACATCCCCGACCCTGTCAACATCAACATCTAACCTTTACATCGGATCATATATTATCACAGGGTTAGGCTTGTTCAATGGAAATATAGATGAAGTCCTTGCATTCAACCGCTCCCTGAGCTCAAACGAGATAAAATCATTATACGACGCCACTGCAAACAGATATCAGAACAACTTCACAAATCTCGGAGACGGCACGCACACATTCAAAAGCTATACTATTGATGCCACTGGATTCAAGAACTCCACAGAGACAAGAAACGCAACAATTGACACAATAAATCCTGCTATAAACTTCACCTCTCCAACAGACACAACTGGCTCTTACTTCAGCAGAACAAACATTGTAATCAACACAACTGCCTCAGATTCTGATTTGGTTAACATTACAATCAAGTTATTCAACTCAACCCAGACATTGATCAACTCAACAACTTCCCTGACCTCGCCTGATTTTGTAAACATAACAAGCTTATCCGACGGAATATATTTCTTCAATGCCACTGCAGCAGACAGGGCAGGAAACAGGAACAATACTGAGACAAGAAATATTACCATTGACACAACAAAACCATTAGTAGAATTTAACAACGGAACACAAGCAAGCGCTTCTTCTCCAAACATCTACGTGAACATAACTGTCACAGAAACAAACGAAGCGAATGTTACGTTTAAACTTTATAACTCCACTTCGCAAGTTAATGCCACAACTTTATCTGCAGGAACAAGAAGCATTAACTGGACAGGATTAGCTGACGGAACATATACCTATAATGTAACAGTGACTGACCTGGCTTTGAATGCCAATACAACCGAGACTAGAACTATTACCTTAGACAAGACTGCTCCAAACGGAACTCTAATCTTGCCTGCAAACGGAACATATGCAAACGCTTCAAGCCAGAACTTCACTGCTAACCTTACAGACAATTTAGGAATACAGAATTCAACGTTATTTATCTATAACTCAACAGGACTCTACAATTCTACGATAATGAATTATTCCATAGGTGTCACCCAGACAACATTGGGAATTGTTGTCACATTAGTGGATAATGTCTACACCTGGTTCGTAAACATCTTCGACTGGGCAGGAAACAATATCCAGACAGCGAACAATACTCTAACAATCGACACAATCTATCCAGCAATAAACTTCACAAACCCGACCACTTCAAGCGGAACTTCACAAAATACAAAATCTATCTTTGTGAATATTTCTGCAACAGATGCAAATCCAATCTACTCTCTTGTCAACTTGGATAATTCTTTAGTTGGCTGGTGGAGAATGGAACAAGGTAATGGAATGAGATTTACAGACGATACTGGCTCTAATAACGGAACATGCTTCGGAGCGCAATGCCCAACTTTCACTAAGCTTGGAAAATTCGGAGGAGCATATAATTTTGATGCAGTCAATAACTTCATCAGTGTCGGGCTTCCAACTGTCCTTAATTTTGCAAGTGATTCAAACTACACTTTCTCATCATGGATAAAAATGAACGGAGTTGGCTATGGCGGAGCAGCAAATCCTATTCTTGGAAAATACTCTTCCGGAGCAGGCTACTTATTCTATGTTTACAATGACTCAAGAGGATTATATTTCCAGAGCGATAATTCCAATCTCACTTCAAACTACCAGCTTAACTTCAGCACATGGTATCATGTCGCATACACAAAAAACTCTTCAAACCAATACTTGTTTGTAAACGGTGTTGAAATCGCCAACGGAACATCTCCAACCCTGTCAACATCAGCAGCAACTTTCTACATAGGCACAGATACTAACCCGCCTACTTCTCTGTTCAACGGAACAATAGATGAAGTCCTGGCATTCAATCGCTCCCTGAGCTCAAACGAGATAAAATCATTATACGACGCTAACATAAACAAATACCAGAACAACTTCACAAATCTCGGAGACGGCACGCACACATTCAAAAGCTATATCGTTGATGCTACCGGATTCAAGAACTCAACAGAGACAAGGAACGTCACAATCGACACAATAAATCCTGCTATAAACTTCACCTCTCCAACAGACACAACCGGCTCTTACTTCGGCAGAACAAATATTGTAATCAACACAACTGCCTCAGATGCTGATCTTGTCAATATCACAATCAAATTATTCAACTCAACGACATTAATCAACTCAACAACTTCCTTAAGCTCCCCTAATTTCGTAAACATCACCAGCCTGACCGACGGAATATATTTCTTCAATGCTACTGCAGCAGACAGGGCAGGAAACAGGAACAATACTTCAACAAGAAATATTACTATTGACACGACAAAACCTCTTGTTGATTACGGAGCAGGAACACTGGCAACCGGAGTCAATGTTTCCCAGTCAAATATTTACGTGAACGTAACTGTTACAGAAACAAACGAAGCGAATGTTACGTTCAGATTATACAATTCTACTTCTCAGGTTAATGCCACAACTTTATCTGCCGGAACAAGAAGCATTAACTGGACTTCCTTGCCTGACAAGACATACACTTACAATGCAACAATAACAGACCTAGCTAATAATCAAAATACTACTGTTACAAGAACAATAACCCTCGATGTCCACGCTCCAAATGCAACACTAATCTCACCTGCAAACAATACTTATGTAAATGTTTCAAGCCAAAACTTCACCGCAAATCTTACAGACAATCTAGGAATACAAAATTCAACATTGTTCATCTACAACTCAACAGGACTCTACAATTCAACTGTCACAACCTTTGCAGCAAATATTACCCAAACAACATTAGGAATAGTCGTAAATCTCCTTGACAATGTTTATTCCTGGTTCTACCAGCTTTTCGACTGGGCAGGAAACAATATCCAGACAGCAAACAATACATTAACAATTGACACTCGCGCCCCTTCTGTATTCAGCCTTAAACCTGTCGCTAACACCAACTTCAACATAAGCAGCATAATTGAAATCTCAGCAAATGTAACTGATACAAACGCAATCAGTTCAGTAAGGGCAAACATAACAAAGTCAGACTCAACATCTGAAATAATAACCCTGACAAATGCAGGAGGAAGCAAATACAACAGTTCATTCACTGCCCCAAATATGATTGGCAGATTTAATGTCTCTATTATCGCAAACGACAGCGCAAGAAATATAAACAATAGTGAAGCAACCTACTTTATAGTCCGTGATAATATTCTTCCTGGAAATGATTTTGCTTATCCTACTCCTGAAAATGGCTCAATTAAAGGGACTAACACAACTTCTTTCAAACTAGATATAAGCGATAATATTGCAGTTGACAGCTGCATCCTGAACCTAGACGGAACTAATTATACCATGGCCAAGAATGGCGCAAACTGCAACTTAACAAAAACCAATATTGCTGACGGATGGCATAATTTCACAGCATTTGTAAACGACAGCTCCGGGAATATAAACCAGACAGAAACCAGAACTTACAAGGTAGACATAAGCTCCCCTGACGTAGAATATGTTGATCCTACAGAAACTTCAGGAGCTTATCTGGTCAGAAGCAATATTCTGATAAATGTGAGCGTAAATCCCGGCGGAGTTGTTTTATCCAATATCACTGTCAGGTTATATAACTCCGTGAGAGTTCTTATCAATCAGACTACAACAACATCAAGCCCTAATTTCGTAAACATAACAGGTCTTGCTAACGGCATTTATTATTTCAATGCCACAGCAGTCAATAACGCATCAGGAGCAGGGTATACAGAAACAAGAACCGTTACATTGGATACAATAAATCCAAGCATTAACTTTACTTCACCAACTGAAGCAAATAACTTATACTTGGACAGAAATTATATTCTTGCTAATGTTACAGCTAATGACACTAATCTCAGGAATATAACTATCTCATTATTCAATTCAACTCGAACATTGATTAATTCAAGCATAACCCTGACTTCTCCGGATTATGTTAACTTCTCAGGATTATCCGACGGAATCTATTATCTCAACGCAACTTCTTATGACTCTGCATTAAACAAAAACTCAACAGAAACAAGAACAATCACTCTTGACACGACGAAACCTCTTGTAGATTACGGAACAGGAACACTGGCAAGCGGAGTCAATGTTTCCCAGTTAAGCATTTATGTTGACATAACTGTCACAGAAACAAACGAAGCAAACGTTACGTTCAGATTGTATAATTCCACTTCTCAGGTTAATGCCACAACCTTAACTGCAGGAACAAGAAATGTTAACTGGATAGGATTAGCTGACGGAGAGTATAATTACAATGTAACTGTCACAGACCTGGCTAATAATCAAAATACTACTGTTACAAGAACAATAACCCTCGATGTCCACGCTCCAAACGCAACTCTAATCTCACCTGCAAATAATACTTATGTAAATGTCTCAAGCCAGAACTTCACTGCAAACCTCTCTGATAACTTGGGAATACAAAATTCAACTCTTTACATCTATAACTCAACAGGGCTTTACAATTCAACAACAACAAATTTTGCAGAAGACATCACACAGACAACCTTAGGAATAGTCGTAAATCTCCTCGATAATGTCTACACATGGTTCGTAAACATATTTGACTGGGCAGGAAACAATATCCAGACAGCGAACAATACCTTGATTGTTGATACTGTAAACCCTGCCATGAACATAACTTATCCTCAGAACATAACATACAGCACAATAATAACTTCAATGAACTACACAATAATTGAAGCAAATCCTTCGTCTTGCTGGTTCTATAACACAACAGCAAACAATACAATCGCATGCGGAACAAACATCACAACAAAGCTTTACTCAACCCAGGGAAGCAATACATGGATACTTTATTCCAATGACAGTTTGGGAAGCATTAATTCATCATCTGTAACATTCTTTGTTGACAGCATAAACCCAACTATAAACTTCACAAATCCTACAGACACAAACGGTTCTTACTTCAGCAGAACAAATATTGTAATCAACACAACTGCCTCAGACGCCAATCTTGCTAATATCACCATAAATATCTATAATTCAACAGCATTGATTAATTCAACAACTTCCCTAACCTCACCTAATCATCAGAATATCTCTGTTCCAAGAGACGGAATCTACTATATCAACGCAACTGCCTATGACTCTGCACTGAACAAAAACTCAACAGAAACAAGAATCATCACTCTTGACACGACAAAACCTCTTGTTGATTACGGAGCAGGAACACTGGCAAGCGGAGTCAATGTTTCCCAGTCAAATATTTACGTGAACATAACTGTCACAGAAACAAACGAAGCGAATGTTACGTTTAAACTTTATAACTCCACTTCGCAAGTTAATGTTACAACTTTATCTGCAGGAACAAGAAGCATTAACTGGACAGGATTATCTGACAAAACTTATACTTATAATGTAACAGTGACTGACCTGGTCGGAAATTCTAACACAACTTTAACAAGAACAATAACCCTCGATGTCCACGCTCCAAACGCAACTTTAATCTTGCCTGCAAACGGAACCTATCTGAATACCTCAAGCCAGAACTTCACTGCAAACTTATCCGATAATCTCGGAATACAAAATTCAACACTCTTCATCTACAACTCAAGTGGATTATATAATTCAACTGTCACAACTTTCGCAGCAGATGTAACTACAACAACCCTGGGAATAGTCGTAAATCTCCTTGACAATGTCTATACCTGGTTCGTAAACATATTCGACTGGGCAGGAAACCAGTATGCCACTGCAAACGAGACATTAACAGTGGACACTACTTACCCAATCGTAGATTTCGGAACAGGGACAGATACTGATGACATAATCTCTGCTCAAAATAATGTCTATATCAATGTAAGCGTTGTTGAAACAAATGAGGCAAACATCACCTTTAATCTTTACAACTCAACCTCATTGATTAACAGGACAGTGTTCACGACTCCTGTAAGAACTATTAATTTCACGAATTTAACCAGCAGCGGAGTTTACAGTTATAATGTTACTGTTGCTGATTTATCAGGAAATACTAACTCAACAGAAACAAGAACCATTACTCTTGCATTTATCGCCCCGATAATATCTAATCTGGTTTATTCCCCGAATTTAACAGATGACATTGACCCTGGAGCAAACATAACTTTTAATGCGACTGTTGTGACAGACGACTTCATTAACATAAGCGCAGTCATTCTAGAATATTATAACGGGACTGCATGGACTAATTTAACCATGACTAATGCCGGCGGAGATGTTTATCAGGCGAACACAACTCTGATTAGAACTGAGGCAAATTACACTTATTTCATATTTGCCAACGACAGCATAGGAAACATAAGGCAGACAGAAAACAGCACGATTGAATCTGTCTGGGACTGCTCATGGCATGTAAGCCCGACAACGCTTGGAGCAACGTCAGGATTCAATGAACAGAAGAATATCGGGGCGATACTGATAAACAATACGGGAGATGCCCAGTTTGCGGATAATAACTGCACACTCAGATTTAAATTAACTTATGATCTGACAGAAGGACGAATCTATATAGATGGTTCATATTTCAAGTTTGAAAAGCCTTATTATATCTCCGCAAAGGAAAGCACTTCTATCAACGTAAATGCAACGTTCTTGACTGAAATAAAAAGTGAAACCGCAGTAATAACAACCGAGGAGTCATATGGAATATCAAACCTTAACTCCATGAACGCCAGCGCAACACTCGTAACTGTAAGAGGAGACCAGCCTTACCTGTTCGCTTCAATCGTCTCCGCGCCTGCTTCTATCCTACTGCAGGAGCAGGACTTCACGCTCTCTGCATACCTGAGAAATCTTGCAGGTGATGGAAGCCTGTCAAAATCAGCATACAATGTAGAGTTTAACTGGAGCCTGCCTTCCGGCTTCATCGTAAAAGAAGGAGACACTTCTGTAAACTATCCTATCATACTGGATAACTCGGCAAATTACAACAATCTAAAGATTGTTCTTAATCCAACTAACCTGCCTTCATTAAGCCCTGGAACCTATACATTATACGTATACGGCCATGGCGTCAACTCCACAGGAGATGAAATAATTATGATAAACAATGAATCCTTAGTTGTTGAAAGTGTAAACATAACATTAGTCTGCTCTAATGTTTCTGACTCAATCTGCGTCTCTGCATGCGGCTATCTTCTTGACTCAGACTGTTCTGCGCCTTCTGTAAGCGGAAGCAGCAGCGGTGGAGGCGGAGGTGGCGGCGGCGGAGCATCCCCAAAAATAGAAAAATCAGAAGCAACATTTGAACTCGTAAGAGGAAAAGAGCAGTCATTCCAGCTGCCAATAAAGAACAAATATCAAACAGAGATGAGAAACATAAGCATCTCTGTATCTGGCCTGAATGCAGAATATATCAGCATAGAGCCAAAAACAATCCCTTCACTATTGGGCGGAGCATCAAAAAATGTGTCTGTAAAGATAAAAGCCCCTGCATATTTCACAGGAAGGTCATATAACCTCACATTTGAAATCAAAAGCAATCTTATGATCAATGACACTTCAAATGTTATTATAGAAAAGAAGCTTGTAACACTCTATATCCTGGAAATGCCAAGATTAGAGGGAGAAAATCTCCTTAATTCCTCTCTTGAGATGATAAATGAAATGAACTCTTCAGGAATGTTCATAAAAAATGTCAACCTGCTCTTCGACCAGCTGAACAAGCAATATCAGAGCGTGGATTTCTTCGGCGTAAAGAGCACATACCAGAAGATAAAAACAATCTATGACAATGCTTTTGAATCAAAAAGCATAATCAGCGAGCTTAATGAAAACATTGCAGAAGCAGAAAAGAACGGGATAACTGTGACAGAGACAAAGAAAATGCTTTACATAGGAGAAACAGCGTATGCAAGAGGGGATTATGCTCTTGCATTGGAAAGGCTGAAAGAGGCAAAACTGACTTATGCTGCTGAAGCCAAGGGAGAGTTTAATCTCGCATACTATATCAAGAACCATCCATTAAAGGTTTTGGGTATAATATTAAGCTTTATTGTCTTATCCCTGATAATAATCTTCACAGCAAGATTTGTCATCTACAAGAAAAAACTTAAGATGCTGAAGGAAGAGGAGATACTTCTTCTTGAGCTTATGAAAGTCATCCAGAGAGAATGCTTTGAGAAGAACAGAATGTCAATGGAAGAGTATGAAGCTGCGATGAACCAGTATGAAAGAAAGCTTGGACTGGTAATAGAAGATGGAATAAGAATAGGAACAAAATTATCAAATATGTTCAAAATAAGAGCGATAAGAAACGCACTGGATGAGGAGAAGAAAAAGCTTGTCCTTCTGATAAAGAAGCTGCAGGACGATTATCTGAACAAGAATAAGATTGAGACAAGAGTATATGAAAATATGCTGAGGAGCTATACAACCAAGCTGTCAGAAGTGCAGGAGCAGATTGCATTCATTGACGCAGGCGACGCATTAAGAAAACAGAAGAACTTCTTGAGGAGGCTGTTCAGGATATGAAAGATAAATTTAATCACAACATTTATAAATCTGGAATTAATGATAATGTTAATATGCTCCCCGGTAATCCTCGCGGGTTGCCGGATGAGTCCTTTTTTAAAAATAATACTTCAGTTAATCAGGAAGAGACTTTAGTTTTTATTGATGAAGCTTTCTTATCTAAGTTAAGCAAATACTTTGGCGGAGGAAAATACATAAGATTTGACAGGTTTGTTTTTGCCAATGAACTTGCTAAAAAAGAAAGGTGCAGATTGAAACAGATTTTTCTTTATATTGCACCACCCTTCCAAAGCACTATTCCTTCCAAGGAGGAAGAGATAAAAAAAGAGGGATATGACAAATTAATCTTAAAATTAAAACAAAATAACATAATTGTAAGAGAAGGAAGATGCCAGAGATTAAAGATAGATAATAAATTCAAGTATGCTCAAAAGGCAGTAGATATCCTGCTGGCGATGGATTTAATGAGCGTTCCCAAAAAATATCCTTCTGTCAGGAGGATTATCTTAATATCGTCGGATAGTGACTTTGTTCCCTTAATTCATGAGCTTGAAGAGCAGGGCATCAAAACCATTCTTTACACTTATTATGATAAGAAGAGAGACTCAGATTTTTCAAGAAGCAATCATCTAATAAAGTCTGTTTATAAATATGTATTGTTAAACAAGGAGGATTTTAACAACTCTCTTTTCGATAAAGAAAAATGACTATGCAAAAAAGAAAGATCCTTGGGAGGAATAAAATAATAATTGCTATGATGCTTGTATTTGCCATAGCACTGCTTCATCCTGTCTCTGGCATAGAAAACAATATAACAGAGCAGAGTGCAGCGTCATGCATAAATGAGTCCTATGCAATAATTAATGAGATGATAGTTAACGGATTTAATATCACGAGGATAAATGACAGCCTGAAAAACGCAGAATCCTTTTATTCTTCCCAGATAATATTAATGGAAAAAAAGAAAAAGTATGATTTCTCGGTGATTCTGCCTTACTGTGAGGAGATAAAATCGATAAGGGAAAGCGCGTTAGAATCAAGAGACGAGCTTAATGCGCTTACAAGATTCTATAACAGCTCTGTTGTTCCTGGCATGGATGTGACAGAGATAGACAAAACAATTCTGGAGATAAGAGATGAGATAAGCAACGAAAGATACGAGCAGGTCAGGCCGCTTGTTGACAAGGCGTATTCAGACATTATAACCCTGAAATCCTCATATACTGCGCTGAATGTGTTCTATAAATCAACGACGAGAAACCTCAAGACTTTCCTGCTCAAAACCTGGAAGGTTCTTGTCTCTGTTTTTGCCCTGCTGCTTATCGCATTTCTGGCGTACAGGATAAAGATAATGAGATGGATCAATGAATGGAAGATTGAGCAGCTCAAGACAAGAAAGAAGACGCTGAAAGACCTTATAATGAAGACCCAGACAGATTATTTCCAGAACGGAAAGATACCCGAGGGCGAATACAACATAAAGACGAAGAAGTTCTCGGAGATGATACTTGACATTGACAGGCAGATTCCGCTTCTGCAGGAACGGGCGGTAAAGCTCGGACGGAAAGAGGTGTTTGGGTGAGCGGAGATATGGATAAAGATTTAAATAGTGTAGTTACTACTTAGTTACATAAAATGAAAGATTTTTTTGACAATCCAGAATTGAAGAAAGAAATGCCATTTTCTTCTGCCATGGCAGAAAAGATGATCAGGGTAGAGCAGAACGCCTCCGCCTATTTTGGCAAGGAGATAAGTTATAACCAGACAGAATACTTTAAAAGCCTGGGCTTGAATAAACAGAAAGTTGTTGAGAAGTTTATGAACGGCAAAAAGAAAAGAAAAGCAGCTTTAATCTCCCTTATTATTTTACCCTTATTTTTTCTTTCACTTATGAACATAGGAGTTACTGGGAATGTCATAGGGGAAAATACTACAAATACACAATTTCAGTCTATGGAGATTATTTTGATTGTAATATTCTTAGCATTAGTATTAATTTCTGGCGGTATTTTTATTGCAAATCGGATAAGAGAAAAAAAGTTCAATAACAGTATAAAAATATTCGAAGATATGCTTATCAAGAAAAGAATGACGAAGAATAACTGATAGGAATGTTTTTAAATAAAGAAATGTATAATAAATTATGAAAAAAGAGGCAGAGAAGAAGTTTTTAAAAACACATATCAAGGGTTTTGACAGTCTTATCACCGAAGGAATCCCTACTGGTTCATCTACACTTGTTGAGGGAGGCCCCGGAAGCGGCAAAACACTTTTTATGCTGGATTTAGCGAAGAATCTCTGCGAAAAAGGAAAAAAAGTTCTTTACATGAGTTTTGAAGAGCCAGAATACAGACTAAGAGGCCACATGAAAAATTTTGGAGGCGACCCTGATAAATATGAAAAACAAGGGCTTCTTTACATAAAAAGATTTAATGCTCTTGATATAGCGAGAAGTGTGGAAGCGCTTTTAAGTGAAGCAAAGAAAGAGCTCCTTATAGAAGTTCAGCCAGTCCTTATACCTGAAAATTTTGACCCAGATATCGCCCTGATAGACTCATTAACAAGCATAGGCTCTGCATTTTCAGGCGAAGAAAGCAGGTTCAGAATATATATGGAACAGCTTTTCAGATATCTTGAGAGCCATAATATCACCACTTTTTTAATAAGAGAAACAGCAACCCCTACCCACGCTGGAAATAATTTTATTGAAAAAGGCGAAGCAGTTTCTTTCCTTTCTGACGGAATTATCGCTCTTTATAATGTTTTTTATAAAAATGGCTCGAGAAAAAGAGCACTTGAAATAATAAAAATGAGGGGTGTTGAGATTGAGAGAAAGATTGTTGAATTTGAGATGAAAAAATCAAGCGGGATTATTGTTCATCCCAATAGTGTTCTTAAGGGCGATTATATTCTGACTTAATTCTTTATTGGCAGAAATTTGGAAAAATATCTTGTTTGAGGAGATTAATATAACTTTGTTTAAAATTCTATAAGATTTTGATTTTAATCTTTAATAACCCAAAAACTTTAAATAGTGTTTGGTACTGTTAAAAGAATGACCGAATGTATGGAAAATGGGATGTATAATCGTTCCTTTATAGGTATCATTATTAGTTCTTTTAAACGTACTATTGTTTGCAAAAATACCTTATGACTACAAAAAAATCAGATTTAAAGGAGGAAATATTCAAATTTATCAGGGATAGCAATAATCCTGTCTCTACTTCAGATTTGACCGCCAAGCTTGAAAAATCCTGGCATACAATTGACAGGGCGTGTTTGATGTTGCAAATAGAAGGAAAGATAGATGGTTTTAAGATAGGAAGAATGAATTTATGGAAGCTGAAAAAATAGAAACAGAAATTATTTAAAGCAAAAAAATCGATATGAAAACAATAAAAAGAGGGAAAATGGCGAGAAGAGAAGAAAGAAGTATCTTAGAATCCTTGTTCACTTCTAAAGTTAGGGTGAAGTTATTATCTTATCTGTTCTTTAATAAACAAAGTGTCTTTATCAGACAGCTTTCAAATACACTTAAAATTTCTCCGAGTATTGTCAAGAGAGAATTGGAGAATTTACTTTTAGTAGGCATTGTTAAAAAAGAGGATAATCTGTTTGTTTTAGACGAATCCTGTAATTTTTTAGATGATTTGAAATCCATTTTTATTAAAACAGACTACCTGGTGGACTCCCTGAAAAAATTATTAGTTTCAGATAAAATTCATTTAGCATTTATATTTGGGAGTTTTGCAAGGGGGAAATTCACAAATGAAAGCGATGTTGATTTATTGGTTATTGGTGTCTTATCCCAGAAAGAATTATTTGAAATAATAAAATCTGCTGAAAAATCAATTAACCGGACAATAAACCCGGTTTTATTTGAACCAAAAGATTTTAGGAAGAATTTTGGGACAGGTTTTATTAAAGATATACTGAAAAACAAAAAGATATTTTTGAAAGGAGATGAAAATGGACTACAAAAGATTATTGGATGAACATAGAATAGAACCTGTTGAAATGGAACAATTCTCTACGAATTTAGCAGAGAAAGATTTGATTTCTGCTAAAAATAGTTTTTCTTCCCGGGATTATGACTGGGCGATTTCGATAGCATATAACTCTGTTTTAAGGGCGTCCAGAAGCTTTATGCAATCCCGGGGTTTCAGGGCAATAGGCAAAGAACATCATAAAAATGTTTTTGAATTTTTGCGTGAATCATGCTTTGATAAAGACCTTGTTGATTTTTTTGATAACATCAGAAAGAGGAGAAATAACTTTTTGTATGGGGTTTTGGATGGAGCTTCAAAAAAAGATGCAAAAGAAGTTATTTTGGCTGCAGAAGATTTTGTTCACAAAATTAGAACGTTTGTTCACAAAATTAGAACAAGGTAGAAATTTAAAAATGAGAAAAACAAAAGATAATTATAAAAAAGAGGAAAAAATGGAAGAAAATTCTAAAAAAATAAAGGTTTTCCAAGGAAGAAAAGTTAGGACACATTGGGATGATGAAAAAGATAAATGGTTCTTTTCTATAATTGATGTTATTGCAATTTTGACTGAAAGTGTGGATCCTTTTGCTTATTGGAGAAAACTAAAACAGAGACTTTTAGAAGAGGGAAACGAAACCGTGACAAATTGTCACGCTTTGAAGATGATTGCTCAAGATGGTAAATTAAGAGAGACAGATGTTGGAGATACAGAGCAAATTTTTAGGTTAATTCAATCAATTCCTTCTAAAAAAGCAGAGCCTTTCAAACTTTGGCTTGCAAGAGTTGGAAATGAAAGACTTGATGAAATGCATAATCCTGAATTAGCAATTGATAGGGCTATGAAAAATTATCTTAAAAAAGGATACTCAAAAGAATGGATAAATCAAAGGCTTAAGACAATAGAGGTAAGAAAAGAATTGACTGATGAATGGGAGAGAGTTGGGATTCAAGAAGATGCAGAATTTGGTATTTTAACCGATGAAATAACAAAAGCATGGTCGGATTTATCAATAAAGGAATATAAAAAATTTAAAGACTTAAAGAAAGAAAATTTAAGAGACAATATGACTAATCTTGAGCTTGTTCTTAATATGCTTGCAGAGATTACTACTAAAGAAATTTCTGAAAAAGAAAATCCTGCAGAATTTCCTGAAAGTTTAGAGGTTGCTAGAAAAGGGGGCTCTGTTGCAGGTAACGCAAGAAAAGAGATAGAATCTATAACCGGCAGACCTGTTATTTCTCCAGATAATTTTTTAGATATGCCTGAAAAAATAAAAAAGAAGAAAAAGAAAATAATTTTGGAGGTTAATGCCTGAAAATGAAAGAACGAAATAAATCAAACTTGTTAGCTAGTAAACTAGCAGATATAAAAAGAGCATCGTCCTATTTTTTAATTCTGATCATTGCTCTAACCATTCTTCTTTTGCTTTTTGTTTCTGCTTCTCCAGAGATAACTTTTACAGACAGAACTTCTGCAGGCGAAGCAAAGACTATTGAAATAATCGGAGCAGAGCATCTTGACGGGAACAGGACTTTTATTGAGGATGTTTATGATAAAGTTAAATCAAAAGATGATGTTTGGCAGATGATTCCTTCCGGAGATTATTTAAGAATTACTTTTGAGCAACTTTTGGACTTGAGTAAGGATATAACTCTTTATGCAAGGTCAAATAATCCTAATCCTGCAAGAATAGAGGTTTATGAAAAAGATAAAAATGAGACGATTGCAACATTCTCAAATGTTGCTGAAGATAAAAATTATAAGATTTATTTGACAAATCTTGCTGGCAAGCAGGATGTTTTTGATTTGAAAGTTTTAGGAGATGCTGAGATTGATTATGTCGTTGATCCTAGCTGTCTTGCTATAGGAGGTACAATTACTCAGGTGGGAAGTTATTGTATTCATACTTTTACAAGCAACGGAACGTTTAATGTGACTGGCGGAAGTCTTAATGCTGAGGTGCTGGTCGTGGCGGGTGGTGGCGGCGGTGGAGGTTATGTGAGCGGTGGTGGAGCAGGCGGCGGATTAATATATAATAATTCTTATACAGTAAGCGGAAATATTAATGTAACTATTGGGGAGGGTGGTGTTGGAGGATATCATCCTGCAACAAGAACATATAGCTCAAATGGTGCTAATTCTTCTTTTGGTGCTTTAATTGCAATAGGGGGCGGTAGAGGTGGAGATTATTCTGATGGAACGCAGTGGCATGGCTCGGGTAGCGATGGTGGTTCTGGCGGAGGTGAGAATGGTGAAGGAAGAAATGGTGTTACTTATCCTGGTAATGGAACTATTGGACAAGGATATGGTGGTGGTTGGGGATATCACGGGTCTCCTGGTTATGGTGGAGGTGGCGGCGGCGGAGGCGCTGGAGTTGTCGGTGGTAATGGAACAGCAAATAATGGAGGAAATGGAGGAAATGGAACAAATTATACAATTAGTGGTTCTAATGTTTATTATGCTGGGGGAGGTGGTGCTGGCGGGACTGTTTTTGGAATAGGCGGTTTAGGTGGTGGAGGAAATGGAAGCAATTATACTGCGGGAGCACTTGCGGCTATAAATGGTACGATTAATTCTGGGGGTGGCGGAGGTGGAGCAGGTGATGGGAACGCCAATTGGGGTGCTCACGGCGGTTCTGGCATTGTTATTGTACGTTATCTAATAGATTCAGTTTCACCAAGCATAAACTTCACAAACCCAACTCCGCAAAACGGAACAACGACGAATACAAGCGTTCAAATAAATGTCAGCATA
>Ga0247842_10000541_pt1 | contig 76868 bp, 51 predicted proteins | sample LaCruzMarch2015__3_FD_192411 | JGI IMG/M metagenome (GOLD analysis project Ga0247842, IMG submission 192411) | Freshwater microbial communities from meromictic Lake La Cruz, Castile-La Mancha, Spain - LaCruzMarch2015_19m | ecosystem: Environmental > Aquatic > Freshwater > Lake | place: Spain... | reverse complement strand
GCTTCATTATTACCTAAGCTATCTTTGTAAGTAGCGATAAATGTTATCTGCTTACCTACATCATTTTGAGTTACGGTGTAAGTTTTGGAAAATTGCGCACCATTTGAAACGGCTGAACCGTTAGCTTGCCATGAATAGGATATTTCACCCATCCCATCTTTATCGGCTAGGGTTGAGCTAGCCGTTAAGGTATCTCCTTGTTTAGGGCTTAAATTACTTACGGTGACGGCACCCGTGGGGGCGTTGTTGGTTGAGGTAACCACTTGCGTCGCTGCACTGCTAACACTTTCCGCTTTGTTAAATCCATCTGTATATGAGGCAGTAACAGTAAGGGCTTTATTTATAGTTGCACTGGTGACGGTATACGTGTTTCCTGTTGCCAGCGTAGTCGTTCCTGCTTTCCAAGTGTATGTGATGGTGCCTAAGCCATCTACGTCAGCAAGGGTATTGCTAACAGTTAGAGTATCGCCCAGTTTTGGCGCAGTGGTGCTAATGGTGACTGCGCCCGTAGGTAAATCGTTAACATTTGAGACGGTGCGGGTTGCGGGACTGCTTACTGCTTCAGCTTTGCCTGTTTTATCGGTGTATTGTGCCGTTACGGTGATTGATTTATTTACATCAGCTTGCTGGGTTGTGTAAGTTGAACCACTGCCTACTTGGTTCTCGCCAGCAAACCAAACATAAGTGATTGTTCCTAAACCATCGGTATCGGCAAGCGTATTTGAGGCGGTTAATAATTGCCCTTGTTTAGGTAGCTTAAGGTCGATAGCAACCGCACCCGTTGGTTTAGCATTGATTACTTCAAGCGCTGATAAGCTGTAACTGCCCGTCGCCGTGGTATCGCTGGCAGAGGCAACTAAGTAGTATTTTCCAGCACTGGGCGCCGTAAATTTAGTAATACTTGCCGTACCTGATGCCACTGTGCCAGTGTTAAGCAAAGAGCCTGTCGCATCATTTAAGAGTAATTTTGGAATGCTTAGCGCAGTCGTTTCTGTTGTAGCACTGCCAGTTAAATTAAAGCTATACACTTTGCTGGCTTCTAACGTCACACTAAACCAATCGGTATCATTGGCAAATTCAATCTCGCCTTTACTGGATTTTCCTAGTACGACAATTCCCGAGGTGCTGACATCATCATTGGGATAATCATCTGTCGAGCTACTTGTGCTTGTAGTAGTAGAGGTAGTTAGACCGGTTGTTGCTAAGGTTGTAGTCGTTGTTGGCGTAAAGGTTAATTGTGTCGTGCTACTGTTAGGGATGGTATGCGATGAAGCTGTGGTGACGGCTGCTGCACCTGAAGATTTAGCCTGTTTAGCGGTTAATTTATCGGTAACTTGGTAAGGCAATACTGAGTCAAGCTGGTGAGTTTGCGTATCCCAGTCACCCGCCAAACTAACACCCAAGCTAGTCACGCTAGGTAACGAAATAGTAACGCCTAAGGCATCACTTAATTGCGTAATCAATGAAGTTAATGCCGCATTATTGGTTAATTGATTGCTATACAATGCAATTTCAGCATTAGGGGCAAAATGCGCTTTAATTTGTTGCAGTGTAGCGCTGTACTCATGAAGTGTTGAACTGGTTAAGCCTAATACACCTAAAGGATTGCTGCTATCAACAACCAAATGTAAGACAGCAATAGCCTGATGATTAACTAAGGTATTGGCTAAACTTTGTAAGTTATTTCCTAAAGCAGACACATAGGTTACGGGCAGTGTGGGCGCTAAGTTAGGGATTAAATCTTCATACTGAAGAACGCTTGGATCAATAAAAATGAGTTCGTTATTCTGTTGCGTGGATGACATGGCGGCTACCTGTTAAATTAAAAAATTTAGATTTGAGGGAAAATAACGCGTTTTAAATTAAGTTTTGGTTCATTGAAACCTGTTGTGTAGGGTCTGGCAATAGTGGGCAAATACACGACATCATAGAGCTCAGTTACGACCCCTGAAATATGCAGCCAATGTATTAAAGTGCTTGATTTTAAGTCAAAAACTTGCAATCCACAACGCTGAAATGTATTGCGATCTTGCAGGCGTTGCGACAAGTTAATATTATTTAAAATGCCTTCTTTGGATAAGCGTAACCGCGATAACGCCACTACGGCATAATCCCCAATAAACGCTAAGCCTCGTGCAAAGCCTGCACATTGCGCAACGGGAACAAAGCTGCGTGTGGCAAAATCAACATAGCCTAATTCACCTTCGCCAGAATTTAGCACCCAAAGTTTACCGTTATACCAACGCGGTGAATGCGGCATGGATAAGCCAGTACACACCACTTCATTGGTTCGAACATCCATGATGAGGCCACTGCCTGTTTGATGTGACTTCCAACCTAATTGCGTATCAAATTTTCCACAAATAGTGGCGTAGGCAAGTTCGCCTTCTTGGGCGCAAATACCATTTAAATGACAGCGATCTTCAGCTTTTAATTCAGAAATAAATTCAGGACGCCAGATAGGTCTAAAGTTATAGGTGGGATCTAGTGTTGAAATGCAGCTAAATTGGGTATTAGCATATAAAAAATCATAGGTTACGCCTTTAAAGGTTGCGTCGATAAGCACGTCATGGGTGTTGCTTTGACCAATCATGTGTCCAACTCTTGGTAAGTACAGCGCACCATAGTTTTGTTTATGCAATCGAACAGGGCCAGTGTTAACAAAACACCAAATTTGATCACGACAACCAATCCATAATTTCTTTTCATTGATTGCCAAGCCCATCGCAGTGCCCACCGTCCGCTCTTGAGCATACAAGCTACCATCAGCACTGCTGCCTAATAAAAATAATCGACCTGATTGATATGTAGAAAAAGCTAACGAGCCGCCTGTTTGTGCCAGCCAATCAGCAAACTGCGGCGAAGGAAACAGCTGTGGTTTATTTACATTAGGTGATTCATTTTCAGCTGCGTGAACCTCTGGAAGAGTGGGTTCATTGGTTAACGTGTAATCAATTGATTCGTTTTGTGGTGCATCAGACATGAGTGAAGTATCCGTGGTAATCAGAAGTAGCTTAAATTAACAGCAAGTAATTAAAAAATAATAAACAATTACTGCTTAAAAAACTGTTTTTAAAAAAAATTTTAATAAAACAGGGTAGAGCAGGTGAATTAAGTGTTTAAAAACCAGTACACGGTGAAAAAAGTTGTGTTAAAAATTAGCGTTAATACTATCAACGAAGTTTTAAGACTTTATTTCACGATAACATTACACCGAGATAATAAATAAAATAAGCCGTTTAATTTTACGCGCCTACAGCTTAGCCGTAGACGTTCAGTAAGTGCTCAATTCTCAGTGTAGTCCCCAGAAACGATAGAGCCGTTCATAAAAGTCATCTAGTTGTGATGGCGAATAAATTTGCACGTACAGTTGCAAAAGCTGCTGCTTGCTTGATGTTTTAGGTCAAGCACTGAGGTGTTACTTAAATTCGCGCAGCGTACTATATTTTATAGTGTTGCACATCTTGTGCTGACGGCTAGTGGGACAGGTCTTTTTTCGGCATTGCTAATTTAGGTAACGGGCCATCTAAACCCATTGCCGCACGCATGACTAAATTTTTTATGGGCAGCAGGCGTTCGGCCATACTTAAACCTAAATTGCGCACTATTTTTAACGGTAAAATGTTGTTACTAAAGGCTAGATAAAACGCATCCATGACGGTCATGATTTTTAAATTCTCTGTGCGGCGCATGGCTTCGTAGCGTTTTAATACCTTAACATCGGCAATATTTAAGCCGTTAGCGTGAGCTTCTAGGATAACTTCAGCAAGTGCCGCTGCGTCAAGTAAGCCGATGTTAACGCCTTGTCCTGCCAGTGGGTTTATGGTGTGTGCCGCATCACCAATTAAAGCTACGCCTGGTTTAATATAATGTTGGGCATGTTGACGTTTTAAGGGAAAACTTGCCGTGCCTACTATTTGGTTAATGTGACCAAGACAGACAGGAAATGCTGCGATTAATTCTTCTTTAAGGGCAGGGTAGGGCAGTTTACTCAGGCGTTGAATTTCTTCAAATGAGTTATACCACACGATTGAACCGTGACGACCAGATAAGGGTAAGAAGGCTTGTGGGCCACTGGGTAAAAAACGTTGCCAAGTAATATCTTGTTGTTCATAGCCAGTTTCTACATTAATAACCATGGCATGTTGTTCATAATCCCAACTGGTTACGCCTAAATTAACGGCTTGACGTATTTTGGATTGACCACCATCTGCAGCAATAATTAAGGGTGTGCTAAGCACGCGGCCATCGCTGAGAATTAATTCGGTATGCGCACCAGGTGTGTAATGAATGGTCTGAATGCTAACTGGGCATAAAAATTGTATGTTATTAAATTCAGTCAGGCGATCAAGTAGCGCAAGTTGCGTAATACGATTTTCTACGATGTAACCAAGCGCCTGATGATCGATCGCCGCACTGCAAAACTCAGTGTCGCCCGTGGTTTCCCAAACGCGCATTCTTTGAAAGGGGCAATAACGGCGTTGCACAATACCGTCCCAGGCACCAAGATGATCAAGAATGTTTTTTGAGGCAATACTGAGTGCGGAGACGCGCAAATCATGGGGTTGTTCTGCACTAAAGGGGGGCGGTGGAGTGTTTTCAATAATGGCTACGGACAACTTACTATCGCCAAGTGCGCAGGCTAATGTTGCGCCAACCATGCCGCCACCCACAATGATGACATCAAAAAATTCTTTCATATTAAGCAACTATCAAGTAATCTAATTTTTAATGAATGACTCAAAAATAGACAGCAATTTTCATTATAGTTGGACGCTATGGCACAGTGTCTTAGTAAATATAAGCAGGAGTAAAAAGGTTTTTGCCTTTTTTAACCAAGGGCTAAAGTCCTTGGACTCCGTATTTCCAAGATGATCATAATGAGAATTGCTGAAAAATAGAGCCAGATGTGACAGATACGCCTTACTATATTACAATTGTCTGGTTTTACTAGGCGAAATTATCTGAAATTTAGTTTTTTTCTAATGTATACGTTATCTTGACTTACCGTGCATTACAACAAAAAACAACCATATACCCTTACCTATTCAAGGTAAAGACTTAACACGAAAAACGGGCCTTATTAATGAACCAAAATCCCCGATTAAGTAAAGAAGATCTTATGCTTTATCACGTTGAACACTCAAAAGACAGTTGTGGTGTGGGCTTTATCACGCACAAACACAGCGTGCAAACGCATGATTTATTAATTAAATCTCACGAAGCATTATGTACGATTCCGCATCGTGGCGGCATGAGTGCCGAAGGTATTGGTGACGGCGCTGGTGTGAATATAGATTTATCACGTAACTTCTTTCGAAAAATAACTGGTTTACCTGATTTAGCATTAGGTCAGTTTGGCGTGGCTAATTTCTTTTTTCCTGAAGATCATGATCATTACGACTCCGCTGCTCAAGAATTAGTTGAGCGACACTTTAACGCAGCACAGTTGCCAATTATCCTGTGGCGCAGCGTTCCGGTAGATAACTCAGTCTTAAATGCGGCGGCCTTAAAAGCACAGTTTCCAATAAAACAATGTATTTTTGGGCGGCCAGAATCATTACAAACAGACGCGCATGAGGTGTTTGAAAAATACCTTCAAAAAGTCTTGTTAGCACTTGAAGTAGAAGGCTTTACCCGCGCTGAATTGGAAGGTTTTTATCCTTTATCAATGAGTTCACGCACACAAGTGTACAAAGGTCGGTTAAATTCATTTGAAGTCATTCCTTATTTCAAAGATTTATATGATATCGATCATGAAATCAGCACTTTATTTTTTCACACGCGTTTTTCAACCAATACTGCGCCCGCAACGATTATGGCGCAGCCGTTTCGTTATATGGCACACAATGGTGAGTTAAATACCGATAAAAAAAATCGTTTAAGTGAAAGTGCAATTGCTAGGCAAAATAATAAACACATTATTTTTCCTTGTGGACAATCTGATTCTGGTCGTTTAGATCAAACTTTATCGCGCCGTATCAATGAAGACAATATGGATATTGTGACTGCGGTGTTAGCCATGATGCCACCTGCTTGGGAAAATGACACCACCTTATCCCCTAAAGTGCGGGCAATGTTGGAATATTTCAGTTTGTATGAAGAAAAAAATGACGGGCCAGCCGCCTTGATTTTCTTTGATGGTATTCGTGTGGGTGCGCGTCTTGATCGCTTGGGACTGCGTCCTTTACGCTTAGTGGAAACCTCAGATTATCTGGCGGTAATGTCAGAAGCAGGACAGATTGATTTTCCACCCAATGCTATTCTTAGACGTGGTCGTATTGAAGCGGGAGGAATGGTGTATTTCGACCACAGCACTGGTCAAATCTACGATAATCATCAGGTGTTAGAGCGTTTAGCAAGTGAAAAAGAGTATAGTCATTTACTCCAGCAACGCTGTGTGCATTTTGCTGATTTGCCCAAATTAAGCTTAGCTGAGTTAACGCCAGAAATGCTTAATACCTCTACAGAATTAACTATCAATCAACAACATACTGCGTATTCTTTAAATCAAGAAAGCTTTAAGTTTTTGTTGGATCCGATCTTAGCTACGGGCATGGAAAAAGTGTCGGCAATGGGCTATGGTATTGCACCAAATGCTTTATCCAAAGCTGAAGGTGGCATGTCACGATATTTTAGTCAGCGTTTTGCTCAGGTAACCAATCCGCCTTTAGATTCGATTCGTGAAAGCGATGGCATGACACTGCGAGTGGCGTTGGGTGCAAAACCAAATTTTTCTGATGACGAAAATAAACAATTAATGCTTGAATCGCCTATTTTGCAATGCACGCAAATAGCGCAAATACGTCGTCAAACAGCAGTTAAAACGCTCACTTTGGCAATGTTGTTTGAGCCAGACTTTAACGATGCTGCACAAAACGAAGTAAATTTACACGCAGCTGTTGCACAACTAAGCGAGCACGTCGCACACGCAGCATTAAATAATATTGGCATCATTATTTTAAGTGATAGCCAAATTAGTCATCAATATGCGGCTATTCCTGCATTATTAATGATTGCTGCGGCCAATCAAGAATTAGTCAAACAAGGTTTACGCTTTAACTCATCGCTTATTGCTGAAACTGGGCAGGCGGTGAGTCCACATGATATTGCTACCTTGCTGGGTTTTGGTGCGTCGGCAATTTGCCCTATCAGTGTGTATCATCGTGTGATAACGCATTTTCCCGTTGCAGAGCAGCAGGCCGTCTTAGATAAGTTTCAAAAAGGAATTGAAAAATCTTTGATGAAAACTATGGGTAAATTTGGCTTATGTACGGTTGAAAGTTATATCGGTGGTGAGTTTTTTGAATCTAATTACATCGATACAGATGAGCCTAAATTAACGGTGTATTTTCCTAATATTCATTCTTCTGTGGGGGGCGCTAGATTTGCTGATATTGCTGCCAGTGCCGCAGAATGGCATCAAAAAGCCTTTACTGTTCATGCTGAAAACGACATTCCTTTTTTAGGTTTATTTAAAGAACGTCAAGAGGGTGCTGGGCATTCGTATGGCAACACTGCCGTACGCGAATATATCAACATGACCGATGAAGCGATCATGTATGTACCGGAAACGGCACCCGTAGCAAGTGATACCGCTTACGTTGACTTAGGCTACCAACAACGCACTGCTGAGCAAATTGACACTTTTGGTATTACGCCAGCGTACCGTAGTTTTACCAAAAATCTGTACCATGAGCGCGACTCACGTCCTGCCGCTTTGCGTGATATTTTAGATTTTCCTGTGGATATTCGGGCGGCTCAAAGTAGTGCAGAGTTTGAACGCTTGTTGTGCAAGCAGCAAGTGCAAGGCAATGTAAATTATTTAATTTGTGGCTTACGTGTCGCTGCAATTGATTTAAATCAGTATCAAATCAGCTTTACTCAGCAGTCAAATGAGGCTCGTTTACAAGCGTTAACAGCACATTTTGAAAAACGTTTCCATGAGGTTAAATTTACTTACGTCATTCGCGCAGAGTCTTTATTTATTACCTTACCTGACGGTGATTCTTTATTTGCCCACTATTTAGCCAATATTCGCACGGCGCGTGAACCAATTGCTTTAACGGAAGTTCAAGCAGCTCATGAAATCACTCAAAGCTTAGCGTCTGGGGCAATGAGTCATGGTGCTTTATTAGCAGAAGCCCACGAAGCCGTAGCATTGGGTACTAATATTGTGGGAGCAATGAGTAATTCAGGTGAAGGAGGTGAGCATTCTAGTCGTTTTAATAGCTTACGTTCTTGTAAAATCAAACAATTTGCGTCTGGACGTTTTGGCGTATGGGCGGGGTATTTAGCTGATCCAACAATCCGTGAAATTGAGATTAAAATTGCCCAAGGTGCAAAACCAGGTGAAGGTGGACAACTTCCAGCGGCTAAAGTGTCTGTTGAAATTGCATCATTACGAGGCGGAACACCGCAAGTGGAGTTAGTCAGTCCACCACCGCATCATGACACGTACTCAATTGAAGATTTAGGTCAATTAATTCATGATGCCAAAGCAGCAAGGATTAAAGTGGGCGTTAAATTAGTGTCTTCTGAAGGCATTGGTACGATTGCTGTTGGTGTAGCAAAAGCTGGGGCAGATGTGATTAACGTTGCAGGAAATACGGGTGGCACAGGTGCCGCTGCGGTTACCAGTCTTAAAAATAGCGGTCGCTCACCAGAAATTGGTATTGCAGAAGTTCATCAAGCCTTAGCCTTAAATGGCTTGCGTAATAAAGTGATATTACGTTGCAGTGGCGCCCATCAAAGCGGCTCAGATGTGGTTAAGTCAGCAATTTTGGGTGCGGATTCCTTTGAATTTGGCACCACAGCATTAATGATGTTGCGGTGTGTGATGGCGAAAAATTGCAATATCAAATGTCCAGCAGGATTAACCACCGCACATGAAGAATTTAAAGGTGATGCGAGAGTTCTTGCTCAATATTTTATGAATTTAGCGCATGAAGTGAGAGAAATTTTAGCTCAGCTTGGTTATCGCAGTTTAGGGGAGCTTCGTGGTAAAACTGAGTTACTGCATTTAATTGATCATCCTTGCATGATTGGTCAAATCGATGTGCGTAAAATGTTGCACCAAGTCGAGGTCGTTGTCGTTCCTAAACCCATTTACTTGGAAGCAAGTTTTACCAAAGATGACGCTATTTTGGCTCGGGTTAAAGATGTCTTAATTGACGGCAAACAGCCGCAATTAATCATTGAAGGCGCAGAATTTAAACTGAATAATTGCAATAAAACCGTGGGTGGGCAGCTCGCTATTGATATTGAGCGGTTATTGAATTATGAACTTACCGACGCGCAGTATGCCCAAAGCACGACTATTTATACCTATTCGACGGGGCGTCGTTATTTTGCACCTGACAGCGTGGTTATTCGTACTCACGGTTCAGCGGGTCAAAGCTATGCCGCGTTTATCAATGATGGTATGCGGATGGAGCATTTAGGCACCTGTAACGATGGCGTAGGGAAATCAGCCTGTGGCGGTGTGATTATTGTTGAATCGCCGGGTGGTGGTGTGAAAACGCCAGGTAACAATGTGCTTATTGGTAATTTTGCTTTGTTTGGTGCAACGGGCGGAAAAGCCTTTATTAATGGCGAAGCAGGTGATCGTTTTGCCGTAAGAAACTCTGGTGCGCTGGCGGTTGTTGAAGGCGTGGGTGATTTTGCTTGTGAATACATGACCAATGGCGTGGTACTTAATATTGGTGGTTTTGGTAAAGGCTTTTGTAATGGTATGTCAGGTGGAAATGCTTACCAATATGATCCTGATAATCGTTTAGCCTGTTTGTATGATAAATCATCTGTGGCACTGCATTGCTTAACAGAAGAAACAGAAACGACCAACGCGCACGAACAATTTATTTTAACCATGCTGTCAGAACATGCTGAGAAGGCAAATTCTAGCAAGGCAAAAAAATTGCTTGAGAACTGGCAGCATGAACGTCAACACTTTAAAATTGCTTTACCGTTATGGTTATTTAAAACACAAACTGCCAAGTATTTACAGCAAAGTATTGAGCGTAAAGGCATGATTGAAGAGTTATCGCACGACTTAGCAAAACAACAGATTGACTTAGTTAAGCAGGCGTATCAAACACAAGCGGTTTTATTTGAGGGCATCACGCCTGAAGAAGCATTAGATGCCAAGCACTTAACGCAGCAATTAATCAATAGTTATGCGGTATTACTAAAAGCGCAACACGTGGCACAGGAAAGTTTAAAACATCTGTCAGACGCGCAACGCACTGCTCAGCATACTGAACAAGCCGCCCGAAAAATTATTACCCAGCGTCCTCGTAAATTACAAGAAGCCTTGGTGAAATTAACGCGTGATGCTTACAGTCATTACAGTGATGAGCAATTAGCCTGTTTATTAGCCAATAAACGTTTACATGATTACAAAACGGCGTTAATTAATCGTTCAGTGCAAAGTATTTATTCTTTAGGGTCTACCGCGTGGATTATTGAACAAGATCAGCTTAATCGTGCTGTCTTAGCAACGCTACCGAGTCCTGACCAATATTTAGCGAGTCTGGTTGGTTTAGAGATTATGCAGCAGATGATGACTGAAACAGCCCATTAATTTATTTTTTAAGCCTTTAATTCCTCTTATTAACAGTAAGTTACGTGTTAACAAGAGGAACTCAATTAAACTCAGTGACAGCAATGAAAATACCAACAATTTCATCCGATGCACCTTACAGTGCAAGTCAACGTGCATGGTTAAGCGGCTTTTTTGCCGGAATGCACTCACAACTTCTTCAAAGTGCCAACACGGTAGTCCAGACTGAGGCGCGTGTCGTCAATATTCTTTATGGCAGTCAAACAGGCAATGCGCAATCGGTTGCCAATGATGCCGCTACTGCGGCAAAAGCTCATGGTTTGAAACCTCTAGTACACAGTATGGATGAAATTACTGCTGCCCAATTGTCCGTAATGGCAACAGTATTGCTTATTACCAGCACCTATGGCGAAGGCGAAATGCCTGACAGTGCCCAAATGCTTTGGGATGAAGTAGCTAAACTTAGCGAAACTACGTGGTATACCATGCACTATGCCGTGTTTGCACTAGGCGATACCTCGTATGATTTATTCTGTGAAGCAGGTAAAAACTGGGATAACAAGCTTGCTGAGTTAGGGGCGCTACGACTGTTTGACAGGGTTGATTGTGATGTTGATTATGAAGAACCTGCACAAGCGTGGTTAGCACTGGTTGTGCCACATATTTCAGGAACTCAGCAAACTGCGGCAGTGCTGGATATGTCAGCACCCTTAGAAGAAAAGCCGCAATACCATCGTAAACATCCTTTTCCAGCAGCCTTAGTGGTTAATCGTTTATTAACGGCTCCCCATTCTTCAAAAGAAACGCGCCATTACGAAATTTCCATCGCAGGTTCTGGATTACATTATGAAGCCGGTGATGCGTTATGTGTGATTCCCAGCAATTGTCCAACTTTAGTTACAGATATTATTGCTGCATTGGCATGTCAAGGCGATGAAGATGAGCCTGTTAAGGGTGAATTAATGTCGTTGCGTGATGCCTTATCAACGCATTATGAAATTAAAACGCCTAGTAAAGAATTTATTGAAGAACTGGCTAAGCGTTCAGGTGATCAACATTTAAATGGTTTAGTTAATGCCACCGATAAACAGGCGTTAAGTGACTTTTTATGGGGACGCGATACCTTAGATTTATTACGTACCTATCCTATTTGTGAGTTTTCTGCGGCGGAGTTTTTAGGGCTATTAAAACCTTTACAGCATCGTGCGTATTCAATTTCATCCAGCAGCAAAGTTTCACCTGACACGGTGCATTTAACCGTGGCGAGTGTGCGCTATCACAGCGGTGGACGCGATCATAAAGGCGTATGCTCAACTTTTTTAGCCGATTTAGTGACGGATAGCACTAAGGTAAAATGCTTCTTTTTACCTAATAAAGTGTTTCGAGTTCCTGAAGATAATACCGTGCCAATGATTATGGTCGGGCCGGGAACGGGGATTGCGCCTTTTCGTGCTTTTTTACAAGAACGTCAGGCGCGTCAAGCCATAGGAAAAAACTGGTTATTTTTTGGTGATCGCAATGCCGACACTGATTTTATCTATCAAGATGAATTAAACGCATTTAAAGAACAAGGTGTGTTAACGCGTTTGGAGCTTGCTTTTTCCAGAGATCAAGAAGATAAGATTTATGTGCAAGATAAAATGCGTGAACACGGTGCTGAGTTATTTGCTTGGTTAGTCGAGGGTGGGTATTTCTTTGTGTGTGGAGATGCTTATCGTATGGCTAAAGATGTTGATAACGCCTTGCATCAACTGATTGCCACGCATGGCAACTTGAGTGAACAACAAGCGCTTGATTATGTGAATCAATTGAAAAAAGAGAAGCGCTATGTAAGAGATGTGTATTAATTCATATTACCTTCTGACATTGCGCGGCGCGTGGTAACCCAAGCCAAGCAGTGTCAGTATTTTCAGTGCCACCTTCACCTCACGCACGCGGCATCAAATAGCGTTTCAATTACCCTCAATTATTTAAACAATCCTGAACTGTCCATTGCGTGGCTTTGTGTGCAGGAAAATATGATGCCGTTAAGGTAATGATGCCAACAAGGCATAACCAATACACCACAGCATAGCTATCAAAAGAAAAGTCCAACTGAATACCTAACATGGTTTCACCCAATTGCACGGCAATGGGTTTTGCTATGCAATAGGCTAAGGGGACGCTAAGTAGCCATGCGATGACGCCATGCCAACACCCTTCGATTAAAAACAAGCGAAAAATAGTCCGCGTAGAGGCACCCAATGCTCTAAGAATGCCTATTTCTTTGGTACGTTGTAAAACATTAATCGATAAAGTGCCTGATAAGCCAATGCCACTCACAACGCAAATCATGAAGGCTAAGCCTAGTAAGGTTGACAAGACGGGCTTAAATTGTTGCTGAGCATACTTGCGTTCAGCTAATTTTGAGGTGGTACTGAAATTATCGACAGCAATATGTGCCGCAGTAAAATGTTGTTTGAGTGCGTTAAGATAGGCTGTTTCTTGTTCAGGCGTAGTGGCTAACGCGCTAAGCAACGCGACTGAGCTTAACGCCTTGCTATGAGTCAGATTTCGTGCCGTTGTTAAGGGCGTATACACTGGTTCGATAGTAAATTGGCTGCTGGTAATCCAACGATATATACCTATTATTTCAAAGTCTTGTGCATTTTTTTCAGATTGAATAGTAAGCAAATCACCAATCGACACGGCATTTAGTTTGGCGGTAGCGGCACTGATTACCACGACTTTTTTATCGTGATCAGATGGTATTAACCAGCGTCCTGCCGCTAGTTGTGGTTGATACAAGGCATTATCTTCAGGGATGCCATAAAGCTGTATGCCTAAGCTGCCGTGTTGTTTAATTGCCTGCGTATTATGACTAATTTCACAAGGAAAACGCTGCCATAATTCGATGAGCATGGTGTTAGAAAGAGCAATTGCGGCACGCACAACGTCAGCGTCAGCACGATCTTGGCTTAACCCTAAACGAACAGTAAAGTGGTTGCGTGCGGCTTCATTATCTAAGGTGCGTTGCAGTGAGGCGAGTAAACTCATTAGTACCATGAAGACAATTCCAGCAATAATTAACATGCTCTGAGTAAACAATAACTGCCCTTTACGACGAAATAAATTGCCCAAGGCCGCCGCATTGAGGGTGGATAAACAGTATGCTGCTACTCTTTCGAGGTAACGATCAATGCGCGAACGACCAAAATCTGAATGCACACCATAGCCTGTCATCGCCAGACGCGGAGACAGGGATGCGCCTGCTATGATTGGCTGCAAAGCACCCAGTAGCGTCATACCCAATCCACCCAAGACCATCAGTAATAAAGCACGCGGTGAAAAAACAAAGTCAAGGCAAGCAATATTAAATAAGCCCAATAACTTACATGAACTTAGGTAAGCCACTATGAGCGCCAACGGAAGGGCAACAATAAGCGCTGTCAGGCCCAGTAACAAGGCTTCAAGTAAATAACTTTTGAGTAAAATAAACGCACTGGCACCCAAGGCTTTCATGACACCAATTTGTTTGCTTTGCTGCGTGATATGCGCGGATAAGGTGATTAATATTTGTACACTTGCTAAGCCCAAGGCAGCTAGTGCCATGATTTCTAAAACACCGTTAATACCTGCTAATAAAGGTCGTCCCCAGTGGTGCTCAGGGTCTTGCAAAATCGTTGCATTCACAGGAAGCTGGTGGTCGGCAAAAAACTGCCTTAACTGACTTGCTTGTTGACGTGTTGTTTCAGCGTTATAAGGCTCGGGTAGTTGCAGTAATAATTGTCGAAAACTATGGGCTGGCAGGGCAAAGTGCTGGGCAAACTCAGGTGCGGCAAAGAATTGAATTGGCCCGCCTAAGCTGGGTGGTTTTACAAAGGGGTGACGAATAATCCCCTTAATGGGTAACTCACGCGTTGCTGTTGCTGTTTGTACAATAACCTGATCACCCAAGGCAAGCTGACTTGCTGTGGCGGACAGTTGTTCAATGGCAAGCATGTCATCGTGTGGCCAAACACCCGCTGAGAGCGTGGAAATATCAAGCTGTTGCAAGGCAGTAGGCGGACGAAATACAAGCAATGCCGATAACCATTCTGCATCATCAGCCTTTAATTTGTAGCGAATGCTTATCGTGGTTAAGGTGTCGAGATGAGTCGGGGTAAATTGCTTGGTGAGCTGTGGTAATAAAGCCAGATCAGCATCATGTCTAAGCATGAGATTAATATGCGATGGTCGCGAGTGCTTGTGGGCGGCATCCATCTGACTAAGCAGTAAATCCACCATGCCAAATAAGCTACCTACACAAAAAATACCCACCATCACACTTAGCATAGCTAATAAAAAACGGGAGCGATAACGCCAAAAATCGGTGCGAGTTTTTTGCCACAACATCACTATTACTCCATTTGTGTTTGAGTATCTGAGGCGATACGTCCTGCGGAGACAGTGATTTTACGTTGTGCCGCCGTAGCTAAAGAATCGTTATGAGTGACCATCACCAGCGTTTTGCCTTGGTTTTGCAAATGACTAAATAATTGAAAAACTGCCTCAGCGGTATTGGCATCTAAATTACCTGTGGGTTCATCCGCCACAATTAAAGCAGGATCGTTCGCTAAGGCTCGCGCAATGGCTGCGCGTTGTTGTTGACCACCTGAAACTTCACTGGGTAAGCGTTGAGCGGCATCAGCTAAATCAACCAATTCTAATAAGTGCATTGCGCGTTCGCGGCGTTGACGTTTGGGTAAAACATTAAGAAAATCCATTGGCAACACAATGTTTTGCCATAAATTAAGCGTCGGCAGCAATTGAAAAAATTGAAAAACAATACCAACATTGGCACCACGCCAACGCGTTAATGCCTCATTACTGATTGCATGAAGAGCGGTATTATTGACCCACACTTCGCCTTTAGAGGGGGTATCAATACCGCTAAGTAAATTTAATAAGGTCGATTTACCATTGCCTGAAGCCCCCACAATCGCTACAAATTCATTTGCATGAATTGTTAGATTAATATCATGTAGCACGGTTTGCCATTGTTTACCTTGAGGATATTCTTTATAGACATGCGTTAAATGAATGAAAGGCGTCGGTTGCATTGCTAAAGTGTTGGTTGAAGGGTTTAGAAAAGATGAGTGATGGTCTTTACATGCGCTGTATAGCTTATGAAAATAATAATTACCTAACGTAAACTTCGTAGCGAAATAAGTATAATAATTTTATCTCTGTTAGTTCACCACGGTATTAAAAAGTAAATTATACTTTGTTTGCTTAACGACCCGCTGCGGTGTTTTAAATTAAATACCACGGACTGGAGTGTTGTTAGCGTGAGGGTAGTGTAAGGCTGCGCTTTATCTGACTATTTTATGATTTTGCAGAATTTTCTGCTTTTATTGATGACACTATATTATGCAAATAATCGCAATTTACCCAGGTACGTTTGATCCCATCACTAATGGGCACTTAGATATAATCGCTAGAGCCGCAAAGCTATACCATACTGTGATTGTTGCGGTGGCCGTTAATCGCAATAAAACTCCGTTGTTTTCTTTAGAGGAAAGGGTCGCCTTAGTGTCGGCCGTGATTCCTGACTTTACCAATGTACAGGTTATTGGTTTTGATAATTTATTAGTTGATTGTGCACGAGCGCAAGGTGCGCAAGTTATTTTGCGTGGCTTACGTGCCGTATCTGATTTTGAATATGAATTTCAGTTAGCAGGAATGAATCGTCGCTTAGCCGCCGACTTAGAAACAGTTTTTTTAACTCCAGCGGAGCAATATGAATTTATTTCTTCCAGTATGATTAGAGAAATTGCTCAGTTTAAAGGCGATGTGTCGAGTTTTGTGCCTGATATCGTCAGGCAGGCGTTAATCGCTAAATGTGTATGATATAAAGGTTTACCCCCTTAAGTAGCGTAGGTCTCTATACAGCTTTTTACCCTAATTAAAACAATTAGTTATAATAATGCTAAGCCCCCTCTCCTGTTGGAGAAGGTTGGGGAGAGGAAAATAAAATCAAGCATTTATATTTCCCCTCATCCCAGCCTTCTCCCTTTGGAGAAGGGGCAAAGTTACGTGTGTAGATAGGTATGCTTAAGTAGAGTCAGCTTAAATAGGCTATGACGTGTGGAGTGCAGGCTCTGCTTGCAGGCACGAACGGAGTCCAATGGCTTTAGCTATTGGTTAAAAAGGCTAAAGCCTTTTTACTCCTGCATAGCCATAATGTTTAATAGGATGGTTTGACAAAAGCTTGTTCATGACGATTCCTAAGTTATTTTAATAATTAATTATTAAACGCGTGTCTATTATTTATTTGGAGAAAAAGTGTCCTTAATTATTTACGATGAATGTATTAACTGTGATGTGTGTGAGCCTGAATGCCCCAATGGGGCAATTTCACAGGGTGAGGAAATTTATGTGATTGATCCAAGCTTGTGTACCGAATGTGTTGGGCATCATGGCGTACCTCAGTGTGTTGAAGTGTGTCCGGTGGACTGTATCGAAAAAGATCCTGCACACGTTGAAGATCACGAAAGTTTGTATCAAAAATATTTAAAATTAACGCAAACGACAGGGTAATTTCAGCACTAAGCTAAGGATACAAAAGACACCAATCTTGATGTCAACTATGTGTCGATGCTGCTTTGTTCATAGGTCATCTTTGGGCTTCCAATGCTACGCCAGTATCGATACCACGCTAAACTTTCGTGTGTTGAGCCTACTGGATTATATTCAGCACCTATCCACCCTGTATAAGTCGACTGCTCAATAGCCGCAAATAACGCCCTAAAATCTAGGCTACCCGTGCCAGGTTGTCCACGACCAGGGCAATCAGCAATTTGAATGTGCCCAATTTTATGGGCATGACAACAAATAAACGCACAGGGGTCTTCGTGCATTTTTTGCGCGTGATAGCAGTCGTACTGCAAAAAAATATGGGGATTGTTAACAGTATTAAAAACCGTCAACATTTGTTCGCCTCGATGAATTAAGGCCCCAGGCATATCAAGAGTATTCAGCCCTTCAAACACTGTTTTTATGCCTAATGGTGCAAATTGTTGAGCGGCATAATCAAGATTGTGCAGAAAAGTGTGCCAATACTCGGCGTGCAACGCCGTGTTAATACATCGACCAGGCAGAATATTAATACATTCAGGATGCAAGATTTCAGCGTAGTCATAGGCCAGTGCTACGGCTTTTTTAAAAGCCGCCTGTTTATTTGGCACGCAGGCTAAACCTTCGCCACCCTGCAATAAATCATCAGCCCAAACATTAAAAAGCACCAAGGGCAGCGCCGTTTTTTTAAGCTCTGCATGCAGTTCACGCGCGGGCACGCTATACGGAAACTGAATTTCAACGCCGTTAAACTGATGTTCACGCGCCAGTCTAATCCGTTCAAGAAGCGGTACTTCGTTAAATAATAAAGATAAATTAGCAGAAAATTTAAGCATTGTTTGAGGGTAAGTATTCAGTCCCCCTGAGCACCCAAAGGGCATAAAGGCTTAGGGGAGATGTGATTAGATAAATCGAACACTGGACAGCGTGAGCTTAAACCGTTCGTGGTGAGCTTGTCTAACCATGAGCGGCTTGACCGTCCAAGCTCATCACAGGCTCAGTTCCCTTTTTTCAAAGGGGGAAGTCTATGCTTACACCATTAATTTAGCAGGGGGACTGAATAATTACGCTCCCACTCATATTGGTTTTTCTACGCACCGTACTCTTTTGCCACTCCAAGTATACGTTTGAGGTCATGATTGTTGTTAATCAACGCCATTCTGGATGCAATTTTATCAGTGCTTGAAGGTTATTCAAGGCGTTTTCAAAATCATAATTATTCATTTGTTCCAGTAACAAATCTGCGTGTTCTTGGGTTATTTTTTCTTTTAATAAGGGTAGTAAAGATTCAAGAATATAGGCACTTTCCAGATCATCATCTTCTAATAACATGATTAATTTTGTTAATTGTATTTTAAAGTTTTCGGGTGATAGTTTATGCGCTATGGGTTGTGGCGGAGCGATATTTAAATCGGTGATAAATTGACATAAAGTCGTTAACTCTTGATGCGCTTCCGTGAGCAAATCGGCTAAGTTTTCTGTATTGTCTGCGTGCCGCAAGGCGGTTTCTATAGAAAAGCTTAGCTCTTTTAAGGTATTCGCGCCCAAGGTGGCACTAATACCTTTTAAGGTATGGGCTAAGCGTTCTGCATCCTGAACGTTATTTTGCTCAAGTAAGGTATTAATGGTTTCAATATCATGCTGATGAAGGCTGATAAACTGCGCTAACATTTTAAAATATGCCTGTTGATTGCCCCCAAAATAGACAAGACCGGTAGGCATATCTAATAGTGGTGAGCTAAATATCATGGGGAAATTGATTTCACTGTCGATAGCCAGGTTGGCTGTGGTGTCAAGGCTAGGAGATGTGGAATCATCAGTTATTGCCGTCTCAGGAATCCATTGCGCTAAGGTTGAATATAAAATGCTGGGATCGACAGGTTTAGCAATATGCGCGTTCATACCCGCATCTAGGCAACGTAATCGGTCATCAGTGAAGACGTTTGCGGTCATAGCGATGATGGGTAAGTGATGACCATTATCTAAAGTACGTATTATGCGGGTGGCTGAAATGCCATCAAGCACGGGCATTTGCATGTCCATTAAGATTAAATCGTAGCGCGTAGTATTAACTTTATTAATGGCTTCTTGACCATTATTGGCAACATCGATAGTCATGCCAACACTTTCTAATAATTCTTGGGCAACAATTTGGTTAATTAAGTTATCTTCCACTAACAAAATATGCGCATTACTTTTAAACTGCGCCTGAGAGTGTTCGGGCTGTTGAAGATTAATTCCAAGTCCACGTTCTAAAGGCAAGGTAAACCAAAAGGTACTGCCAATACTAGGGCGACTTAACACGCCAATCTCCCCTGCCATTAATTCAACCAAGCGGCGACTAATTGTTAGCCCTAAGCCAGTGCCGCCATATTTTCGGGTGGTGGACGCTTCCGCTTGTTCAAAGGCTTCAAAAATGCGTTGTTGTTGTGCTTCACTCATGCCAATGCCCGTATCTTGTGTTTCAAAGCGTAAGTTAATGTGGCTGTCAGTTTCATTAAGCAGTTTAACGCGTAAGGTGATGCTGCCCGTTTCGGTAAATTTAAGGGCATTACTGAGGAAATTTAACAAGATTTGATCAATGCGCAGGGGATCGCCAATTAAGGCTTGGTGCATTAAACGCGTGTCTATTTCTTGGTAAAGTTGCAAGCCTTTTGTGTCAACGCGTTCTTTAAATAAACTACAAACATTATCGACATGGGTAGCAACATTAAATTCAATTTTTTCAATGGGTAAGTGATTGGCTTCAATTTTAGATAAATCCAAAATATCATTGATAATACTCAGTAAATGTCGAGCTGATTCTTTTACTTTATCAAGGCGTTGAAGTTGCTGTGGATCGTTTATATCACGTTGAATTAGATACGTTAAACCAAGAATTGCATTCATCGGCGTTCTGATTTCATGACTCATATTCGCTAAGAAATTACTTTTGGCTTCACTAGCACTTTCTGCCAATTGTTTGGCATTAAGCAGCGCTAATTCAGTTTGTTTACGTAAAGAAATATCGGTGTGGGTGCCCACTGCCCGAAGCGGTGTATGGTCGTTAGCGTAGTTAACAACTTTACCCTTGGAAAGTATCCAATGATAACTGCCATTTTTTGCGCGCATTCTAAATTCAGATTCATAAGTACCTTGAGAGCTTAGGTCTTCGTATGCGCGATTAATGGCACTCTCTTTATCGTCAGGATGCAGAAGATTGATCCACGTTTGAACAACATCATAACGATGTTCGTCCTCTGCATATTCTAGTAAATTATGTGCATTGTCAGTATTGAGGCTAAGTAACGCGTGCTTAAAATCGTTTGCTTCATAACCCAGCATGGTGAAGTAGGCGAGGTTGAAATGGGCATGATTTTCAGGAATAGCCCAATCCCATATTCCTTCGCTGCTAGCCTCGGCGGCATAGGTAAAGCGTTGTTCGCTGGCAATAAGTTTCTGATTGGATTGCGCTAAGGCTAAGGTGCGTTCATTTACTAAGTCTTCTAGTTGCAGTCGATAACTGGCAAGTTCTAGTTGAGTTTTTTTGTGTTCAGTGATGTCATTACTGATGGTTAGGTAATGGCTGATAGTTCCGTTGGCTTGTTTAATAGGGGTGATTAATAGGTGTTCGTTATACAGTCTGCCCGTTTTTGTTTTGTTAATTAATTCACCTTCCCAGGTTAAGCCCTTGTTTAAGGTGGCATAAATTTCTTTATAAATCGTGGAATCAATCAGCCCAGACTGCTTAAGATGAATGGTTTTACCCAACATTTCTTGCTTGCTGTAGCCACTCATACTGGTAAAGCTGGCATTGCAATATTCAACTTCTGAAGCAAGATTGGTGATAACAATGCTGTTCGGGTTTTGTTCAACGGCTAAGGACAGCTTACGCAAGTCAAGTTCAAGTGTTTTTCGCTCGCTGATGTCAAGATGAATGCCATTCATAATCATGGGCGAGCCATCGTTTGCACTTAATTTTATGCGCCCATGATCGGCAATCCATAACCAATGCCCGTCTTTATGGCGCATACGTAGTTCACATTCGTAATATTCACTTTCGTCTGTTAAATGTTTAACTAAGAGATCATTGGCTTGTTCAAAATCATCTGGATGAATGAGCCATTGCCAATTTTCAATGCTTAGGCTGTGCATGTCTTCTTCTGTGTAGCCAAACAGTTGATACCAGCGGGGATTAAAGTGCGCCTCGCCCGTGATGATATTCCATTCCCACGTACCGGCATGCGTTGCATCAATAATATCTTGCAGGCGATTGCGCTCTTCAGTAATGACGGCTTCAGTATGTTTATGTTCGGTAATATCTTGAATACTGCCCGTTCCTGATAAGGGGATGCCATTATCGGTAAAATTAATTTTACCGCGCCCATGCACCCAGCGTACTTCATCATTTACCATAATTCGGTGTTCGATATCATAGGGCTGACCTTTAAGCGCAGCTTGCCAAGCAAGGCTTACGCGGTCTTTATCATCATCATGAATGCAGCTGAAAAAAAACTCCAGATCGATAGCTTGCTCAGGTGTTTTACCAAAAATATGATACGTTTCAGGTGACCATTCCATTGTATTGCTAAGTAATTCAATAAACCAACTGCCTAATTTGCCAATGTGTTGGGCTTGTTGCAGGTGTTTTTCTTGACGATGTAAACTCGCTTCCAATATTTTGTAGTGGGTAACATCAGTCCATTGCGTTATGAAATAAGCTTTGTCATCAAGGGTGATTAGGTTTGATGACACCCACATGTGCCGCCAGGAACCATTTTTATGGCGGTGAATAGAAGCAAATTGCGCGTGTCCAGTGCTTAAAATAGTTTGGATTAATTGCTGGGTTTCATGCTCATTTTTATCGGTATGAATATCATGTAAGTGTAATTTGGCAAATTCTTCACGTGAATAGCCTAAACCTTGACACGCTGCATCATTAAATTCGATAAATTTTAAGGTGCGGATGTCAAACAAGGTGATCGCCCCTGCGCCCAAAGCAACCATTTTGTAATACAGGTCATGGGTGCGTTGCGTGGCTGATAATTTTGCAGCAAGCTGGTCAAGAGTGGTTTGTTGACAGGCTAGGTTTTTTTTTGTGAGCAGTAATTTCTTAAAAATAATAAATAAGCTAATTAATACAGCAAGTGTGATTAACAATATCAAACTTAAAATATAAATAACTATACGGTGGTCGCGCCAGATTTCTTGCCATGTAAAGGGTGGTTTGGTTATGGTGGCGGGTGTTGGCTGTTGTATTACTGGGGCTGATTGTGCTGGAGGAGGCGTGAGCGTTAACAGTGCAACAACTGAATTATCATTTTGAGCAAGGCTACTTAAAGGCATGCCAAGACTAAGCAGAAGAATGAAAATAAGGCGTAGCGGAGCAGTCATAGTGATGTTAATTGGGTTTTGTTGAGTTAAAAAGGCTACCCACTTAAGACGGGGCAAGCTAGGCTTAACCGTTCGCTCTGAGCTTGTTGAAGGGTGGCCGGTTAAGCCGATCATGGTTCGACAAGCTCACCACGAACGGCTTAAGCTCACCACGAACGGTTTAACCTTAAACCTTGTCCCGTCTTAAGTAGATTTCCTCAAATTGCCAGATTAAATAATCAGGGCTACTAACTTAAGCTGGGACAGTCTGAGGTTAAGCCTTTTATGTGTCGTTATAAGCATAGACGTCCCCCTTTGAAAAAAGGGGGGCTGAATACTTACAATACGCTTTTTGAGGCAGTGATTATTTTATCGACGCTGGCAAAAAATGCATCAACAATTGCTGGATCAAAATGTACACCTCTATTGGCTTTAATCAGTGCTAACAAGTCTTCCAAGGACAGCTCGGAGGGGTATTTATCCTGCTTGACAAAGCTGTCAACAATGTCGGCAAGTGCCATAATACGTGCGTGCAGCGGGATTTGTTTGCCTTCCAGACCTTGTGGAAAACCACTGCCATCCCATTTTTCTTGACGATGTTTAGCAATATCAACAGCTATATTCAAAAAGTTATACTGGCTATAATCGGCATCGGGTTGAACAGCTTGCCAAAGGGCTTGTGCGCCTAAAATAGGGTAGGTTTTTAAGATGTTAATATCCTCAGCAGAAAACTGACCCTGCTTAAAAATTACCTCGTGCGATATATTGGGTTTTTCTAAGGCGTATAACGGCGCTGCTTTGGTAATATTATCAATACGCTCTGTGGTTAATTCATCAACATAAACGCCATTTTTAACCAATTGCTCACACAGTAATTTTACATAAGCTTGTGTTCGTAAACTATGGTGACCAGTTTGTTTGTCGCGAACATCAGCAATACTTTCTAAGGCAACAAGGGTGAGTTCGCGGATTTGTTCTATTTGTAATAAACGCTGACCAAGTTCTTTTTCTAGCCACGCATTTTGATGATTTAATAATTTACGCGCGCGGGTTAACTCCAATTGATTTTGAATGCGTGATAATAAAATTGCAGGTTTAATGGGCTTGGTGACGTAATCAGCGGCACCTAAGGACAAGCCGAACGCTTCGTCGTGACTATCTTCTAATGATGTGACAAACATAACAGGAATGTCATGGGTGTCGCTATGTTCTTTTAATTGTTCCAATACGGCATAACCATCCATGTCGGGCATTAAAATATCCAGCAAGATTAAATCTGGTTTATGTTCTGATTGGTGGGCAATAGATAAGGCACGTGCGCCTGAATTAGCAACTTTTACGCGATAATAAGGGGCTAATAAATTACCTAAATGTGTAAGATTTTCAGGGGTATCATCAACGATAAGAAGTGTCGATTTATTGTTATTCTGCATGTGTTTGTAATAGTTCTTTATTGATAATGGTTAGTTGAGGAATGCGCATAAAATAACCTGCACAATTCGCACAGATAACACTTCACTTGTTAGCAGTCATGCTTATTAATAAACATTGCTGACTGTTGGTTGCTTGCGCTTGCAAGCGAAGCCAGCACTCCGATTTTGTGCGTGTTCCTAAGTTAGTGGGCTAACATTATTGTAATTATTCGGCTACCCACTGAACACGGGATACGCTCAGACCGTGTCCCGTCTTAAGTGAGTAGCCAACAAAAGTACGCGAGGCTTAGTCTAAAGCAGTCACTTTGGTTCACAATTTTAATGAGAGAAAGCAAAAATGTTTAAAAAATATACCTTAGTTGCGTTACTTTTGTTAGGTTTTATTGCGCAAGCTAGTGCAAATTCTTCCGTTAAAACGGCTATTGCTAGTGCCCATCCGTTGGCAACAGCGGCTGGGTTTGAAATCATAAGCCAAGGTGGCAATGTGTTTGATGCGGCGGTGGCGGTCAGTGCAACCCTTGCGGTGGTTGAGCCGTCTGGTTCGGGTTTGGGTGGTGGTGGATACTGGTTAGTGCATCGTGCTAGCGATAACAAAACTCGTTTTATTGATGGACGAGAAAAAGCCCCGTTAGCTGCGCATAAAGATTTATATGTCGACAATGCCGGTCAGGTCATCAATCCTCGCTTATCATTAGATGGTGCAAAAGCGGCAGCAATTCCTGGCTTGCCTGCGGCCTTGGTACATCTGGCTGAACACTACGGAAAATTACCTTTGGCGCGTAGTTTGGCACCCGCTATACGGCATGCGCGTAACGGCTTTGTTGTGGGAGCGCATCACTTAAGCTTATTAAAAAATAGAGCAAATGTTATCAAGCAATTCCCTGCCTCACGTGACATTTTTTTAGTGAAGGGGCAGTTACCAGAACACTTTGCAGTCTTACGACAAGTTGACTTAGCCAATACCTTAAATCAGCTTGCGCGTCATGGACGCGCAGGTTTTTATGCGAACGAAGTCGCGGATAAATTACTGACTGCTGTGCAGCGTGCGGGCGGGATTTGGACGACTGAAGATTTGCAAAATTATCAGGTGGTAGAACGTGAGCCTGTGGTGGGTAATTATCGTGGCATTAAGATAACCAGTGCGCCGCCGTCTTCGGCTGGAGGTATTGTCTTGCTAGAAGCCTTAACCATCTTATCGGCCTATGATTTAGCTAAGCTAGATAAATTAACGCAAATACATCTGATTACTGAAGCGATGCGACGCGCCTATCATGATCGAGCCTTATATCTTGGTGACAGTGATTTTGTGTCGATACCAGTGCAGCGCTTGCTAAGTAATGATTATGCTGCTGGTTTACGAAGCAGTATTCGTATGGATGCAGTATTACCCAGCAAGCAATTATCAGGCGATGTGTTACCTGACAGCGAAGGCGGGCATACTACGCATTTTTCTATTATTGATGCTGAAGGTAATCGCGTTGCGGCAACCTTAAGTATTAATTTCCCGTTTGGCTCAGGTTTTGTTGCCTCAGGAACAGGCGTTTTATTAAATGATGAAATGGATGATTTTGTCAGTCATGCAGGGCCTAATGGCTATGGTTTAGTGGGCAGTGCGGCAAATATGATTGCACCTGGAAAACGCATGTTATCAAGCATGACGCCCACGTTTTTAGAAGATGATAAGCGTATTGCTGTGTTAGGCACGCCCGGGGGGAGTCGTATTATTTCTATGGTGTTATTAGCAACGTTGGAGTTTGCAAAGGCGACTTCGCCAATGTCGTGGGTTAAGTTGCCACGTTTTCATCATCAATATTTGCCAGATGTCTTAGAGTATGAAAACACGGCCTTTACTCAGCAAGAGGTCGTTGCTTTAAAAGGTTTAGGTCATAGCTTACAAGCCACCGCTAATCCTTACGGAAATATGCACGCAGCGGTGTTGTACAAAGACACGCACACCTTAAATGCCGCCAGCGATCCACGGGGGGAAGGTTTTGCTACAGTAAAATAAAGCTGATAGCTTGCCTTTCTGTGGTTTATTTTAAGATGTATTAAAGCGTAAAAATATTTTTGATAGCGTATATTTACTTAAAATGATAATAGTTAAGTGCTAAAGTGTGATCGCAATAGATGATTTTTTGTTGTAACCAAGCAATTTTCTTGCATAAAAAACCACATTCTTGCAAAATAACTAGGTAAATTTACCAATCCTTGAGGATACTCCATGTACATATCGCGTAAAAAGAATAAATTGCCACAGGTTGCGTTCGTTGCAACATGTTTAATGGGCGGCTTAACGCTTCCTTCAGTAGTCATGGCCGATGCTGGTTTAAGTTTGGCAGAAGCTGTAAAAATGACTTTAGAGTTATCGCCAACTCGTTTTATTCAACAACAAAATGTCACCTCAGCAAAAGCAGGTGTATCAATTCAAGAAGGTGCGTTTAACTTTACTCCTTCTGCAGGCGCAAGCATTGGTCAAACATCAATGCCGTTTCATTCTGTTATGTACTATGCAATGGCAAATGGTCCAGCGGGTGTAACAAAAACAGCTCCTGTTACGGATACTTCAGGTAATGTTATTAATGCCGTGACTGGTTATGGTCCAGGTGCTGATGCGCCGTATCATTATCAAGATACTGATACCGCTATGTTTCATACTGAAATCAGTAAATTATTTGAGCAAGGTGTAAGCGCTTCGATAGGTTTGGTTAATACCCGTAGCATTCAAAAAAATCTATCTACTGTCTCGCGTCCTAATGCCAATGCGTCTTCGGTTAATTTGAATGTCAATGTGCCTTTATTAAAAAATTCTGGCACAACTTCAGCAGCGGGTCGTTTAAATGCTGCGCGTAAACAACAAGAAGCGTCGATTGAAGATTATAAATTTTTCTTAACGTACCTTGCTAATAATGCAATTGGCGCGTATTGGGATTATCGTTTAGCGATTGATAGTTTACATATTCGTGAAGAATCACGTGATCGCGTTATGCGTATCACCGATCAAGTTAATCAGTTTGTTTCTGATCCTAATCCTAAAAAAGAAGCGCAATTAAGAGAGCAATTAGCACAGGTTATTTATACCGCAGAAGGTGCGCGTGCTAATAAAAATCGTGCTGTAATTGATTACCAACAGTTTATGCAACAAGCAGGTACAAATTATGCGTTCACTTTAGGTGTAGAGCCTAATAAATACACTAGCTTAGGTCAGCCTGCTGAAGAAATTCCAGACGCAATTATTCCAGCAAGTTTTGATCAAAATGGCTTCCGTGATGCGTGGCGTAAAGCGGCTGTAGCGAATCGTATGGATTTACATGCTGCACAATTACGTCAAGAAGCGGCTGATTTCATCGTTAAAAAAGCAGAACGTGACTTAAACGCACAAGTCGATGTAAACGTTAACTTAGGTTACCAAGGTTTAGATGAAGGTAATAAATTTGATAATTTCATGGATTCCTACGGCAGTAATGTTAATGGCTTAAATTGGTCAACTGGTGTTGAAGTGCGTTACCCAATTGGCAACCAAGTGGCACGAGGTGTTTACGACAGTTCAAAAGCCAATTATCGCCAAGCTGAATTATCTGTTTATCAAAAAACCCGTGAAATTGATGCGGCGGTAGATGTTAATGCTGGCTATGTTGAACGTTATGTACAAGCAATTTCAAAAGCAGAACTCGCCACTAAAGAATATAAAACAGCGTTAGCAGCATGGAAAAAAACGCCATTAAATGATCCATCAGCTATTTTAGGTATGTTGCAAACAGAAGCGGTTTTTACTGAATCAACATTAGCCGTTTTAAATATTCGTACTGAATACGCTAAATTAGTTGCTGATATTCGTTTCAAAACAGGTACTTTAGGTAAAACAGGCAGTACACCAGAAGATTATACAATTAGCTTTAATGAAGTGAGTCAATTACCTCGCTAAGTTAATGAATTAATAGTTTAATTCGCTATCGTAAAAAAGGGTGCTTAGAGAATTTCTCTGGCACCCTTTTTTTATGGTAAGCATTTATCTATGCAGCAACGCCCAATCCAGCCTACTTATGATAATCATTGGTTAAAACAAATTGTTATGAATGATTCATTAATACGCTCAAGCATCCCCATTTTATTTTTGCTTGCCATTGTTTGGTTTGCGTACCAAATTTTATCAGGGTTTATTCTTGCCTTAGTTTGGGCAGGTATTATTGCGTATTTAGCGTGGTCACCTTATCTTTACTTAAAAAGTAAATTAGGCGAGCGTGCTACGCTGAGTGCCTTGCTCATGACTACACTGATTGGTTTGCTCATATCCTTGATTATTTTTTGGTTAATTGCCTTATTGCACAACGAAGTAAAATCAGTGTATCAGGCGTTTATCGATAATATTGATTATTTACCTCATGAATTACCAGAACAACTCCGCGCAGTGCCAGGTTTAGAAGAGTTTTGGGAGCACAGTATCGAGGCCATGAAGCAAGATAAAAGCAGTGTAATTAAGCAAGCCTTAGTGTGGATAAAGCAAGGGTTGGGACAATTATCTCATTTTTTTGGCAACCTAAGTCGTAACCTGATAACACTGGGTTTTGTAATAGTGATTTTGTTTTTTTGTTTTCGTCATGGGCAGCAGATTATCCTGCAATTACAGCAAGGTTTATTTCGTTATTTAGGTGATTATCATCAAGTGTATTTAGTGGCAGCAGGCGCAACTATTCAGGCAGTGGTGTATGGCATTGTGTTGGCGGCCTTAGGTCAAGGCATTATTGCTGGGATAGGTTATGCTGTTGCGGGCGTAAAAGCACCGGTGTTATTAGGCGCGGTGACCGCTATTTTAGCGCTAGTGCCCATGGGTGCAATGTTGGTGTGGAGCAGTATTTGTGTGTTATTACTGGTGACAGGGCAGTTCTGGCAAGCAATAGGCTTATTAATCTGGGGATTATTAGCGGTCAGTACGGTAGATAATATTATTCGACCACTGGTCATTAGTGGCACCAGCCAAGTGCCTTTTTTAGTGGTAATGTTTGGTGTATTAGGTGGCTTGTCAGCCTTTGGGGTAATAGGTATTTTTATTGGCCCAGTGATTTTGTCAGTATTACTTGCGATATGGCATACGTGGTTAAATCAACACACCGAACCTTTGGTATTTTAGTCATATTCAACACAGCTTATGTCAGTGTTATGCGGCATTAACAATAATAAATTAACAGAGGTAGAGATATGCATGATCAGCATCGTAAACTAGGTTTTATTGGCATTGGTTTAATGGGGCAAGAAATGGTCTTGCGCTTGTTAGCAGCGGGCGATTCGGTACACGTATGGAATCGTTCTGAAGAAAAATTAGCTACAGTTGTCGCGGCGGGTGCGGAGGCCTGTTTAAGCTTGTCGCAATTAGTGCATGCTGTGGACGTGATTTTACTGTGTTTATCAGATACTGAAGCCGTAGCCGAAGTCGTTAAACACGGTATTCTTCCGTATGGTTGTAGTGGTAAATTGATTATTGATTTATCAAGTATTCATCCACAAACAACACGAGAATTGGCCGATTTAGTTAAACAGCAATGTGGTATGGCGTGGGTTGATGCGCCAGTCTCAGGCGGTGTAAACGGTGCTCAACAAGGGAGTTTAGCGATTATGGCAGGCGGTCATTTAGATGACATTGCCATAGCACGCGAAGTGCTTAAGCCACTATACCAACAATTAACTCACATGGGAGAGGTGGGCGCGGGGCAATTAACAAAAATATGCAATCAAATGATTGTGAGTTGTAACGTGTTAGTTATTGCTGAAATGATGGCTTTAGCAAAACAAGCAGGGGTTGATGCCAATAAGATTCCACAGGCATTAGCGGGTGGTTTTGCCGATTCAAAACCCTTGCAAATTACAGGACAAGAAATGGCTGATGAGCATTTTTCGCAAATAAAATGGCGTGTTAAAACCTTATTAAAAGATCTTAATATGGCGGTCGATGTTGCCCATGCTCAAGGTCAAGCTATCCCAATGTCTGGTTTGGCCGCGCAATTATTGCAATTGCATGGGCATCATGGCTATTTAGAACAGGATCCTGCTACCTTGATTAAAATGTTTACGGCAAAAAAATAACAGGATAATTTTGATTGCTGTGATGGCTACCCACTTAAGACGGTACAGTATAAAGTGAAGCCTTGCCGCGCACTCTGTATTCGTATTAAGTTGATAGCCCGTGTTATTCTCTATAAAGCTTGACGCTTCAACACTAATCCTCCCAAAGGCGGCAAGGTTAACCAAACAGAATGGGGTAAATTCATCCAAGGTAATGCTTGAGCCCAGACCTCGCCATTGCCGGTATTCGAGCCGTCATAAAATACTGAATCAGAATTAAAGATTTCTTTATACACACCTGCCTCAGGTACACCAATGCGGTAATGCTCACGCACCACAGGGGTAAAGTTTAAGATAACAATCAGTTCATCATCGCCATCTTTACGTCGGTAACTGATAATAGAATGCTGCACATCATGGCAATCAATCCACTCAAAGCCCTGATGATGAAACTCATGACGATACAACGCGGGCTGAGATTGATACAACTGATTTAAATCTTTCACCACGTTTTGCACGCCACGATGATGCGCATACTCCAAGACATACCAATCTAACACCTGATTGACATTCCACTCAGTGCCCTGAGCAAACTCACAACCCATAAACAATAACTTCTTGCCTGGATAAGTAAACATCAAGGTATACAACAGGCGCAAATTAGCAAAGCGTTGCCATTCATCGCCTGGCATTTTATTAACTAAGGACTGCTTACCATGCACCACCTCATCATGCGAAAACGGCAAACAAAAATTCTCAGTAAACGCATACAACAAACCAAAAGTTAACTGATCATGATGATACTGACGATGCACCGGATTTTCCTGCATATAATGCAAAATATCGTGCATCCAGCCCATATTCCACTTCATCGAAAAGCCCAAACCGCCCGTCCACGTAGGGCGCGTCACTTGCGGCCACGCCGTCGACTCCTCCGCCATCATCACCGTACCAGGATGCTGATCATGCGTCACTGCATTTAACTCACGGATAAACTCAATGGCCTCCAAATTCTCATTGCCACCGTATTGATTCGGCACCCAATCGCCCGCTTTCCTGGAATAATCCAAATACAACATCGACGCCACCGCATCCACGCGCAAGCCATCTAAATGAAACGACTCCAACCAAAACATGGCACTGGCAAGCAAAAAGTTTTTCACCTCATTACGCCCGTAATTATAAATCAAGGTGCCCCAATCGCGATGCTCACCCTTACGAGGATCCTCATGCTCATACAAGGCACTGCCATCAAAACGCGCCAAAGCAAACGCATCCTTAGGAAAATGAGCCGGCACCCAATCTAAAATCACCCCAATACCCTGCTGATGACAGGTATCAACAAAAAACCGAAAATCATCAGGTGAACCATGCCGCGAGGTGGGCGCAAAATAACCTGTAGTTTGATAGCCCCACGACACATCCAAAGGATGCTCAGTAATCGGCAACAACTCAATATGCGTAAAGCCCAACTGCTTCACATACCCCACCAACTGCACCGCCAAAGCACGGTAATTTAAAAAATTACCCAAATGATCACGCTGCCACGAACCCAAATGCACCTCATAAATTGACATCGGCTCATGCAACCAATTACGACTTGCCCGCTGCGTCAACCACGCCTCATCCTGCCACGCAAAGCTATCCTCCTGCACCACAATAGACGCCGTTTGCGGACGGAACTCAAACTGCTGACCATACGGATCAGTTTTCACCAACACCTGCTGAGACTGCCGATTTAAAATCTCAAACTTATACAAACACCCCGCCGCCAGCCCAGGAACAAACAACTCCCACACCCCACAACCACCGCGACTACGCATAGGATGACAACGGCCATCCCAACGATTAAACTCACCGACCACACTCACCCGACCCGCATTGGGCGCCCACACCGCAAACAGCACCCCCACAACCGCATCGACCGACGTTAAATGCGCCCCTAACTTCTCATAAATATGCCAATGCTTACCCTGACCAAACAAATGCAAATCAAACTCAGGCAACTGCTCAGCAAAATTATACGGATCAAAATCAACATGCGCGTCGCCCTTCTTATCCACCCACGCTAACTGATAATGCAGCGGCAACGCCGCAGCAGACACCGAACCCTGAAAGAAATCAGTGCCCTCGACACGCAACAACGGCAGCGTAGCAACCGCCTCAGCAGCACACACCGCAACTGGCGTAGAAGCTTTTTTTGAACGACTTGACGACTTAACTGGCGCCGTGATCGCCGTAGACAGCACCGCCTCAGTCCCCAGCGACACCCGCACCGACTCAGCAAACGGCATAAACACCGTCAGCGTCGCCACCCCGTCAACATCATGACGACCCAACACCGCAAACGGATCATGATGCGTCGCCGCCATAATCTTCAAAAAATCCTCATTAACAGATAACACAGAATGCTTTTTCACTTTACTTAACCCCAGTAGTAGTAGAATAATTGCCAAGAATGTTACCAATACAAACCGCGTGCGTAAATCGATAAAACCAAGCACAGCCAAAACAACAGCACACAGCACGACCCACGACCCAAAAAATAACCTATTGGAGACTCGCCATGACCACCACCCGCACCGCACAAACGCCAGACATCCAACACCTCACCCGCAACACCATCGCCCTAATTCTTGCTGGAGGACGCGGTTCACGGCTCATGAACATGACCGAATGGCGCGCCAAACCCGCCGTCCCCTTTGGCGGCAAATTTCGCATTATCGACTTCCCCCTTTCCAACTGCATGAACTCAGGGATACGTAAAATAGGCATCCTCACCCAATACAAAGCCGACTCCCTAATTCGACACATCCAACAAGGCTGGGGCTACCTACGCGGCGAATTTGGCGAATACGTCGACCTCATGCCCGCCCAACAACGGCATGACGAAAACTCCTGGTACCAAGGCACCGCCGACGCTGTTTTTCAAAACATCGACATCCTGCGCACCCGCAACCCAGAACACATCCTTGTTCTAGCTGGCGACCACATCTACAAAATGGACTACGGCGCAATGCTAGCCGACCACGTCGAAAAACGTGCCGACCTCACCATCGGCTGCATCGAAGTCAGCCTTGAAGAAGCCACCGCCTTTGGCGTCATGGACATCGACGCCAATCGACGCGTAAACGCCTTCATCGAAAAACCCGCCAATCCCCCCCTAATGCCAGGCCGCACCGACAGCGCCCTAGCCTCGATGGGCATCTACATCTTCAACGCTGGCTTTCTCTTCGAACAACTATTAAAAGACGCCGACACCAAAGGCTCCAGCCACGACTTTGGCAAAGACATCATCCCCAGCGTCATCGAAAAATACAACGTCAACGCCTACCCCTTCCTCGACCTACAAAGTGGGCAACAAAGCTACTGGCGCGACGTTGGCACCATCGACGCATACTGGGCCGCCAACATGGAACTGATAGGCGTCAACCCCGTCATGAACATCTACGACAAAAGCTGGCCGATTTGGACATATCAAATCCAAACCCCGCCTGCAAAATTTGTCTTTGACGACGACGACCGACGTGGCCAAGCCTTAGACTCCATGATCTCAGGCGGCTGTATCGTATCAGGAGCGACGGTCAGGCACTCGCTACTGTTCACCAACGTGCGAGTCAACTCATACAGCACCGTACAAGACAGCATCGTACTACCTGACGTCACCATTGGCAGACACTGCCAGATCTACAAAGCCATCATAGAACGCCAATGTGAAATCCCCGAAGGCACGATAATTGGCGTTGATCGAGCAGAAGATGAAAAACGCTTCCATGTCAGCCCAGCCGGTGTGGTCTTAGTTACCCCAGAAATGCTGGGGCAAAGGCTGCATTATGTACGCTAACAGCTATTTAGATGTTTCCAGAAAGTAATAGGGCGTGCGTTCTCACGAAGCCTTTTTTCGTAGAGTTGTTAGGTACGTTGTTTGAAATTGCGTCGAGTTATTGCGAGTTAAGGATGTTTGATACCCTTTGTTGAACAGGGATGTCCAAAAAATATTTCGTAAAAATCACGACTTTCTTCGTGAACTTTATAGGCTATAGCCATTCTCATGATGGTCATAATGAGAATGGCTGTGTCTTTATCGCTTCGTCACACTACTTATAAACTTATAGCGATTCTTATTATAGTTGGACGCTAGGACACAGTGTCTTAGTAACTGTCAGCAGGAGTAAAAAAGCTTTAGCTTTTTTAAGCAATGGCTAAAGCAATTGGACTCCGTATTTTTCAAGATAGTCATAATAAAAATGGCTGTATAAGCAAAGGGTTTTAAATTTATTTTTGCAAATAGGTATGAAATGCTTTTAATGGGCCTAAGCGCTCATCACGGCCTTGTTTACCAATGGCTGGCACGGTCATAAAGTTATCCGCAGCCCATTCTGGCACGTTCGGGTCAGCGGCTTGTTTGTGACCATGAGGAACGCGAAGTTCTGGGTGATCAAAAGGTGCGCGTTCCCATCTTACTCGCTCATCAGTTAATGAAGTCAAGAACGCTACTAAATCAGCTTTTTCACGTTTACTAATCGCTTGTTGAAATACTAAGGTAGCAAAATGGTGAGGGTTATTAATATTACCGCCACGGAAGTAAAAATCGATAACCTGTTCTAAAGTAAGCAGGCTACCGTTATGCATATAAGGCCCTGTTAATTCAATGTTACGTAGGGTGGGGACTTTAAAAGCACCTTGCGTCGCAACCATAAAACGTCCGCCATTATTTTTTTGTAATTCAGCTTCAATAACCGCAGGTAAAGGGATTTTTGCATAAATAGAACGATCAAAACAATCGCCTTTCAGGTAAGAGTCGTCTGTCAATTCGGTTTTTTTGTAGTCTTGTGCAAATGAATTATCTAAATCACATGAATTCATCGCGATGGGATCAACTGGTGCTGAGTTATCGCGTAATTGTTGTAAATATTGTTCACTGAACGATAACGGATTGCCAAAAGGATCTTTGCCGCCTACACCTAAATCTTCATTAGTTGGCGTAACGCTGGTATTAAAATAGCCCTCATCAATTAAGCCTTGTGCGACACCGCCACCATTAAACGAACCATTAATGGTTTTACGATTAATTAAGCGAGGCGCAGAAAACGAGTCTGATGCTGTGTAAACTTCTGGATGTGCGGCTGATGTTAGCGTGGGACCTTTATGACATTCTGAGCAATGGGCGTTAAGAAACACTTTTAAACCGCGTCGCTGTTTATTGTTTAAACCTGTAGGCATTTGTGGAAAGCCTGCGAGTCTTGGTGTATCAAAAGGTGTTTGATCAGAAATTAAAGTTTGTTGATACAGTTGCAGTGCTAAGCCAAAATAAAACGAGAAATTGGCTTCTAATTGTGAATAGGCGGGTGCTTTAGCAATGAATGCCTGACCAAACTCACCTTCACCAGACCAATAGCGTGGTGCAAAGGCTTTTTTAATCATTGCTGCATAGGTTGTGCTAAGCCCTATGCCAGATTTTTTACGTAAGGTGGCTAACACGCTGTCATCAGGATGTATTCGCTGAGTTTCTAAGGGTGTACGCGTCAGTAATTTGCGTCCTAATTCAGGAAATGTCCGGTGCTGGCAGGACATTTCAGTGGTATTTACAGCAGGGCCAACGGCTTGTGAAGCGAGTGCTGAATTTTCTAAGCGTATGGTTTGTTTAACTGTTTTACCTTTAGCATCAACTACCCAAATTGACGCGTTACGGTCACGTACACCAAAAACTGTTACGCCATTAAAAATATTATTTGCCCGACCATCCCAAAAATTACGGAAATTAAATGCGGCATTAATTACGCTGGGTGCTTGGCGAGTTTGCACTTGGCGCGTGCTTAAGTTGTTAATATGGAATAAGGGATCATGATTTGCACGACAGGCATCGTCAGCGTGGTCAGTGGTGTTTTGGTACTCAGCTAAGAAAACACCTGCTGAGGAAACAATATCATCTGTAGTAAAAACCACACTAGATGCTTGATCTGTTGGCTTGGTGAGTTGGTGGAGTGGAAAGTCACTGCGTTTTAAGGTGTAATTAGGACCGCCTTGAGCACCAGAAGCGGTAAGATTAAATTTCGTAGGATGTGCTGCGTTTAGTTGACCAGGGGACAATTGGTTTTTATAACGTGCATCAGCGCCTGCATGAAAATGACAGGACGCACAAGCCATACCATCACTGCCCACATTGATATCCCAAAATAACGCCTTGCCTAATTGGATGGCGGTTTCTTTATCAATAATAATCGGATCACTGCCCTCTACTAAGCCTGGCGTTATCGGTACTTGAATGCCTTGTAAAGAGGCGGGCGTGTTGCCATGCGGCCACGCATTTGAAGCGTTAAGTAAGCTTAGTAAAGACATCACTATCAGCGTGTGTCGAGAGGACAATAAAGAAGTTAATAAAGTAAAGTGCATGGTGTTTAAAACGTAAAAATGTAGAGTGGAAAATACACTGCTGAGTTTAATGAAGACTCAAGAAGTAATTTATTTACTAGCTATCAGCAATGCCTTCGCATACACGCAGGCGTGTATGCGAAAGTAACCGCTTAGGGTTTGGTAACAGAAACAGATACATTCATGTCATATTTTAATGACGTGTCAACACCTTCATCTGGATTAATGCCGCCCACCACAAACATATACTGACCTAAACCTTTTTTAGGTGCTTTGAAGCTTATTTCTAACTCACCTGCACGCCCATCTTTTACTGGTTTCATACGTCCCACTTTGATGGTGTTGTCGCCATCGTAAGCATGGATAATATGACGCATCACAATATTACCTAGTTTTTCACCTGTAGTTTCATCCGTGGCAACAATTTTTACGAAATGAGCGTTTTGTGGATAAAAATGATCAACCACATAGTTATCTGGAGCGGTGTCATCGATACCACGGTGCCAAACAGTAATGCCAGGGTGCAAACCAAGCTGTGTTGATGCTACTTTAATGCGCACAGTCTCGCCTTTATTAGCGCTAAATGAGCCCCAATCAGAATTATGCGTCCACCCCATATCACCAAAGGCCGCATCATGCCAGCCTTTGCTTTTAACAGACAATACTGCTTCAGTGACCTCAGCAGTGAATGCATTGATAACAGGAAGTTGAGTTGCAGCTTGGCTGTTTGCGGCAGTGAACATACCTGTGGTTAACAAAGAAATTAATAGCGTTTTTTTAATCATAGTGACAGTCATGGCTTTCCTTTATAAAGTTAACTTTTTGAAAAATAAGTATAATTAGTGTTATCGTTGGATAACAGCAAGCTGTTATAAGCACTTGCATAGTGACATAAGCAATCCTTATGCCGATAAAAAATATACCTTAATATCAATAAGTTAATTAGGTAATGCTGATATATACTGAAATTAATTATGTCATTTCACCTGTTTTCTGCTGAAAGTGGGTGAAATGACACAGTTGCTATGCGTTAAAAAAGTAGCGCATCGTCATGCTGAATTAATCTGTGCGTGGTATAAGATGACACTCGTTATTGCTGTAATAAGTGGTTTGGGGCGTTTTTTAGTTATCATTTGATAATTTTCTGAGTGTTAAGAGTTTTTATAATGTCTATGATGCTGCTTAGTCTTTCTTTATTGGCGTTGACCAATTTTTTCTTATTAATGTGGGGATTTTTTTATCCTGAGGTAGGGTACAAAAACGGCATTCTCATCTTTAATGGTTTGTCTTATTTACTCTTAATGGGGCTTATCTTACGCCAACCCAGTAAGAAAATTTCTTCGCAATTTCCGCCTATTTCTCCTGAAGCAAACACGGCACCTTCTGGTCGTGAAGATCTGTTGCTAGTGTTATCACAATTACCCAATTTTTTATGTTTAAAAGATCAAGACGGTCGATGGCTAAAGGCAAGTCGGTCGTATTTATTAAGTTTTAATATCCAGCACAACGCCTATCAAGGACTGACCAACGACGATTTAAGTTTGCTGCCTGATAGTAATTTACGTGCCTTAAAATTATGTAGCATTCAGGATAAAAGTGCCTTGCACTTAAAGCAATCCTTAAAAGAAACCAGAGTGATTAGCGTTGCTGATCAAGAGCACGTCACCTTTGAAATTACTCGCACACCTATTTTTAAAGCACCGCAACAGCGCCCATTATTATTAGTGACCGGGCATCTTCTTGAGCAAGCCAGCATCTCGGCAGTCGATCAACTCATGCAATGGCTTCAGCAGGCTCATTTAAACCTGATTCTATTGGATTCTAGCTTTACCATTGTTGCGATTAATCAATCATTTAGTCAATTGACTGGGTATCAATTTGCTGATTTAACCCATCAAGAATTAACGTTTTGCTTAGTCGGTGATATTGGTTTATCTCATCAACAGTTTATTCATGCAACGAATGATATATTTTGGTCAAAGGAATTATTGTGTCGACATAAGCAGGGGCAGTTATTTCCAATTAAATTGGAAATTTCAGAGCTGCGTAAGCATGAGGGGCAGTATGTTTATTTTGCAACCTTAACGGATATTACTCGTCAAAAACAATCCGAAAAACAAATGATGCAGGTAGCGCATAACGATAAATTAACAGGGCTACCCAATCGGGCACTGTTTTTTGCAAGCTTGACTGATTCCTTATTAACAACTAAAGCAAATGCTAGCTGGCTTGTGGTGTTATGTATTAACTTAGATCGATTTAAATCCATTAATGATTCATTAGGACATGATGGCGGTAATATTTTGCTTAAAGAAGTGGCGTTTAGATTACGCAGTTTTGTTACTCAAAACCGAGTTATTGCGCGCTTAAGCAGCGATGAATTTGGTCTCTTCATTACTAATGAGTCCTCTCATGAACAAGCTATTTATGCAACAACCTTATTGGCGGGTGAGATATTACATAAACTCGCCAATGCTTTTTTAATCTATAAGCAAGAGGTATTTATTACCGCGAGTATCGGTATTGCGCTATCTTCTGATCATGGTGATACCGCTGAGTTGCTAATTAAAAATGCCGATATTGCTATGTATGAGGCAAAGCGCCAAGGTCGAAATAACTATCAATTTTATAAACAAGAGCATGCCAATGCCGCGCATGATCGCTTAGTGATGGAAACAAATTTACGTAAGGCAATTGAAAAGAACGAGTTACAGCTGTATTACCAGCCACAATATTATGCCGCGACAGGAAAAATTTTTGGTGCGGAAGTTTTGGTGCGCTGGTTTCATGGCTCTGAATTACATAGTAAAATGATTTTGCCAGATCAATTTATACCTCTCGCAGAAGAGTCAGGGTTAATTGTTGAAATGGGTGCCTGGATCATGCGCACAGCGTGCTATCAGCTCAAGAAGTGGCAAGATGAAGGGTATGCGTTAAAACAAGTGTCGGTCAATGTGTCGGCTCGGCAGTTTACCGATAACGAATTTATCTCTACGGTGCAAAAAGTTTTACAAGAAACTCAGTTAAATCCTGCGCATTTAGAATTAGAACTAACAGAATCCTTGTTAGTCGGCGATATTAAGCAAATTGAACTACAATTGCAGCGCTTGAAAAAAATGGGGATTAAAATTGCTTTAGATGATTTTGGCACAGGGTATTCATCGTTATCCTATTTAAAAAACTTACCCATTGATGTCTTGAAAATTGATCGTTCGTTTATCAAAGACATGACGATAGACTCAAAAGACGCTAGGCTTACCGCTGCAATTATTGAAATGGGGCACTCTTTAGGGCAAATTATCATTGCCGAAGGGGTGGAAACTGAGCAGCAATTAATTTACTTAACCCAGCATGGGTGCGATATTATTCAGGGATATTATTTTAGTCCGCCTTTACCTATTTATAAAATGTCAGCATTATTAATGACGGAATTTAAGTCAGCCTTGATTATCAAGGACTCATTAAAAAACCCTGAGAATAACATCTTTAATTTAGATTATTAATTCGCAAATCTTAGCATTTTAATGATTAAATCGGGTGTATTGCCAAGGGGCAATTGTATATACTATGCGTACTAATCCACTCACATTGTTTTCTTTTGTTTGTAATTACCAGTCAAAAGTTAAAATTTTTTTCTAATTTCAATGAATCAAAAAAAATCATTGAAATAACCTCATAAATAAATTTAAAGTCGCATTACTAACCGTCTTTTTAGCCCTGTCTAATTACTTAACAAGAATACTCGCCCATAGGAAGAACTCATGACGAACAATTTAATTTCGGAAATTACTGGACAAAATGATATTGATCCAGAAGAAACTAGGGAATGGATAGAATCCTTACAGGCCGTTCTTGAACAAGATGGGAGTGAGCGAGCGCATTATTTAATTGAACAATTAGTGGCTGTCACGCGTAAATCAGGCTTTGATGTACCTTTTAGTGCCAACACCGCGTATCTAAATACCATTCCCGTTGAACGACAAGCACAATTCCCGGGTGATGCCACCATCGAACAACGCATTCGTTCGTATGTACGTTGGAACGCCATGATGATGGTGTTAAGAGCCAATAAACATACTAATGTCGGAGGACATATCGCTAGTTTTGCTTCAGCGGCAACTTTATACGATGTCGGGTATAACCATTTTTGGCATGCACCTTCTGATCAACATGGAGGCGATTTAGTCTATACCCAAGGGCATTTAACCCCAGGTGATTATGCGCGGGCGTTTTTAATGGGGCGTTTTAATGTTGAGCAATTAGACAATTTCCGACAAGAAGTTCATGGCAATGGTTTATCGTCTTATCCGCATCCTTGGTTAATGGCAGATTTTTGGCAATTTCCAACTGTGTCAATGGGCTTAGGCCCGATTATGGCTATCTATCAAGCCCGTTTTATGCGCTATTTACAAGACCGTGGTTTTGCGGACACGTCCAATCGAAAAGTGTGGAGTTTCCTTGGTGATGGAGAAACAGACGAGCCAGAATCATTGGGCGCAATTGGTATGGCTGGCCGCGAGAAGTTAGATAATTTAATTTTTGTCGTTAACTGCAACTTGCAACGTCTTGATGGTCCAGTGCGTGGTAATGGCAAGATAATTCAAGAATTAGAAAGTGAATTCCGAGGTGCAGGTTGGAATGTGATTAAAGTTGTTTGGGGGCAGCGTTGGGATACCTTACTTGCACGCGATAAACATGGTTTATTAGTAGCGCGGATGATGCAATGTGTTGATGGTGATTTCCAAACCTTCAAGGCGAAAGATGGCGCCTATGTGCGAGAGTTTTTCTTTAACACACCTGAATTACGTGCCATGGTAGCGGATTGGTCAGATCGTGATATTTGGGAATTAAATCGTGGCGGTCATGATCCCTCTAAAGTATATGCTGCTTTTCATTCAGCGGTAAATCATCAAGGTCAGCCTACGGTAATTTTGGCAAAAACAATTAAAGGTTATGGTATGGGGGAATCTGGTCAAGCACAGAATATTACCCATCAACAAAAGAAAATGAGCCCAAGTTCCTTAGGCATTTTTCGCGATCGTTATGCCTTACCCGTAACCGATGATCAATTGCATGAATTGCCTTACCTTACTTTTGCCGAAGGTTCAAAAGAATTAGCCTACATGCAGCAGCGCCGTACCGAATTAGGTGGGCATTTGCCTGCCAGAAGAACAAAATCATATTCCTTAGATGTGCCGGTATTAAGTGATTTTAAAGCCTTATTAGAAGCGAGTGGGGAAGGGCGAGAAATTTCTACCACGATGGCCTTCGTCAGATTGTTAAACATCTTAGTTAAAGATAAAACTATTGGTCGTCGTATCGTGCCAATTATTCCTGATGAATCTCGTACCTTTGGTATGGAGGGCATGTTTAGGCAATTGGGGATTTGGTCGCAAGTGGGCCAGTTATATACGCCTCAAGATGCTGATCAATTAATGTTTTATAAAGAAGATAAGCACGGTCAAGTGTTGCAAGAAGGGATTAATGAAGCCGGTGGCTTGTGTGATTGGATTGCGGCGGGTACGTCATATTCAACACATAATGTGCCGATGATTCCGTTCTTTATCTATTACTCAATGTTTGGTTTTCAACGTGTGGGTGATTTGATATGGGCGGCTGCTGACCAACGAACGCGTGGATTCTTAATGGGGGGAACCGCAGGACGTACCACCTTAAATGGTGAAGGCTTGCAGCATGAGGATGGGCATAGTCATTTAATGGCGGCAACAGTGCCTAATTGCGTGGCTTATGACCCCACGTATTCCTATGAATTAGCCGTCATTATTCAAGACGGTTTGCGCCGTATGTATGTTGAACAAGAAGATGTGTTTTACTACATCACGGTTATGAACGAAAACTATGAGCATCCGGCAATTCCTAAAGGTGAAGAGCAAAATATTATTAAAGGCATGTATGCTTTTAGTCAAACCGCGCCTGAAAATCCCTTGCGCGTTCAATTATTAGGTTCAGGTAGTATTTTTCGTGAGGCGGAATTTGCGGCAACATTATTACTTGAAGATTGGGGCGTAGCCGCTGATTTATGGAGTTGCCCAAGTTTTACTGAGCTTGCCCGAGATGGTCAACTTTGTGAACGTTGGAATCGTTTACATCCTACTGAAACACCTAAACAAGCACATGTTGCCAATTGTTTAGCGAATGCTGTAGGGCCAGTCATTGCCGCAACAGATTATACCCGAGCATTTGCTGAACAAATTCGTGGGCTTATTACAGCGTCATATACTGTTTTAGGCACTGATGGTTTTGGACGCTCAGATACCCGTGAAAACTTACGACGTTTTTTTGAAGTCGATCGCTTTCATATTACTGTCGCAGCGTTAAAAAGTTTGGCGGATATTGGTCAATTTGAGTTAGCTAAAATTGATGTAGCCATCGCTAAATATAATTTAGCGGCAGATGTTAAGGCCCCGTGGTTAATTTAATCCAAGGACAATAATTATGACCGATAAAAAAATAGCTAACTTAATTGAAATTAAGGTTCCTGATGTGGGCAATGTCCCATCAATTGACGTTGTTGAAGTATTAATTTGCGTCGGAGAGTTGATCATAATCGATCAGACGGTTGCGACATTAGAAACAGACAAAGCAACGATGGAGTTGCCGTCTCCAGTGCAAGGACGAATTCAGCAAATATTTATTAAAGCCGGCGATAAAGTTCAGGAAGGCACCTTAGTCGCGACAGTTGTCCCTACTGAACTAGAGAATACTCCCCAAGCGCCTGTGGTGGAAGAAGTATTAGCACCGGTAACTGAGCCAGTGCTAGCGACTAATATCGCCAGCATTGCAACAGCAAGCTCTGCACCGCAATCAGTTAAGAGTGCTCAACAGGCACTGCCTATTGCATCGAGCACGACGACTAGAAAAGCGCATGCGTCGCCAGCAGTACGTTTGTTTGCTCGTGAATTAGGAGTAGATATTAACAAGGTAAGTTTAGGTAGTGGTCGCAAAGGACGACTCCTTAAAGAAGATGTTAAAGAGTGGGTGAAAAAAATCATGCTTGATGGCAAGCCCGTTTCTGGGGCTGCTGCAATCCCTGCAATTCCCGTTATTGATTTTTCTGTATTTGGTGAAATTGAAGCTAAAAGTTTAAGTAAAATAAAAAAACTGACTGGACAAAATTTAACACGTGTTTGGTTAAATTTACCTATGGTGACCTATCACGATGAAGCCGATATCACTGATTTAGAAGCGTTTAGAAGCACCTTGAATGCTGAAAAAGGTAAAGACGAGCTTAAAATTACGGGCTTACTGTTCATTATTAAAGCCTTAGTTGCTGCTATGCAGCAATTTCCCAGCTTCAATGCTTCGTTATCCAGTGATGGCGAACAGTTATTACTAAAAAAATACTTTAATATTGGTATTGCCGTAGATACGCCCAATGGCTTGGTTGTGCCCGTGTTACGAGATGTAAATAATAAATCAATCAATCAGTTGGCTCTTGAATTAGCAGAAAAGAGCACAAAGGCTAGGCAAGGTAAGTTATTGCCTGCGGATATGCAAGGCGGTTGCATGACAATATCCAGTTTAGGCGGCATTGGCGGCACTGCATTTACGCCGATTGTTAATGCGCCTGAGGTGGCAATATTAGGGGTGACACGGGCCAAAATGCAGCCAGTTTGGAATGGTGCAGAATTTGTTCCACGATTAATGCTGCCTTTAGATTTAACTTACGATCACCGAGTCATTGATGGTGCAGAAGGCGCACGTTTTATGTCAGTGGTGATACAAAATTTAAGTGATATTCGTCGCTTGTTACTTTAATTAAGGAATTAAACATGACTGATACAGTTATCAATACAGAAGTTTTAGTGTTAGGCGGCGGTCCTGGTGGCTATAGTGCAGCATTTCGCGCAGCAGATTTAGGTAAAAAAGTCATTTTAGTTGAACGTGATCCAGTCTTAGGCGGAGTCTGTTTAAATGTAGGATGTATCCCTTCAAAAGCGTTACTGCATATCGCCTTAGTTATTCATGAAGCTCAAGAAATGGCGCAGCATGGTGTTGAGTTTGCAACACCAAGTCTTGATTTAGATAAAATTCGTGCATGGAAAGAAAGTGTGACTAAAACCTTAAATGATGGCTTGTCAGGTTTAGCTAAACAACGCAAAGTCACGGTTATTCATGGTAACGGACAATTTGAATCAGCACATCGTTTACTGGTAAGCACCGAGTCAGGTGAGCAATACATTGAATTTGAACATGCCATTATTGCCGCAGGTTCACATGCTACTCAGATTCCGGTATTTCCAAATCATGATGCACGGTTATGGGATTCAACCGATGCTTTAGCATTAACACAGATTCCAAAAAAATTATTAATTGTTGGCGGCGGTATTATTGGTTTGGAAATGGCAACGGTTTATCATGCCTTAGGATCAGAAATTAGTGTTGTTGAGTTGATGGATCAAATTATTCCTGGTTGTGATAAAGATTTAGTTACGCCTTTATTGCGTCGTATTAAAAAACAATACAAAAACATTTGGTTAAATACCAAAGTAACAGCAATTGAGGTCGAGTCAGAGGGTTTAAAAGTAAGCTTTGCCGCTGAGGATGCAAATAAAACAGCTCCAGAAGCAGAAGTTTTTGATGCTGTACTCGTTGCAGTTGGACGTAAACCTAATGGTAAATTGATTGCAGCACAGCAAGCAGGTATTGACCTCACAGCACAAGGTTTTATTTCTGTCGATAAGCAGCAACGCACTACTGTGCCACACATTTTTGCAATAGGCGATATCGTTGGTAACCCAATGTTAGCGCATAAAGCCGTTCATGAAGGTAAAGTTGCTGCAGAAGTTATCGCAGGACATAAAGCAAGTTTTGATGCGTTAACAATACCGTCCGTTGCCTACACAGATCCTGAAATTGCCTGGATGGGGGTTACTGAAAATCAAGCAAAAGAACAAGGCATTGCGTATGAAAAAGGCAGTTTTCCGTGGGCGGCAAGTGGTCGCTCATTGGCGATGGGTCGTAAAGAAGGAATGACTAAAATTCTTTGTGATAAAGAAACCGGACGTATTATTGGTGCAGGCATGGTCGGTGCAAACGCAGGAGAATTAATCGCCGAGGCAGTATTGGCGTTAGAGATGGGCGCAGATGCTGAAGATATTGGGCTGACAATTCATCCTCATCCAACATTATCAGAAACGTTTGCCTTCGCAGCAGAAATGATAACCGGCACCATTACTGATTTATACGTGAAAAAGTAAGACTATTAATGCCCACGATGGGGGAGGTTAGTCTGTTTCATCGTGTGTCGTAAAAATGCTACAAAATTTTAGGGCAAAAAAAACCTCTCATTACGTTGCCGTAATGAGAGGTAAAGACAAGCAAATATCATGAGGAATTTTGCTTGTGGGTATAACACCAGGAGGTAGTTAAAGGGGATGATTAGCTTTTAAGTTGGGCTCTAATCACAATATTACTGTAAATCGCTGAACCAGCGAATAAAACGGTTGAGAATATGAATTCACCGGAAATAAAACTCCAAATACCGGCAATAAACATTAACCCGATCAATATATCTTTTCTAAAGTTATTCATTGTCTATATCCTGTAAAAGTTAAAAAAGTGTGGAGGTTTTTTTAATCTATGTTGTTTTTTTGTAACTTGGTGCTCACTATACAGAGATATTTTTTGTATACAATACGCTAAATATTAAATTGATTGTTTGTTTTAAAGAAACAGTAAGAAAGTCAATATTTTTTTATTCACCTAGCACGGGATTTAACAGGGCTTGTAAAATCACTGAATAAATAATTGTGTTGTTTAAATTATTGAGGAACGTAAGTGGATAAATTAACCAGTATGAATGTCTTTGTGCGGGTTGCGCGCTCGGGTAGTTTTGCGGGAGGTGCCAGAGAATTGGGTATTTCCAGAGCAATGGCAACCAAGCATATTATGCAATTGGAAAGCAGTTTGGGGACAAGGCTTTTTAATCGAACAACGCGAAGTTTAAGTTTAACTGATGTCGGAGGCTCATATTTAGAGCGTTGCCAACAAGTTTTACTTGATGTTGAAGAGATGGAATCCGCGGTAACACACATGCAAACTGAGCCGCGTGGGATATTAAAAGTAAGTGCGCCGCCAGTCATTGGTGCAACACATATTACGCGTGCGATAACGGAGTTTTTAAAAATTCATACCGATTTAACCGTAGAATTAATACTACAAAGTAATCCAGGGGATTTAATTGATGGTGGTATCGATGTGGCAATTTATTTAGGTGCCTTAGACGATACCAGTATGGTTGCAAGAAAATTAGCCACTTCATCAATGGTTGTTTGCGGTTCACCAGATTATTTATTGCGTTACGGTATACCCATTAAACCAGAAGATTTGTTAGAACATAGTTGTCTTGTTAATTGGGCGAGCTCACCACGAAACAAGTGGAAGTTTAAAAGTGACAGTGGCTGTTCTGTGATTACAGTATCAGGGCGTTTGCAGGCTAATGTAGCCGATGCAATTAGGGTTGCGGCAATCGATGGTTTGGGGCTAGTTATGTTGGCCTCGTATGTAGTGGCGCGGGATATTGAACGAGGTAAATTAAAGCCTGTATTAGAAAACTACACCTTGCCCCCTTTGGATATTCACGCTGTATATCCACATCGAAAATATCTTTCCGCTAAAGTAAGAAGTTTTTTAGATTTTTTACAAGAATGGTTAGGGCCACAAGTGAGTATGCCAGGAACCGAATAAAAAAATTTTATGATATGAGCAGCTTTCGCAAGATACCTAGCTAAAGCTGTATTATTAAGGTGATTGATCGAAACCGTTTTAATGAGTTTTGCTGAGCGTTACGTTTGGCTGCACAAAATGTCTTCAATTGGGTTAAAATGCTAAGTGCATAGCACATAAAATAATTAACCCCCTCTTATTAGTTCAGAATATCGCTTATGATTGAACAATGGTTACCCCTAACAGCTTGGGAATTTATAAAAAATACTCCCAATGCGCTTTTGCTCGATGTAAGAACAAAAGCAGAATATGATTTTGTTGGACATCCACTTAATGCAGTGTTAATTCCGTGGAAAGAACTTCCTGATTGGCAAAGTAATGAATTATTTTTGCCACAGGTGGAGGCAATTGCTGCTGATCGTCATATTCCTATTTTATTATTATGCCGCAGTGGACAAAGATCGCTTGAAGCAGCAAAAATGCTAGAACAAGCTGGCTATGTGCAATTAATCAATATTATGGGTGGTTTTGAAGGGGCATTAAATGACGCAAACCACAGAAGTACCCTGTCAGGATGGCGTTTTTCAGGCTTACCTTGGCAACAGACTTAAATCCCTATAATAAGCTAGTGCTCTCGTAATGTATATTTGTACTACAAGGTACTATTCTCATTAATTTTATACGTCTTATTGGCGCTCTTGTTTAATGCAGGAGCGACACGTTTTTTTAACCCTTAGAGTACATTCAAGTGATCGAAAAATTAAGAAATATCGCCATCATCGCCCATGTTGACCATGGCAAAACCACCTTAGTTGATAAATTGTTACAACAATCTGGCACCTTTGCGGCACATACTAAAGTCACTGAGCGCATGATGGATTCCAACGATATTGAAAAAGAGCGTGGCATTACTATTTTGGCAAAAAATACCGCTTTAGATTGGAATGGTTACCATATTAATATCGTTGACACACCAGGTCATGCTGATTTTGGTGGTGAAGTAGAACGTGTATTATCGATGGTAGATTCAGTGTTATTACTGGTTGATGCCGTTGATGGTCCTATGCCACAAACGCGATTTGTAACACAAAAGGCCTTCGCTTTAGGCCTGCATCCTATTGTAGTTATTAATAAAATCGATAGACCAGGCGCACGCCCTGATTGGGTAGTTGATCAAACCTTTGATTTATTTGATCGTCTTGGTGCAACTGATGAACAATTAGATTTTCCAATTGTTTATGCCTCAGCTATTAATGGTTATGCAGGCTTAGAATCCACAGTAACCAGCGGCGATATGACGCCATTATTTCAAACGATTATCGACAAAGTGAGCCCACCTCCCGTTGATCTTGACGGTCTGTTCCAAATGCAAGTATCGAGTCTTGATTATAATACTTATGTTGGCGTTATTGGGGTTGGACGTATTCAGCGAGGTACCATAAAAACCAATCAACAATTAGTAGTTGTTAATCGTGAAGGAGTTGAGCGTAAAGGTAAAATGCTACAAATTTATGGTTTTCATGGTTTAGATCGTATTGAAGTAACCGAAGCGCGTGCGGGTGATATTATTGCCTTTGCTGGTATTGAAAAGCTTGAAATTTCAGATACTATTTGTCATCCAGAGCAAGTAGAAATTTTGCCGCCATTATCTGTTGATGAGCCAACGGTATCGATGACCTTTCAAGTCAATAATTCACCTTTTGCAGGAAAAGAAGGTAAATTTATTACAACACGTCAGATTCGTGACAGATTAGAAAAAGAATTACAGCATAACGTTGCTTTACGTGTTGAAGATACTGGAGACCCAGATAAATTTAAAGTCTCAGGCCGTGGTGAATTACACTTATCTGTCCTGATTGAAAACATGCGTCGCGAAGGTTTTGAAATGGGCGTTTCTCGCCCTGAAGTTATTTTAAAAGAAATTGATGGTAAAAAATGTGAACCTTTTGAAATGGTAACCATTGAAGTTGAAGATGAGCATCAAGGTTCTATCATGGAAAAACTAGGTGATCGTAAAGGTGAATTGACCAACATGGTTCCTGATGGTAAAGGACGTATACGTTTGGAATACATGATGCCTTCACGAGGATTAATTGGTTTTCAGACTGAATTTATGACGGCCACCTCAGGAACTGGCTTGTTATACCATGTCTTCGATCATTATGGCCCCATGAAACAAGGCGAAGTGGGGGCGCGTTTACGTGGCGTAATGATTTCCATGGTTGCAGGTAAAGCCGTTACTTATTCATTACATCCTTTGCAAGAACGCGGTGATTTATTATTAGTTAATGGTGATGAAATTTATGAAGGCATGTTAGTTGGATTGCATTCGCGTAGTAATGATTTATGTGTAAATCCATGTAAACCAAAGCAATTGACCAACGTTCGTGCTTCAGGAACAGACGAGGCATTAACTTTGGCAAGAATTCAAAAATTAACCTTAGAACAAGCTTTAGAGTTTATTGCAGAAGATGAATTGGTTGAGGTTACGCCAAAATCAATTCGTTTAAGAAAAAAATTATTAACTGAAAACGAGCGTAAACGCGCGTCAAAAAATTAATAATTCTCTATTTAATTAAAAATCAAAAACTTTACTCAACGAAAAGATTAGCTATCGTGTTTGGCAGAAGGTATTAGCCAACAATACTTAATCATCAAGGTGAGTGAAGTTTTTTTATTTTATAAGATAACGATTATGCAAGCTTTTACTCATTTAACATCAGGCGTTATGCCTTTAGATCGTGCAAACGTAGATACTGACGCGATTATTCCTAAGCAATTTCTTAAATCTATTAAACGTGTAGGTTTTGGTCCCTATTTATTTGACGACTGGCGTTATTTAGATCGTGGTGAACCAGATTGTGATTGTTCTCAGCGCCCAATCAACACTGCGTTTGTGTTAAATCAGCCACAGTATCAACACGCTAAAATTTTATTAACACGCGAAAACTTTGGTTGTGGTTCCTCCAGAGAACATGCACCTTGGGCGTTGACTGACTATGGTTTTCAGGTAATTATTGCGCCTAGTTATGCAGATATTTTTTACAATAACTGTTTTAAAAATGGCCTATTACCTATTATCTTAGAATCATCCACGATTGATAATTTGTTTGTCGACGCTTATAAAGGCTCTGAATTAACAATTGATTTAGCGTTACAACAGATTATCACGCAAACAGGAGAAATTATTCCATTTTTCCTAGATGAAAATCGTAAGTTCCGTTTAATTAATGGCTTAGATGATATTGGTTTAAGCTTACAACAGGCCGATAAAATAAGAGCTTATGAAGCAGAACGAGCACAGCGTGCGCCTTGGGTGTTCTCGATAGACTGAGCTCATGGGCTATGCTGCGGTGGCAATAAATTAAAAGTAACGGCTAAAATAGTCAGTTTTACAGAAGGATAGGTTTTAAACGAATGACAAAAAAAATTGCAGTATTACCCGGTGATGGCATCGGTCCAGAAATTATAACTGAAGCCCTTAAAGTATTATATTTTCTAAATACGGATATGAATTTAGGCCTTGAGTTTGAACATGGCTTAATTGGCGGTTGTGCTTATGACGTGTATGGCACGCCTTTTCCAGAAACCACCTTAGCACTAGCTAAAGCCGCAGATGCTATTTTATTTGGTGCTGTAGGCGGGGTGAAATGGGAGTCTTTAGACATTGCTTTACGCCCTGAAAAAGGCTTATTAGGGTTGCGCTCTGAATTACAGTTGTTTGCTAATTTGCGTCCCGCAAAGTTATTCCCTCAATTAGCTCACGCCTCTACATTAAAACCCGAGGTTGTTGCTGGCCTGGACATAATGATCGTTCGTGAATTAACGGGAGGCATTTATTTTGGCCAACCTCGCGGTATTCGATTACTTGCTAATAATGAACGCCAAGGTTTTAACACCTTAGTGTATAGCGAGTCAGAAATTGAGCGTATCGCTCATTGTGCCTTTAAAATTGCTCAACAACGGCAGTCAAAATTATGCTCAGTAGATAAGGCCAATGTTTTAGAAAGCACCGAGTTATGGCGCGAAGTTATGATTACCGTGAGCCATCATTATCCTGACGTGCAGTTAAGTCATCTGTATGTTGATAATGCCGCCATGCAATTAGTGCGTGCGCCAACACAATTTGATGTCATTGTTACCACCAACATGTTTGGGGACATTTTATCTGATACAGCGGCAATGTTAACAGGCTCGATAGGCATGTTACCGTCTGCCTCTTTAGATGCTAATAACAAAGGGATGTATGAGCCAATTCACGGCTCTGCGCCAGATATTGCTGGAAAAGGCATTGCTAACCCTTTAGCCACCATTTTATCCGCAGCAATGTTGTTGCGTTATTCTTTGGCGATGCTGCCAGCAGCAGAGCGTATTGAACAAGCCGTTGCTAGTGTCTTAGATGCTCATTTACGTACTCAAGATATTTATTCAGAAGGTATGCAAAAAGTGAGCACTCAGGCAATGGGCGATGCGGTGTTAGCACAATTACAAAAAGGAGAATAATTTATGACACAGGTGTTTAATGTTGCAGTTGTAGGCGCTACAGGTGCTGTAGGCGAGGCAATGTTGTCAATCTTAGAAGAAAGAAATTTCCCTTTGGGAGAAGTCTATGCCTTAGCGAGTAAAAACTCTGCTGGCAAACGTATTGCTTTTAAAGAAAGCTCGTTAACCGTCCACGATTTAGCCAATTTTGATTTTAGTAAAGTACAGATTGCTTTATTTTCACCGGGCGCATCGGTATCTGCTGAATATGCTCCTAAAGCCGCCGCCGCCGGCTGTGTAGTGATAGATAACACCTCACAATTTAGGTATGACGATGATATTCCTTTGATTGTTCCGGAAGTCAATCCAGAGAAATTAATCGACTACAAAAATAGAGGCATTATTGCCAATCCAAACTGTTCAACCATTCAAATGTTAGTCGCCTTGAAGCCAATTTATGATGCAGTTGGTATTGATAGAATTAATGTATGCACCTATCAAGCAGTATCTGGAACGGGTAAAGAAGCACTAGAAGAATTGGTGTTGCAGACAACCGCATTATTAAATATGCAGCCGATTAAAACCAACGTCTATCCAAAACAAATTGCCTTCAATGTACTTCCCCAAATTGACGTCTTTATGGATAACGGTTACACCAAAGAAGAAATGAAAATGGTGTGGGAAACACAAAAAATTATGGGTGATAGCCATATTAAAGTCAATGCGACTGCGGTAAGAGTGCCTGTTTTCTTTGGTCATTCTGAAGCTGTGCATATAGAAACACGCAGTAAAATCAGTGCACAAGAGGTTAGGGCACTTCTTGAAAAAGCACCTGGCGTTAAAGTAATTGATGATCGTATTGATGGCGGCTATCCAACGGCAGTAACGCATTCTTCAGGTCATGATGAGGTTTTTGTGGGGCGTATTAGAGAAGATATTTCGCATCCAATGGGGATTGATCTTTGGATTGTTGGTGACAATGTGCGCAAAGGCGCCGCTTTAAATAGTGTGCAAATTGCAGAATTGCTGGTAAAAAATCACTTCTAGTCTAAGCTTAGATTTACTTTCTGAACTTTTTCGGTAATGAATCGTGGGCATCTTTTACAAGAACAATAGCGTCTACTTAACATCAGCTTTACTCATTGTTTCTTTATTAAAATCAAGCGATGGATGCGCGTTAAGTTTAGGTGAAATAAAAATACATTCCGCATTAAATCAACTTTTAAATGCGGAAATTCCCTTAACACTTAACGAAGGCGAACAACTGACCCAAATCAGCGTTGCGATAGCCTCCTCTAAACGCCATGAAGAAGCGGGTATTCTCTGGAATGCAGAATTAGCTCATGTGCATTTTGCAGTACACACTAACCATGCTAAACCAAGCATTAACGTCACTTCAACGCAGGTAATTAAAGAGCCCGTGCTCAATTTTTTACTGACGATTGACTCAGGTAGACGTCATGTGCAGCGAGAGTTTACGTTATTGCTTGATCCCCCCGAGTCCTATGCGCCCACACCATTTCAGCCACAGGCTGATTCAGGTGTTAATCCTGCTCAAATCCCTGTCACTAAATTAAAAGCATCAAAAACATCGCGGCAACTAAGTAAAAGAAAGTTTGGTCCAACTGTCAACGGTGAAAGTTTATTACAGATAGCCAAACGCTTAGCAAAAGGCACTGATATTTCTATTGAACAATTGGAAATTGCCTTATATGAACATAATCCACACGCCTTTTATCGTAAAAATTTAAACGCCTTATCAGTAGGACAAACGCTTAATATTCCGAGTCAAGCACATATTTTAAAAATACCCTACGAGCAAGCTAAGCAAGCCGTTGCTGAACAAGTCAGTGCGTTTCAAAACAAAACGCCCGAACCGTCTTCTGAGCCAATAATAAATCCGACAGCACTAGGAAATAAATTAACCTTATCCGCACCTGAAACTAGCTTACATGCCACAGAAAATTCAGCTACTGAATTGGCAAATCAATATACAAAAATTACCGCGCTGGAGCAGCGTGTAATTTCCTTACAAGCAGCTTTGCAAGCTAAAGATGCACAGTTGACGGCATTACAGTATAAATTAGGTGCGAGTAATTTAGCCGCTGCGCAACAAAATCAAACATCACCGCCAGTTGATAAGATTGTCGCGACACAGCAGCTAATAGCTTCTGTTAAGCCACACACTGTTAACTCTACCTCAGCACACGAGTCGGTTAATGGCGCTAATGCCAGCAGCCAAGAAGGTGGAGGATATTTGTTTGCTATCAGTGCGCTGGGCATGCTTGCTTTAGCAGGCTTAGGGTGGTTTGGGTGGCGTCAACGCCAACAACAATTGGCGGTTGTTAAACAGGTAGATAAAGGGGCTGAACAATTTTTTGCACCGCCCGAAGCAACACAAATGGTTCCTGAATCTGTTTCAACTACGCTTATCGAGCAGGATAATTCTGAAGAAAATCACTTGTTAAATACCGATCAAGGGCAGCTTGATCCATTAGCAGAAGTAGATGTTTATTTGGCGTATGGCAATCATCAGCAAGCTGAAAAGCTTATGCGTAGATTAATTGATGAACATGATGACAATGCTGACTATAAGCTTAAGTTATTGGAAATATTTTATACAACTAATCAGGGTAATGCGTTTGCCGAGTACGCTGAAGAATTAGCCGTTATAGGTCAGCACACAGATACACTTTTTTGGCACAAAGTTGAAAATATGGGCTGTGAAGTGAGTGCTCAGCATTCCTTATTTGCACATCTTGCCAAGGGGGGGGCTACGCCACACGCTGCTGAACCTGCGTCCGAGCACGTTAACGTAACGTCTCCTGCTATTGAAGAAACGCGTTTTGATATGACATCGTTAGAAGATTTTTTTGCCATGTCAAAAACAGAAGATGAAGTTGGCTTACCTTTAGAGCCCCAGTTATTAACAGAGTATGTTGAGACAAAGGACTCAAGCTTAGCACTACACGAAACACTTGAATTTAATGATGTAGCCACCAAAGCTCAAGACGCTGTCCCAGCAGCAGTGTTAATAGATGAATTAGATGATTCATTCCATGTCATTGATTTTACGCTTGAGACTACGGATCATACACAAACAGACAGAGCTCCTGAGTTGACGTTAACTGAATCCTTTAATGAGGATGCTTTTTTTATAAGTTTAAATGATCCTGAAGCAGACGTGGAATTAACACTGTCATCTGTTGCAGAAACAGTAGATTTTGAAGTTTTAGAAACCAAGTTAGATTTAGCCATCGCACATATTGACAAAGGAGACTTAGAAGCCGCTCAAAAAATTGCTTTTGAAGTTTTTGAAAAAGGCACGCCAGAGCAACGAATGGTGGCGCGCGCAATTATTGAAGGTAAGTAAATAACACACAGCTCGTATCAATAAGGCTTTATAGCCACCGCCACAATGCTATAAAACAGTTTAGCGGGGATTTAAATAATGATCTATTCACTAAAGCGATTAAGATTTCTTTTGGTGCGTTCTAAGAACATCTTTTGTCGTTCTGTATCCCATAATTGATTAGCGATGTGTATAGAAACGTGGTGCTGATTAATCATGTTACACAAGCCTTCTTTAAGTGCAACTAAACGCACGATGCCGGTATCGTGAGGATGATCGGTCAATAATTTGATAAATTCTTGCGTTGTTTTACTATCAACACAGTATTTTTGGTTGATGTCTGCTGCTGCATAGGCAGTGCAGCAAAGTGTATTGAGTGCAATAAACAGTAAATATGATCGCATAAAGTGGTGGTGTTATAGTGTGAACTACGTTAATAGGTCATTGTTAGTTGAGTAAAATTATCGTCGGCTGACGGAGTTATATGGTGATTAGTCTAGGTTATACGCTCTGCTAGTGATATCCGCAGATGGCTAGCAGAGTCGGTGGATTGCCTCGCCGTAAACGACGAGGTTGCTGACGTTGTTACCTTTATGCCCTCACCTAAAAAGAGTTGCCCTCAAGCAGTAAGGCATAAGCTAAACATTCTCATGTAAAGTATGAGAATGATGTATCTGTTTATGGATAAATAACTTTTGGTTTGAAATAAGCGGCTGGATATTTTGGATCAAATTTTTGTTCAGTTTGTTGGATTAAGTCATTATCCGCATAAACGACCGTAGGCTGAAATGTCGCGGCGGGATATTTTGGATCAAAACTGGTGGTGATTTCTGATAGCGTGACATCCTTATCAAGGTAAATAACGCTAGGTGAAAAATTAGCAGCGGGGTATTTATCATTGCTTGCAGCCGTTGCAATGAGTGGATTTACTAAGGATAGTGTCAGCAGTGTTGCTGACAAAAGTGTTTTTTTCATAGTAATACGTTCTCCTGGTGTCTCGTTATTTTTTAAGATTGTGCCTTCAAGTGCCTTTGAAGTATCGAATATTTTAATTAAATTCGCAACCGTTTTATCAGCCTTACATGGCTTAAAATAATGCGTGCAGGTGCGGAAGTTCATGCTTTAATTGTTCTCTAAACGCGTTAATTACGTGTTCATCATTGCGTATATTTCGTGGGATGGTGACTTTAACTTCAGAAATTACGTGCATGGGTGAGGATGATAAAAAAAGGATACGATCAGCTAAGGCAATGGCTTCTCGCAAATCGTGACTGACAAATATAACGCTATGTGGTCGATGCAGCCATAAGCTAAGTAAGGCTTCGCGCACCTGCCTTGCTGCGGGAATATCTAAGGACACAAAAGGCTCATCCATTAATAACACTTCGGGCGCAATAGCAAAGGCGCGAATAATCGCTACGCGTCGACTCATCCCCAAGGATAAGCGTTCTGGATAGACATGCTGCACGTCAGTTAAGTTCATCAAGGCCAATAATTCATCAACACTGTGTGCAGATGCGCTTGGATTAGCCAAGACAAGGTCAATATTTTCGCGCACGGTTCGCCATGCTAATAAGCGTGGTTGTTGGAAAACTACGCCTATTTTAGGCAACACGGCTTTGCCACTGTAGCTGATATTTCCCGTAAACTGCGTATCTACGCCAGCGATAATATTTAATAAAGTGGTTTTTCCACAGCCTGACGGGCCGATTAAACAGACAAATTCACCTGCTTGCACGGACATAGATAAGTCAGCTATGGCACATTTTGGCAGTGCTTTGCCCACGGCGGGAAAGTGTTTGGCTTGCACACAAATGCTTAAGTTATTCATCTACGCCACTTTACTGAGCGTCGATCCAAGGGGCGAAGTACGCCCCATTCAAGTAGTTGCACCACGACAACAAAGGCGATGGTGTAAGCAAGAATACTGGCCACATCAAATAATTGAAAAAAGGTATGCAATTGAAAACCAACGCCGTCACTGCGACCAAGTAATTCAACCACTAAAATAATTTTCCATGTTAACGATAAGCCAGAGCGCGTGGCAGTCATGATGAAAGGATGTAGCTGTGGCAGAATGACGTGTCTGAAGACTACCCAACGCCGCAAGCGATAACATGTCGCCATTGCTAATAACTCCTGATCGAGTGCTCTGACACCTTCTCTGATAATAACAATCACATTGGGTAATTTGTTAATGACTACTGCAAGCAGTGCCGCCATTTCATTTAAACCAAACCAGACATAACATAAAATAATAGTGACTAAGGCGGGTATGTTTAAAAAAATAATCACCCAATGATCAAAAAATCGATTAGCCGTCGCTGAACGTCCTAAGCTATAGCCAATAATAATGCCTAGCGTCATGGCGACGATAAAACTGACGATTAATCGACACAGTGTTATGCCTAAATGATGAGGCAGTTGTCCCGATTGCACGGCCTCAATAAACACCCAAAAAACCTGTGCAGGCGCTGGTAACACTGCGTTGTTCACCAACATTGCGCAGCCTTGCCAGAGTGTGAGTAAGCTAAAAAAAGACAGCCAAGGTAAAGACTTATTCACTATGCTTAAAATAGTTTTAATTTTCTTGTGCCCAAAAGGTTCCCGCTGGAATGGTTTCAGATGCGCCAGTGAGGTGCTGCTGACTGAGTGTCCGTAACAAAGTGAACATCCGCTGCGCAGAAGCTTTTTCGGCGGCACCCCACTGAGTAATTTGACCTTGGCAATAACGTTGGCGTAACAGAATTAATTCCTGGCTATTCGTGACCTTAATAACAGGCAATGCGTGTTGCCAGTCGGTATCGGAAGTACATAATTGCTGTTTCACCTTGCTGCTTGCAGCAAAAAATTCTTGTATTGCTTCAGGATGTTTGTTGGCAAAGGCATCCTTAAAGACAAAGCCTAAGGTGGGAACTGCTTCGGTAATACCTAATTTTTGTTGTATGCCCTGACCATCGATAAGCTGTCGATAGCCCGCTAATTCTAAAGGCACGGCAAAATTCCAATATGTTAATAAGGCATCGAGGCGATTTTTTTTCAGTTGTTCGTTAAGCAATGGTGGGGCAGCAAAGGTTTTTTCAACGCTATCAGCCAAATTAATCTTAGCTTGCAAACCTAATGCTTGAAGTAACAACCAGTTTTTATCTAAATCCCCCCCAACGATTCCTAAACGCTTGCCCGTTAAGTCAGCAAGCTCATGAATGGCACTTTTTTCTGGCACCAATAATGCACCTGACGCCTGAGAATAAGGATAAAACGTTAAATCTGAACCCGTAGCACGTAAACGAGCCACCCAAATCCAATCCGTAACAATCATATCTACTGCACCTGATTGTAAGGCAATTTTACCCGCCTCAGGTTGGGCTAAGGGATGCACCACGATGTCAACATTAGTTAAGTGCAGCTGTTGTAATGCAGGTATTTCCCAGCCTAAGGTTCCGGTCATGAGCACGCCAAGACGCAAGGGCGTTTTCGCAGCTACTGTCGTGACGGTGCTTAATAACATTAGGCTGATTAATAGTCGTTTCAAATACGCTGTTGTCATGATTATCTTCTATATTTTTTTGTTGTGAAGGTGTGCGTATTATACGGTGGTGTCAATGAAACCATGTATGCCACGTTTTGATTTCATTGTCATCCAAACGTTCAAATATTTTATTTCATCCGTCTGAGGCAAAATATCCAAGCTCTGTTTTATCCTTAACAAGCGTAATGCTTGCGTTAATACTTTGTATTTTTCACCTGTAATGCCTGCGCGTTTAAGTCCCACGGTATTTAATTTGTAATGCCGACCCGGTGAACCACCAATCAGCATATAAGGTAAGGCATCCATTGATAAGCCAGAGTTGCCGCGCACCATGGCAAAAGCGCCAATGCGACAAAATTGATGAACAACTGCGCCACCGCCCATGAACACATGATCGCCAATTTCGACAAAGCCACCAATGGCAACATTATTGGCAAAAATAGTGGCATCACCAATGCTGCAATCATGAGCTACATGACTATTATTCATAAAATAACATTGCGATCCAATCAGTGTGACTGCGTTTTCTGTGGCGGCACGATGCGCAGTAAAGCCTTCTCGAAACACGTTGCCCTCGCCAATGCGTAATAAGGACGGGGTTTCTTCTTTAAAACGCGTATCTTGAGGGAGTCCACCCAACACTACATGTGGATGCAAGTGATTATTAGCGCCCATAATTACATGGGAATGAATGACTGAATGGGCATCAATAATGCAGTTATCACCGATGTGTGCATTGGCTTCGATCACGACAAAAGGGCCAATTTTGACGTTTTCGCCCAGATGACACGCCTCAGAAATACACGCAGTTGGATGAATAAGTGATGACATAGTTAGTTAACCTCGTGGATGATATTTGGCATGTAACTCAGCTAATCTAGCGCTGGCAACATGAGTATAAATTTGTGTGGATGATAAGTCAGAATGTCCTAGCAATAATTGTACAACGCGTAAATCTGCACCATGATTGAGTAAATGGGTAGCAAAAGCATGGCGTAGTGTATGCGGCGATAATTCTTTGTCAATATGCGCTTTTTTGGCATAACGTTTAATAAGATACCAGAAACTTTGTCTGCTCATGCCGCTGGCTCGATTGGTTACAAATAAATGCTTACATGGCCGTGCACCTAATAGTTGATGGCGTCCCTGAGTTAGATATTTTTCCAGCCACGCAATGGCTTCCTCGCCAACCGGTACGATGCGATCTTTATTACCTTTACCCGTGATGCTAAGTAAGCCTTGTCGTAAGTTGATATTTTCAAACTTTAACTCAATTAATTCAGAAACCCTAAGTCCTGTGGCATATAACATTTCCAACATGGCTTTATCGCGTAAGCCCAATACAGTTGCTTCATCAGGAGCATTGAGTAAGCTTTCAACATCCTGTTCAGACAAGGTCGACGGCAAACTGCGTCCAATAAAGGGAGCATCGATGCACGCAGTAGGGTCAACTGCGACAAGGTTTTCTCGTAATAAATAGCCATAAAAGCGTCGTAAACTTGATAAGGCACGTGCGGCAGTGCGATTACTTGCGCCTTGTTTATACAGATAAGCCATAAATTGACTAAGCTGTCCTGAGTCTACTGCAAGCATATTCGCCTCAGCTAACCACTGAGAAAACTGCGTAAGATCACTTCGATACGCCATTAAAGTATTTTTTGCTAAGCCTTGCTCCAGCCAAATTGTATCAATAAATTGTTCTATGAGTGCCTGCTGTGTCATAACGATAACAATGCTGTAAAGGGTGCTGGCAGCCAAGGCTAGCACCTGTTGAAAAGCTGAAGTAACGCTTTTTGTTAAGGCTTTACACGCGTTTTAATTCGCCGTAGCCATTGGGTTTTTTAATGACTTTTATTTGTGCCTTAATGCGTTTTTGAACAGCCTCAACGTGCGAAATAACGCCAACGGTTTTGCCTTGCGCAGGTAAGCGTTCTAATGCAGAAATCACAATATATAAGGATTCAGCATCTAAATTGCCAAAGCCTTCATCAATAAACAAGGAATCTACAGAATGTCCATTATTGGCTAATTCGGCTAAACCTAGAGCTAAGGCCAAACTCACGATAAAGCTTTCACCGCCTGACAACGTTTTGGGTAAACGGCGACTATGTGCTTGTTTAGTGTCTTCAATTTCAAGGGCTAAACCTTGCTCACTGTCGGCTTGATGTAAATAATAGCGGCCACTTATTTTTTCTAATATTTGATTGGCTTTGCCTAATAATTGTTGCGCAAGCTGATGCTGTACGCGGCGTCTTACGTTAATTCCTGCGCTGCTGCTAAGGTCTTCAACGTCATCTAATAAGGGTGCTAACAGTGCTTGTTGTTTGGCGTGTTGCTGAGCAATGGCTTGATAAGTGTGCAATGCTTGCGCTTCTTGTTTGACTGATTTTTCTAAGCGTTGGCGTTCCATTTCTACAATAAGCATTTTTTCATTGAGTTGTTTTAACGCCTCATCAAGCTCTTCACGGGATAAGGTGTCAGGTAATTCAGCAAATTGTGTGGCCAGTTCTGTTTGTTGACGGGCATATTTTTCAGCCATGACACTGTATTCTTGTTGTAGCGCGGCCTTATCTGCCTGTATTTTTTCTTGGTTTGCTAAGCGTTGCCGAGCATTCTCAAGTTCCGTCAACGTAGCAAATGGACTTACATCTAATCTTTCTTGTAGGCTTTGATTAATTGTGGTTAAGCTGGCTTCAAGTTGGTTAAGGTGGGCGTGTTGCGCTGTTCGTTGCGCGACTAATTCTTGGTAAGCTAGTTGTAAAAGCACGCGCTCTTGAGCTTCAATTTGTTGATTGGTCTCAGAAATTAGCTGGTCATAGCGATTAATTTCCTGCTCACTTTTGTGTATTTTGGCAGTGATTATAGGCAAGTCTTCAGTGAGACTTTTTTTCTTTATTTCGACTTCCTGAAAAGTGTGACGTCGTTCATTTAGGCGTTCAAAAAATACCTCTTCTTTACCCTTACTGGGCATTGTTTCGCCCAATATTGTTAATTGCTTTAGAACCGTTTCGCTTAATTGCTGCTCTTCTGTTTGCAGTGCCTGTAACTGGCTGTCTAGCTCAAGATAACGCTGTTGATGCTGTGCTAGTGTGTGTTGCAATTGGTTGAGTTGGGTCGTTGCATTATTGTTTAGTGTCTGTTGGTGAGCGAGCGCTTCAGTTAATTTTACGTGGCGAGCGGTGTTGTTTTTATATTGGCTTTGCAGTTTTTCAATGGCTTTGAGTTCGTTATGTTGGGCGTTAAGCAACTCACGTATTTGGGGTAAATGATTAATGCTTAATGCTGTGGTCGTTATATTTAAACGATTACTTAAGCTCAGCCAGCGAGCTTTAATCTGCGCTAATTGTAATGATGTGGTGGTATTTTTTTCTGCCCAATTTTGCGCCTGAGTAATGCGGTGTTGTAGGCTTGAAGCCGTCTCTTCTAAGGTTTTAATTTTGATTTTTTGATCATGTAAGGCTTGACTAGAATTAGTCAAGGCAGGAGCCTGCGTGATAAAAGGATGATCTGTAGCACCACAAAGATGACAAGGTTTGCCCGCATCTAAATGCTGACGTTCTGGTGCTAGTCGTTTTAAGAGCGACTCACGTGTGACGACTTCATCTAAGACCAATTTGATATTTTCTTCTTGGTGTAGGCTTAGTGTTAAGGCCTTTAATTCATTGCTTAATGCTTCTACGTCGTCGTGTTCGGCATCGGTGTTGGTTAAGAATGACCACCAAGAAACGTTTGATTTGGTAACTTTTTTATATGACTTCGCTAAGTCATACCATTGCTGAAAACTAGCGATCCGTTCTATTTGTTCGGCTTTTAAACTGTCTAGTGCCTCGGCGGAAATATCCTTTGTTAAAGCGTGTAAGCTAAGCTCTTGCGCATTCAGCGAGGCGTGTAATTGCTGCGTTTTCGTGTTGGCTTTTTCTAGTGTGACGGTGGTCGAGGCAAGTGCCGCTTGAGTGTGTTTAAGGTCTTTAGCGCAGGCTGTATGTTGCGCATGCCGATCATTGAGTTCGGCACGTAATTTTTTTAATTGAGCCGTTTCTGGGAAGTGTGCCAATAACGCATTTTCTGATTGATGCTCAAGTAACCACGTTTCTTGTTCAGCAATAGCCGTTAGTTTTTCAGTGTACTGAATTGATAGCGCTTGCCGTACGACTTCTTCAGCTTGTCGGTCTACTTGGTAATTAACTAAGCTGTCGTGTAGTGTGGCGCGTTGTTGTTTTTGGGTAACGCTATCTAGCTCATGAGCCGCCGTAGCGGGTAAAGCAATAACATCACCCCATTGTTGCTGTAAGCGTGTGCACTCATTGTCTAATTGCGCAACACCTTGTTGGCTTTGCTTAATTAAACGCTTGGTGTCATCACGCTCGGTCAACACTTCTGTAAACAATTGCGCGGCTTCTAATGCGCGTAATGCGCTTAAGCTGTCTTCAAGGGTGTTAATTTTTACAGTAAGATTTTCTAGGGCACGCTGCTGAACGCTTAATTTTTGCTCTACATTTGCCCGTGTATCCAGTGCCGTTTTTTGCTGTTTACGCTGATTACGTTGTTGTTGTAACTCGCTATACTGTTCCTGATAATCAGCTAAATCTTCTTGCAAAGCATGTAGTGTGTTGGCATCCATCGGCTGATAACACGCTAATTCTTCCTCAATATGTGCCATGTCCAGCTTGGCTTTGGTGACTTTATCCGTAAGCTCTTTGGTATATTCTTGATAAATATCATTACCAACAATGTGCTCCAAAATGTCCATGCGCTCATTATCTAAGGCATTTAAAAAGGCTGAAAAATCGCCTTGTGCAAGCAACATAGAACGGCTGAAATTTCTGAAATTCATACCGGTTAAGGCGGTAATCTGAGCGCACACGTCAGGAGCAGAGTTGGCTAGTTCAACACCATCTGATTGACGTAGTAGACGCATGGTGACGTTTAGTTCGGCATTAGGGTCTTGAGCATCAAGCGTATGCACAAGCCATTGGGCTTGATAGCGTTCATTATCTAAAGCAAAGTCAACAAACGAAAACGCCTCGGTAGTTTGTTGGGTAATGACGAAGTGGGCAGGATTTTCAAAGCGAAAAGTTTCACCATATAAGCCTAAAGTAATCGCATCTAAAATACTTGATTTACCCGCGCCATTTGCACCCGTGATAGCAAAAACACCTGTTTTTATAAACGGCGCTTGTTCAAAATTAATCTGATGTTCGCCAGCGAATGACTTAATGTTTTTAAAGTGTAAATTAAGTATTTTCATAAGATAGTGATAGTTTTTAATAAAACATAATGTCAATGCCATTACGTTAAGCGCAATGTAGAGGTGTGGGCGTGGTTGTAATCATGCCATCCCTTCTTTGTTGAGAGAAGTGTAGGGCTGGTTTACGCCTTAGTTGCATTAACTTTTATAAAATTAATGGCCGCTGTGCTAGGTGTCTACAAACAATTAGGTGGCTTGGGTAAGCCTGCAATTTTACAGATTAATTTTAATGGACTACTAGGAAATAAGCGTTGCAAATAAATGCTATTGCCTTTTTCTTCGCCCAACTGTTTAGCAACGGCTTTTGTAAAGACACGGGTATTGGGTAAATGTTGGTAAGTAAAATAATACTTTCTAATAAACCAAATCAATTCCCAATGCGCGGCCTGTAATTCAATCTTCGCTTGCTCAGCTAAGGTCTGTGCAATCGTTTCATTCCAGTCTGCATGGTTGATTAAAAAACCATGCTCTGTCAACGTCAGTGGGTGCTGCTGTAGCACTAATTCCATGACAAAATAGTGGCGTTTTTTACGCTAAGCTCAACCCATTCTGCGTAACTAATTAAAGTAATGGCAGGGTGTAAGGCGGCACTCATTAAACCTCTTTCGGCAAGATCATCGACTAAGGCATAACAATTAATGGGGCTTGCGTAAGCGCTTAACTGTTGACTAAAAACACTGTTTTGCAAAAGATCAAAGCATGCTGTGCTCAAAAAAATCACATCATCTTCGGCACTGATACGTGCTAATAATTGCACCTGTAGGGGCGATTGATAAACCAAATGCAACATTAATTTGTGTCCGTAAGCTTTAAGCCAATAATGCCTAAAATAACCAAGGCAATGGATAGTAAACGATAATAATCTGCTGATTCTTTAAATAAAAAAATACCAGCAAGGGCAACACCCACCGCGCCCATGCCTGTCCATACTGCATAAGCGGTGCCTAAAGGTAAGTGTTTAATTGCCAGCACTAACAAATAAAAACTCCCTCCACCAAGCACCACTGTTGCTAAACTAGGGATTAATTTAGTAAAGCCTTCGTTAAATTTAAGACTTAACGCAAAACCAATTTCTACGATACCTGCAGCAAATAATAATAACCATGCCATTGCTTAAGCCTGTGAGTATGGGAGAGGATTGATATTTCCAGCATGTAAGCCACATTCTTTTTTGGTTTCAGCTTCCCACCACCAGCGTCCTGCTCGCTCATGTTCATTTGGTAAAATAGCGCGTGTACAGGGTTCACAGCCAATGCTGACAAAACCTTGTTGATGCAAGGGATTAAAAGGAACCTGATAGGCGTGAATATAATCCCAAACTTGTGCTGAATTCCAGTTTACTAAAGGATTAAATTTGATTAAGGGTTTGGTTTCGCTGCCAAAGGTAGTATCCCATTGCACTTCTGGGAGATGCTGACGTGTATCGATACTTTGATCTTTGCGCTGTCCAGTAATCCACGCTTCAAGCTGGGCTAATTTAGTTTTTAACGGCTCAACTTTGCGTAAACCACAGCATTCATGATGGCCATCTTGATAAAAACTAAACAAACCTTTTGCTTTTACAAAGGGGTCTAAATAGGTACGGTCTGGCGTAAGTATTTCGATAGTGATGCCATAATGCTTAGCTACATTGTCAATAAAACGATAGGTTTCTGGATGTAAACGTCCGGTATCTAAGCAAAACACTGCAAGGTCTTTTTTTATGGTGAGTGCTAAATCAATGAGTATTACATCTTCTGCACCACTGAAGGATAGGGCAATTGAGTCAACCAAGCTTAAGGCTTTACTTAAAATAGCCCGTGGCTTTTTATCTTTTAATTCTTGTTGTAAGGCGGTAATGTCTATTGAATTCATTATTTTACGAGCAAGTTTGCGAAAAATAGGCAGTTAAAAATTGATCAAAGGGTGGTTCTGACTGCGCTTCAAGTGCCGATTGTTGTTGGTGTGATTGCTGTGCTAAATCGTGATAATACTGGTTTTTTGCGGCATCTAAGGGGCGCGAGCTAAAATAGTCTGCATTAGCTAAGGAATGTTTTAATGCAAACGAGCCAAAACACATTGCTTCCATTTGCATTTCTTTTATTAAACGCGCGGACGGCGTTAGTTCAGGATGGGTCACACATTGCTGGGCGATCTGTAAAGCGTGTTGATACGGTTGCTGGGCTTCCTGAGTATCCAAGATTTGACAAATCGGCGTCATACTGGCGATGATTTCCTGTGCCCAATCGGTTAATGAAATACTGTGATTATTTTTCTGCAATAACACGCCAGGTTTTCTACCTTCATTAGCAACCAGTAATTGGTTGGTGTTATTGATACGTTCATCATGTTCAGTAAACAAGGGGCTATCTGTTAATAAGCAGGTTAGTAATAAGGCTTCAATAAAACAGGCTTTAGTTTCATCAATGCCTAAAGGTAAAAAAGGATCTAAATCTAGCGAACGCATTTCTACATAACGCACCCCACGACGCTTTAAGGCGACGGTGGGTTTTTCGCATGAATGGGTAATTTGCTTAGGCCTAATCGTACTGTAAAACTCGTTTTCAATTTGCAATAGATGACTGTTTAATTGTTTATAAGTGCCATCCACCACAATACCAATTTTTTCATACTCTGCATAAGGTGTTGAGATAGCCTCAGTTAAGCTGTCAACATACGCGCCTAAGCTGTTGTAATTGATATTTAATTTAGCTTGATTTTGACTTTTGTAGCCAATATCACTCATGCGCAAAGAGGTTGCATAGGGATGATACAAGGTATGTTCATCAAAACGTTCAAATTGGTCAATGAGTTCAGGACGGCTATTAAAGAATTGCTTACACAGTGCGGGTGACGCACCAAACAAATATAAAACTATCCAACCAATACGCTGAAAATTACGGATTAAGGCAAAATAACGGCTTGAAATAAAGTCATCTAAACTGTCAGTACACTTAGTCAGTTGATGTAACACTGGCCATAAAGCGTCAGGCACAGAATAATTAAAATGAATGCCTGCAATGGCTTGCATTGTTCGACCATAGCGATGCCATAAACCATGGCGATACACATGTTTCATACGGCCAATATTAGAATTACCATAGTCTGCAATGCGAACGCTTTCATCGCCTTCGATACCACAGGGCATGCTGACCGCGAGTAATAGCTCAGCGTCAAGATGCTGATAAACAAACTGATGATGGTGGTGCAAATCAGCGAGTGTGTCGTGGATATGTGGATACGGTGGGGTAATTAGCTCAATAAGAGCCTCAGAATAATCAGTAGTGATGGTAGGATGAGTTAAGGCCGAACCTAAGGCGAGCGGGTGAGTTGTTTGAGCAATTTCGCCATGTTTGGTGATGCGTAAACTTTCTTTTTCTAAGCCTTTAAGTCCCCCACATAAAAGTAGTTGTTGTCCACTGGTGCAGAGTTGGGTAATGAGTTTGGTCATGAAAAGGAGTGCGGCAAGTGTTCAAAAAGTCAGTCATTATAAAAGGGATTGCAGACTGGATGAAATATTATCCTTCATGCGAGTCAAACAAAGCAGAACATCGCGTAACTGAGTTAAGAATAGGGTAAAAAACAATTTATTTAACTATAACTTCAACACGGTCAGTGTTGTGGTCGCTACTATTGACTCAGCTTTCCCGATAATTTTGCACAAGAGGCTGGAGGTAAGGTAGCCAACAATCGAAAACTCAACTGCTTATGCTATAGAGGCTGTCAAAGTATTATGATTTTAACTTCCCCTTTTGAAAAGGGGGATTAAGCCTGTCATGAGTTTATCGAAAGACCTGTCATGAGCGGGTCGAATGAGGGGGAATAAAAAGAATACTTTCACAGTCTCTATAACGATATTAACAATTACTCTGGTGAGGATATTGTTAACTGATGCGTACTGGTTTCTTCTTTAGCCCCCTGAACGCCCTGAGCAGGTACGCTGTTACCAGAAGAGTCATTCATATTCTCTTCCAGTTCTAGCTCAATAGCATTGTCGTCTGAGACCTTACCATCAGTTTCTAAATAATGACGACGTTGTTGATAGGCTTCTTTAATAAATTCATAACGATCTTTATTAATGGTGGCTTCATTAACAACTTTTTCAGTTTGTAATGCCGTCGCACGCATATCGGTAACATCAAGTAATTTTGAGCCCGCAGTGACAGCGCTGGCGGTGCCTCCGATAAAAGAAACATACGTTAAAGGATTAAGTAAGGCATCACCAATTAAGCCCAAAGTGTCTCTAGGTGAACTTGGGCCAAACACCGGAAGGATTAAATACGAGCCTGCTGATACGCCCCACACACCTAAGGTTTGACCAAAATCTTCATGATGTTTAGGTAAGTCGAATTTATTAGCAATATCCATTACACCGCCCACACCAACCGTGGTGTTAATTAAAAAACGACTAGCATCCATGCCGCTTTGCTGCATTTTAAGCTGAAGTAAATCATTAAATGCAACGCCTATATCATTCATATTACTGAAAAAATTAGTTACGCCATGATCAACAAAATCAGGTGTTAGCCATTGATAGCCTTGCGCTAAAGGTTTGATAAGCACCTTATCTAAACCATCATTAAACGTTTGTGCACCATGATTCCAACCACTATAAGGATCAGTGCTTGTTGATGAACAGCCATTTAATAAGCTGCTAACAGCCACGCTTAAAAGTAGCGATGAATAAAGTAAACGCTTAGATTTCATGAGGGTTTTCCTTGATTTTAAAATGGGTTCAAACAGCAATATGAGTATCTTTAAGTTTTAGTCATGTCTGCTTCGTCCTTCGACAAAAGACAGACCACATGATTAGGCTCAGAAGTTATAACTGACTTTACGCAGTTAAAACCCGACGTAAAAATTGTTGCAATAGCGATAGCGTATTTAGCTGCTTAGTGTCGCTATTTTATGTGCAGTACAGCAAGCCATTTGCTGGGCAAAGTCGGCTAATCGTCCTATCAATATGCCCATAATGAGGTTGATTAAAATAACAATAAATATACACGATGTATAGTGATGCACGCGGCTAAAACAGTTAAAAAAATGCTTTTTTAAACTATTTACGCTTCTAAACCATATTAAAAGTGTAGTGCATGACACGCGCTATCATAATGAAATATCGTAAAAAATATGCAATTATTCGCACTAAATTATCAATTATACGTGTGCAGAGGCGTAACAAAAAAATAAAACGGTTTAAAAACCAGTGCGTGACAGGCTAAACTATTGCACTGTATCTCCTGTGGTGTGCGACAGTGTGCTGGGTGTTTCCTGAACCTGTATTACCCTCGGGGACTGATGTTTGTTTTGGTGTGCATGCTCGTTCTTTGCGAGAAGCCTAATTGACAAGCCGTGTCCCCACTTGAACCGCTGGTTCAAGGACGAAAGCACGCATCGGCATCGTTGGGAGATACCCTTTTTTAAATTGTGCGCCTGTCTTTTCAAAACTACTGAATTCATCACCGTAAAATGCTGAGTGGTTTATGCCATAACGGTAAACCATATCGCAAAGCCTAAACAAATATTTACCTAGGTTCATACTGATATTTTTTTATCAATGCTAATATTTTAGTGCGATCAATAGCCTTTTTCTTAACAAAAACCCCCAGCGTATCGGCTTTGTCCTGAACCTCTAAAAAGGCTAATACACTATGGTAATCAGGACGATTCCAAAAATCGTGGATGATAATTGTGCAATCATCAGGGGTGTTAAGAATGCAGTTAAGGGTACACGCCACTCTAAAACGTCCATCAATTAAGACTAAGTCGTGTTCGCTTTTTTTGGTAAAAACACTAAAAGAATAATTGGGCCATCGATGTTTTTTAAAAATAAAATCAGTGGGGTAACCCCAAAAAGAAGTCGTGCCAATATCAATAACATGAAACTGTAATTTACCTAAGGTTAAGGCATCACAAATAACAGGATGAGGTTTTAAGTTATCATTAATAAAATTTTTAGAAGATTCCACTGAATCAATCTGTTGAATGCAGGGCACGCTTGCGGCATAAAGTGTACTTGCCCCCGCCCCAAATTCTAAAAACCGTGAGGCGGCATGTAAATGAGTATGTAAGATGGATAATTCAGCGTTGGTCATGGTCATGATAGAGTCTATTTTTATGGCTTGAGCTCAGCACAGTTTTTTATAAGAAGTGGTTGTTTATGTGTCGCAGGATAACGTAAATAAATGAAATACTGATTAGCTTACGTCCAACATTCTATTTAATGCGAGTTTAGCAAGCAGGGCTTCGTTACTTGGTACAATGATTTGATTAATCACCTGACCCTCAACAAGATTTTCTAAGACCCACGCTAAATGTTGTGGATCTGTTCTAAACATGGTTGAACACATTGATAAATACGGCGACATAAAATGCACGTTTTTACCTTCGTGTTTACATTCTTCATGTAAGCGGTTTACTAAGTTTAGTTCAGTGGCTACCAGCCAGCGCGTGTTGGCTTCTGCTGCACGAATAGTGCTAAGAATATATTCAGTTGAGCCAATAAATTGTGCTTTTTCACACACCTCGAAACTTGCCTCAGGGTGCGCAATAACCTGTGTTTCAGGGAAGCGTGTCAAAAATGCATCAATATGTTCGGCTTTAAAGGCTTGATGAACCGAACAATGTCCTTGCCACAAAATAATTTTAGCGTTATGGATTTGTTTAGCCGTTAAGCCCCCAAAAGGTTGAGTAAAATCCCATACAACCATTTGCTCAAGAGGAATACCCATGCGAAAGCCCGTATTTCTGCCTAAATGTTGGTCAGGAAAGAACAGCACTTTTTCACGTTGCGCAAAACTCCACGCTAAAATCTTTTGTGCATTAGAAGATGTACACACAATGCCTTGGTGTGCGCCGCAAAAGGCTTTTAAATCAGCTGCGGAGTTAATATAGGTGACTGGTGTAACGTCGGTGTCTGCATCAATAATTTGACTTAATTCCGTCCAACATTGCTGCACTTTATGTAAATTTGCCATATCCGCCATCGAGCAACCAGCGGCTAAATCTGGGAGTATAACGCGTTGTTCGGGGCGCGATAAAACATCCGCCACTTCGGCCATAAAATGCACGCCACAAAAGACGATAAATTCGGCATCTGCGTTGGCAGCATTACGCGAAAGTTTAAGCGAATCACCAGTAAAATCAGCGTGTTTAAAAACTTCATCGCGTTGATAATGGTGCCCTAAAATCACACAACGCTTGCCTAAGGAAGCTTTGGCAGCAGTAATTCTGGCGTCACATTGAGCATCATCGAGTAAGGCGTAATCTTGAATGGCTAAGGTCATGGGTAACAGTCTCGGCGTTAAGTCGGGGTAATTAAGTGGACTATGACGGATAAAGCGTGTGTGCCTTATCCATCGTGTCGGTTTCATGATAAAGCAGCGGACGCTCAGATGAGAGTCGCTGTGCGGCAATTATTTCACATATTGCTAGCTGATGATCACCTGCCTCAGTGAAATGGCTTACTGTGCAATCAAAATAAGTCAAGCAATCAGATAAAATGGGCGCACCAGTGACGGCGGTCTGCCAGCGAAAGCCAGCCATTTTATTGCCAATGTGAGAACGACCAAAATGCTCGGCAAGAGCAAGGTGTTGCTGACCTAAGACATTCACTGAGCACTTTCGTCCAGCCGCTAACAGTGCATAGGAATAATGGTGTGGATTAATGCTAAGGGCTAATAAAGGCGGATTAAAAGAAACTTGCATTACCCAGGCGGCAGTAAAAGCATGTAAGCGTTCTTGATGCGCTACACCAATAACATAGACACCTACAGTCAACTCTTTGCATAAGGTATTAATAGAGGTGGACATGATATTTATTCCAAAAATTTTTGTGTGTTGCGTTGTGCCCAATACTGCTGTGCTAAGGCATGAGCCTGCTGTTGTGTAGAGACGCGTTTAAGTAATTTCAAGGCAATGGCAACCGTTCCAATAACCGACGCTACAGCAAAGTCATCGGTACATTCACCAGACCACACTTGCGCTAAACGCGAGGGGTCAAGTTGTTCGTCTTTGCTATGACGAAGCCTAAACAAGGCTGGCCATAGCTCATCACTTAAAACGCCCTCATGGACACTTTGTACTAAGCACTCTACATCAGGGTTACGCTCTGTTTCGCCGCCTTCACCTTTTAATACGGCAGTATGCGGTTGCTGTAATAAGCACGCAGCCTGTTGATGAATAGGACGATAGCCAGGATGAAAAATGCCCTGAATACTGCAGGGAGCATTGAAGGGATTTAATAAACGAACCAAACTATGCACAGGCGAACGCAGACCTAAAACTGCGCGTAACTGAATAATGTCATGTAAGACAGGGCAAAACTGCTGCAAGGGCAAATAACTAAAATGGCTATCGTTAAGTTGCTGTTGCGCTTCGGTTAAACACATTGCTGGGCGTAAACCCAAGGCTTCCAGCGCGGTTTCTGTGTATAAGCGATTAGGTGAATGACCACTGCTACCATGCATAAAGACAGTAATTTTGTTTTCAGCCAATAATAAAGCAGCTAATAAAAACCACGGTAAATGGCGACGTTTGCCTGCATACGATGACCAATCTAAGTCTACTGACACATACGAAGGCAAATTAAGTGCTAATTTTACGCCCTGAACAAACCCCGCCAATTCTTCAGGAGTTTCTTCTTTAACGCGCATTAACATTAAAAATGCGCCTAATTGCACTGGCAAGACGTCATCTTGCACAATCATGTGCATAGCAGTACGCGCTTCGTCTTGTGTTAAAGGCCTAGAGCCTTTTTTACCTTTGCCTAAAATACGCACAAATTCGGCAAAGGGATGTTCAAGGGTAGGGGAGTGAGCGTGGTGTCGGACTGTCATAAACTATAAAAGAAATAATGATCGATAAGAAGCACAGCAAATAAGACAGTGATGTAAACAATGGAATAACCAAAGGTTGTCATTGCCGTTTTATTGGTTTTGGTATGCATCATCAGCATGGCTAAATAAATAAAAATCAGCCCTAAAGCTAAGGCAGTGGCGACATAAATTAAGCCACTCATGCCTGTTAAGTACGGTAATAACGACACCACAAACAGTAGAATGGTATACAGCAAAATTTGTAAACGAGTATATTCCACGCCATGAGTCACGGGTAGCATAGGAATATTAACTTTTGCATATTCCTCTTTGCGTGCGATAGCGAGAGCCCAAAAATGGGGGGGCGTCCAAACAAAAATAATCAATACTAGCAATAAAGCATAAGGATCGATGGTATTAGTGATAGCACACCAGCCCAATAAGGGTGGGGTTGCGCCAAAGGCACCGCCAATAACAATGTTTTGTGGTGTAGCGCGTTTTAAATACAAGGTATAAACAACCGCATAACCAAATAAGGATAAAAAGGTTAACACTGCGGTTAACATGTTCACCATAAGCGCTAAAATTAACATTGAGCTCACTCCCAACACAATGGCAAAGATCATGACATTGGTGGCAGTTAAATTGCCTTTAGGTAATGGTCGATGCTGAGTACGCGCCATCACTGAGTCTGCTTTTCTATCGATAAAATGATTAATAGCCGCCGCAGACGAAGCAGCTAAAGCAATTCCTAAGGTGCTATAAAAAACTGTACTAAAGGGCGGTAAGCCCGGTACAGCGAGAAACATTCCCACCAATGCTGTAAACAGCATTTCTAAAACCACATTGGGCTTACATAAAGAAAGGTAATTTTTCCAAGAAAAATTGAACGAGCTAGACATATTGGCTGTATCCACTTTAAATTAACTAATTGGAATAATACCGTGAAGTTTTTGATATTGAAATGAGAAGTTGGTTTTTAACCAAGATGAAGCAGAGATTTATGGCCTGTTACTAAGTATAGAGATTGTGAAAGTATTGTTTTTATTCCCCCTCATTCGATAAACTCATGACAGGTCTTTAGCAAAGAGCACTCAAAGGGCATAAAGGGTTAGGGGAAATTTGATGCATTAAAAATAATTTTGTGTATCAGTAATGTATGATTTAAATAACTCTCCCTTTTCAAAAACATGTCAGAGCTGGTCGAATGAGGGAAGTTAAAATCATAATACTTTTACAGTCTCTATAGCTATTCAACTTACCCCTTTGAAAAAGGGTAGTTAGTGCACCCTATATTTCTACCCCCTGCATCCATGAAATTGTATCGCCTAGTGCGACCTATGCACTTATTTATTACTTTTTTAATTACTCACGATAAGATTTTGCATCAGTATTTCCACATAGGCTGAGCTATCCATAAACAAAACATGCCTTTCAGCCCATTCATCACGCGTTAAACCACGATCGATAACAGCAGCAATGGGAGTTGGCGTGACTATGTAACTCTCCAACCGGACATCCTGATCTTTAAGGCGTGTTTCAATATCTTTAATCACTTTATGGAATTGTACTTTTGGATGCTCCGGCCCTTCATGGGAAATACCATGCGGTTCGATAAAAGCCACGACCTGCTTTTTACCCGTCACCGCCCAAAGGATAAAATCAGGGTAGAAATTACCCGCTTCGAAAAAACCAATGCCACTGCCGCGCGATTTATTGCGTAACAAATAAATTGACGTTTTTTTCTCCTGCAAAGTGGCGTCATTAGCCTCCAACCATTGCATCAGATCAACCACAAAATCTTTTTCACTTTCATTAAGTGAGACAGGGGCAATGGTTATTGGGCAACCTTTTTGGGCATACAATAAAGGCAGAAATAAATGGTTACCCAAAATACAGGCTTTTAACTGACCCGCTTCAATCAGGTGTTTATGTGTCTTAGCCTTTAATTCTTTATCAATCTCGGCCTGAAGTTTTTCAATATCACTAATCAATTGCTGCTCACTGGCATCGACGGTTAACTGATAAGATTCTTCCGGTTTAGGCAGGTTGTCATCAAGGCGATCCAACTCTCTAACTTCCAAGCGTGGGCGGATAAACTCATCCGTTGCATAAAGAAAATATTTTTTGCTGTATTTTTTCAACAATTCCAGGGCAATCTGGCTCCAGATACGGACATTGGCGTAACGGTTTAAGCCGATCAGGTCTTTCGGTACATACAAAATATACCAATCATTCCTTAGCAACAAACTACGGATAGCCTGCGGCAATATGATCAAGCTATAAAGTTTTTCCCTCGCTTTAAATTGCTCCAGCTCAAAATACAATTTATTCATATCGAGAAAAGCAAGGTGCTGATCGGTAAATACGGCTTCATGGGCTGGAACGGCAGCGGCATTACCCGCACGCGCACCTGGGGCAACAATAGCCTGTATCTTGGGATACCAATCCACTTCAATGCGATTTTTGGTCAGGTAATCCGGTACGCCGCCAAACAGCGGCATGGCACCATCGCGGTTAAAACTATATTCACGTCCATCAGCGGCTTTGCGCTTGGGGCGTAGCACTTTCAATTGTTGACCAAAGTCGTAAGTCAAATTCATTGGAATCTGGAATGATTTCTTGCTGTCGTTGCCGGGCAAGCCTTCGTCTTTTAAGAAATCGCGAAACTTTTCCATAAAATCGGCCTGTACACCAAAGACATTGAGCGTCTCAATATAGTGGATGTATTCCGGCTGTTTGGCAGGTGTTGCTGCCCGTGATCTTTTCAATGACCATGCGTGCCCTTTTAAACGCACACCACGACCAAATAACTGAATGATTTGCGAGCCTTCGCTACGCCCGACACGCATCAGACCAAGCGTGCTGACACGCCAGCAATCCCAGCCTTCAACAAATTTCTTGGCACCTATCAACAGATTGATAGGTGATGACGATTCTTTAACACTCGCAAACTGGGCAGCGAGAAAGTCACTGTCATCCACCACGATGTGCGGGCAGTTTCCTTTGGTGCATTCCTCCTCAACGTGTTTGGCAAGTCCTAAGGCATCGCCAACATTAATCAAGCCAAAATGCTGATCGCCGTTGCCTGCTTTTAACAGCAGTTCGCCGCTATCACCTTTTAAACGCAATAACTGCAACTGACCACCGGCACGATTGTTAAACAGGCTTTCTAAAATATCGGCATGAATCTCGGCAGGCTTTTCGCCCTTGTGCAGGCGTTGGCGTAAAAACAAGAATGCACCGTGAAAAATATCGTGCCCCGCGTTATCCAGCAAACCGGTAGCAGTGCCATCCTTGTTTAGCAAGGTATCGATTGCCTGAATGGCGGCATGAGGTTTTTCAAGAAAGTGGGCAATAAAACCCAATACGCGCACAATGTCAGACACCGTTTCCTGATCGGCACCTTTACTGGCCGATGCTTTGGATACACTGGAGCCAACAAACACCCAGAGCGGTTTTTCAATATTGTAAGCGGCATATTCCGTTTTACGTTCCCGATACAAACGCAATTGCTGGTAAAACCCTAACAAACAGGCGGTCAAATAGATAAATTCGTGATCGGCTTGGGATTTGGGGATATTGAAGATTCGGTAATCTTTGCCGTAGCCGTCTTCGTAAAAATACCGATACGAATAATCAAACAGCACGGCCTTAGCATAGCTTTCTTCAATTCTGGCATTATTAGCCGCATTAACCGCCTCTTTAAAGGTTGCTGAATATTCAAAAGCAAAACCACCTTTTTCCACCAAGCGTTCCCGTTGTTTCATCCAACCTTCTTCATCGGATTTACCCATGCCGCGATGACCTTCATCCACCAAAATCAGGTTTTGATCGCCCAAATTACGGGTAGCAATCGACTTGGGGCCATCAGTCTCCTTAAGCTTGGTAATTTCAATAAAATCAATGCGCGTCAGGTGGCCATAATCACTACTGTTAAGACTGCGCGTCGTGCCAATAGCATTGTTATCCAACATCAGGCGCGAGACTGCCATACCGCTCTGAAGCAATTCCTGTTCATGTTGACTGCTTAAGCCCTCATTTGGGGTAATCAACAAGGTGCGCAAAACCCTATCATGCTGACCCGCTTCGGTGGCGTAGTGCGCAAACTGGAGGTAATTAACGTGCATCAACAAGGTTTTACCTGAGCCAGTGGCGTTTTGCAGGCACAGTTTATTGAGCTCTTCCAAGCTGTATTCACTAATACCTGTAGACACGGGCACTTGGCGACTGGCCCAGTGTGCGTTAAATTGCCGAACATAGGCATTCAACTGTTCCAGTAGTTTTTCGCGGTCAGAAAAATACTGGTGCAGGTAAATTTCCGCAAACAATAACGATAGCCATTGGTAATATTTCCACTCAATCGGTCGTTCCCTGCCTTCGTTCAGCCATTGGGTATGACTG
>Ga0247842_10000538_pt1 | contig 77032 bp, 67 predicted proteins | sample LaCruzMarch2015__3_FD_192411 | JGI IMG/M metagenome (GOLD analysis project Ga0247842, IMG submission 192411) | Freshwater microbial communities from meromictic Lake La Cruz, Castile-La Mancha, Spain - LaCruzMarch2015_19m | ecosystem: Environmental > Aquatic > Freshwater > Lake | place: Spain... | reverse complement strand
GCGCTCATCAAGAATCGGCCACAACGGCTGCAGTTTTTCGGTAATCTGCGCAAGGGTGCTCATGCTCGGAGAGCATATCACAATTCCTATGCAAGTTGCTACCTTTATTTATTGACGCCGCCTAAGTCGACTTCCTTGCAGGTCAGGATGCCACTACTTGTTCCGGTGCCGTTTGTGAAGGCATTTGGGAATCGTCGGGCTGAAAACTGTGTTCCCCTTGTGGACCTCCCGGATCGCCTGGCAGACACAGTCGGCGGAGGTGTGTTTGATCAGATACAACCCCGATGGGGTTGATTGTGGTTGATACGTTACTGTAAGATTTCATCCCCTTCGGGGAATTTTCCCGAAGAATTTTGCTGCACCCATTCGCATTCGATTCGGCATTCGATTCGGGTCTTGCGTGCGCTGTTGTAAAATGAAAATCTTTCCGTGCGAGGTTCCATCATGTCACAGAACGCCAGCATTTTGGTTGTTGATGACGAGCCGCAGTGGCTGCATTCGTTGAGCCATGTTCTCGGTGGTGCCGGCTACGAGGTGCGTCAGGCTGCCAGCGGAGAGGACGCGCTCGCCTCGCTGGCGGCTGATGGCGTGCCGGATCTCATCCTGCTGGATATCCGGATGCCGGGCATGGACGGGTTCGAAGTTTTCCGCAGGATCCGGGCGCACGAGGAATGGGGCGGCATCCCGGTCATCATGCTCAGCGGGGTTGTTGAAGCGAGGGAACGCGCTGCGGGAATCGAGATGGGGGCATCGGATTTCATCACCAAACCGTTTGATCCAGGAGAGCTGCTGGCACGGGCGCGGATGCAACTGGAAATGGCCCGGCTGCGGGCCGGGCAGGTCCGCCATGCCCAAGCCCTCGAAGCGGCAAACGAAAAACTCCGCGAAGAAATCGCCGGGCGCGGGCAGAACGTGCAAGAGTTGAAGCGCATCGAATGGCTGATAACCCGGAAAGAGCATCAAGGCGAAGGTGCCAGATACGTCCCGCCTTATGGCGATCTGCTTTCCCTCAACACCAGCCGGCTGATTCTCGATGCCGTGGGCGAGGGGATGCTCGCCGACATTGTCAGCGACTATCTCGACCTGCTGGAAACCTCCGCAGCGGTCTATGAAAAAAACGGCGACTACGCGCTGGGAATCTTCTCGTCCGGCTGGTGCCGGTTCATGGACGCCGCGTCCCGCGACCTTTGCGGCACCACCGACAACCGCGAGGCCCTGGCCTGCGGACAGTGGCACTGCCACGAGTCCTGCTGGAGCAGCGCCTCAAGGACAGCCATCGCAACCGGCCAGCCGGTGGACATCGAGTGCAACGGCGGCCTCCGTCTCCACGCGATCCCGATCCGCGCCGGCAGTGAGATTGTTGGCTCGATCAACTTCGGCTACGGCGATCCCCCGCGCGATGAGGCGAAATTGCAGGATCTTGCCGCGAAATACCATGTCGGCATTGACGAGTTGCGCGCCCGGGCGGAGGACTACAAATCGCGTCCGGCTTTCATCATCGAACTGGCCAAGCGGCGGCTTGAGATTTCGGCGCGGCTCATTGGAGAGATTGTGGTCCAGAAGCAGGGCGAGGAGGAGCTGCGAAAAGAACGGGATTTTTCCAAGAATCTGCTCGATACCGCCCAGACCATTGTTCTTGTGCTCGACACCGAGGGGCACATTGTCAGTGTCAATCCCTACTTCGAGCAGATTACCGGCTATCGCCAGGAGGAAGTGAAGGGACATGACTGGTTCACCAGGTTCCTGCCGCCGGAGACCCGGGAGCGCACCCGCGAGACTTTCTCGAAAGCCGTCGGCGACATCGCTACGCACGGCAACGTCAATCCGATCCTGACCAAGGACGGACGCCAGCGGGCCATTGAATGGTATGACAAAAGCTTGAAGGACGAGAAGGGTGTCACCGTCGGGGTGCTGGCCATTGGGCAAGACGTTACCGGGCGCAAGGCCGCCGAGGCGGCGCTGCGAAAGAGCGAGGAGGAGTTTCACGCATTGGCCGAGTCCATGCCGCAGATTGTCTGGGCCACCCGGCCCGATGGCTGGAATATTTATTTCAACCACCAGTGGGTGGAATACACCGGCCTTTCGCTGGAGGAAAGCTATGGCCACGGTTGGAACAAGCCGTTCCACCCGGACGACCAGCAACGCGCGTGGGATGCCTGGCAGCGGGCGACACAGCACAAGGATCCCTATTCGTTGGAATGCCGTCTGCGGCGCTCCGATGACTCCTACCGCTGGTTCTTGATCCGCGGCGTGCCGCTGCTCGATGCGGACGGGAAGATTCTGAAATGGTTCGGCACCTGCACCGACATCGAAGACATCAAGCAGGGCGAGGAGGCGCTGCGGGAGAGCGAAGCACTGCTCCGCGCGCTTGTTGATTCCTCGCCGTTCCCCGTTGCCCTGGTGGATGTCGCGGATGAAAACATCAAGTTCTGGAGTCGCAGCGCCACCGCCCTTTTCGGGCATACGCCTCAGAAGACAACGGAGTGGTATGAGATGGCCTATCCGGACCCCGATTACCGGCGCGAGGTGATTGGCCGTTGGAAACCTTGCCTGGAAGAGGCGAGACGATCCGGCCAGGTGGTCAACACCGGAGAATACCGGATCACGTGCAGCGATGGTTCGGTGCGCCTTTGCGAGCTTCACGCGGCTTTTCTGTCAGACAATCTCGTTGTGACCTTCAACGACATCACCGAACGCAAAGCCGGCGAGGCCCGGATTGTCCGCCTCACCCAGCTCTATGCGGCGCTGAGCCAGTGCAACCAGGCCATCGTGCATTCCGCCAGCGCGGAGGAGTTGTTGCCGGAAATCTGCCGCGTCGCGGTGGAATTCGGCGGCATGAAGATGGCGTGGATCGGAATGCTGGACGAGACCACCGGGGAGATCCGTCCGGCGGCGTCCTTCGGCAGCGGGACCGAGTATCTGAAAGAAATCCGGTTTACGACGGATATCGGGGAACCCATCGGTCGAGGCATCATGGGCACTGCGGTTCGCGAGAACACGCCGGTCTGGTGCCAGGACTTCCAGAATGATCCGCGCACTGCGGCATGGAGAAAAAATGCTGCCCTCTTTGGCTGGGCGTCAAGCGCCGCGCTCCCCCTGCGGCGCGATGGAAAGACGATCGGCGGCTTCGCCATCTACAGCGACCATGTGGGGGCCTTCGATGAGGAGGCCAGGAAACTCCTTGAAGAAATGGCCTATGACATCAGCTTTGCCCTGGATGCCTTCCGGCGCGATGAGGCACGCAGGCGGGCGGAGGAACTTCTCGCAGACTCCCTCGAGGTCCTGCAGGCGGCGATGGACAACAGCCAGGCGGGAATCGCGATCGCCGATGCGCCCGACGGCCTGCTGCGATATGTCAACAAAGCCGGACTTCTCATCCGGGGAGGGGCCGAGGAAACGTCGGTTGCCGGCATTGATATCAACACTTACGCGTCGAGTTGGAACCTCCTCGATCTCGATGGGACTCCCCTGGCGCCGGAGGACGTGCCTCTGGCTAGAGCCATCCATGGCGAAACATGCACCAGGGAGTTCGTGATTCGCAGGTCGGAAGGCGATGACCGGATCGTCTGGGCAAACGCCGCCCCGATACTGGATGCCGGGGGAGAAGTCAAAGCCGCCATCGTCATCTTTCTCGACATCACGGAGCGCAAACAGGCGGAGGCCGCTCTTCACGTCGCAAACCGCCGCTTGGAGGAAGCGGCAGAGCGCGCCGGGCACCTTGCCATCAAGGCCGAAGCCGCAGCCCTCGCGAAGAGCGAGTTCTTCGCCATCATCAGCCACGAGCTGCGCACCCCGCTCAACGGCGTGCTCGGCTTCGCCGAACTCCTCGCCGACACCCCGCTCGATGAGGAGCAAGAATCCTATGCGAAGACGATCAGCAACAGCGGTGAACACCTGCTCGCCATCGTCAACGACATCCTCGATTTCTCCAGCATCGAAAAAGGTGCTCTGGCGATCAGGAACGAGCCATTCGCGACGGCCGATCTGCTGGGGTCGGCGGTCATCGCCGCATCCAAAGACGCGGTGGAAAAAGGGCTCGAATTCCGCTGCGAGAAAGACCCTGGCTTGCCGAAGCAGATGATTGGCGACGAGCGCCGGATCCGCCAGATCCTCCTCAACCTGCTCAACAATGCCGTCAAATTCACGTCCGCCGGATCGGTTGTTTTCCGGGTTTCGCCCGTCTCCGCCGGAGACCGGCACCTTTTGGATTTCTCGGTCGAGGACACGGGGCTCGGGATTTCTCCAGACACGATCAGCCATCTTTTTCAGCCGTTCGTGCAGGCCGACTCGACGATGCAGCGCAAGTTTGGCGGCACGGGACTCGGCCTGGTGATCTCGAAACGCATCGCGGAAGCCATGGGCGGCACTCTCACCGTCGTTTCGACGCCGGGCAAAGGGAGCACGTTCACATTCCGCCTTCCGCTGGAAACTTCCGACCCCGCTTCTTCTGATCCTGCCACGGCTGTTCCCATCGAGCCCAAACCCATGGCACATCAGGGAAAACTGGTGCTTGTCGTCGATGATGACCAGGACAGCCGAACGCTCGCGGGCAAAATGCTCCAGAGCCTCGGCTACCGAGCCGAATTTGCCGCCGATGGGGCTGTAGCGGTCCAGAGTTTCGTGCCGGGAAAATATTTTACCATCATAATGGATGTGGCCATGCCGGTGATGGACGGTCTTGATGCCACGAGAAAAATCCGAGAGGCCGAGGCAGAGACTGGAGCTCATGTGCCGATCATCGCGCTCACCGCCAACGTGATGCCCGGCGACCGCGAGAAATGCCTCGACGCGGGCATGGACGACTTCCTCAAGAAGCCGTTCAAACGAGCCGAGTTGGCCGCGAAGCTTGCCAACGTTGAGCATCGATAAGGGAGCCCAACCATTGCGCCGAAAAAGGGAAAAGGGTCCTTGGGATTCTAGGAGTCGAGCAAATCCCATTGTTTTTGGATTTTCCTGTCCGACTCCATTCGCTGGTGCGCATGGGAAAGACCGTATCTGTACGTGCCGACCGATTCAAACCCAATTGCCCGGCCAGCCAGCGCGTCCCCTCGAACAGGCTGCCCGGTAGCGCACTGACTTGTCACAGTTGAGCGGACTCCGTGGTGAAACAATCTCCGGATCCGGGATGAACTGTTTTTATCTTCTGCGGTTTCGAGGGGAAATGAGTTTCAAAAAAGGACGTTCGTCCCATACTCCACATCAATGGCCATCATAGGAATCACCGGCAGCATTGCCTCGGGAAAATCCACGCTGCGGGATCTTCTGGCTCCTCTCCTTCCGGCGGAGGTCCTCGATGCGGATCTCATCGCGCGGGAGCTTCTCGACAATGACCCCGGAGTGCGCGCGCGCGTGGAGGCCGGAATTTCTCCGGGCGCCTACCGGGCGGACGGGTCTGCGGATCGCCGGGAGATCAGCAGGATCATCTACAACGATCCCTCCGCCAAGTCCCGGCTCGAGGAGATCCTTCATCCGCTGGTTCGCGAAGTCTGGACCGCTGCGGCCTTCCGTGCCCGGGAGGAACAGCGGCATCTTCTTGTCGATATCCCGCTTTTGTTCGAGACAAATGCCGATGGGCATTTTGATTTTGTCATCACGGTCGCCTGTTCGCCCGGGGTTCAGGATGCGCGGCTGGCCGCACGCGGCATGGACCCGGACCTCGCGCAGCGGATCCTCGCCACGCAGATGCCGGTCGCTGAAAAAATGTCCCGGGCCACGCAGGTGATCTGGAACGACGGAAGCCTTGAGGCCCTTGAGGCCCAGTCGGAGGAGTTTGCCGGGATCGTGCGGCGACAGACTCAGGAGCCGTAGCTCTTGGTGAACTTCTTGCGGCTCTCCGTTTCGGCGGTGATCGGTTCGTCCGCGGGTTTCTCGGATGTCGGGGAGGGCACTGCTGCGGGAGCTTCTGGCACTTCGGCTGGCTCTTCTGCTGCGGCAGCGGGAGGATTGCCAGCCGCCTGGACGAACGTGAGCTGGAGGTCGCTGAGCACACGGGTGAGGATTTCGGATTCCTCGCTGCTCAGGTTCCCCCGGGTTTTTTCGCGGATCATTTCCAGTTGGTCGATGAACATGCGGGCGATCTCGAGGTTGACCTCCGGCTTTCCGGTGTGAGGGTTCGGGATGCGTCCGAGAAACATCGCGGCCTGCTGGGCCTGCATCATCACGAATTCGATGAATTTTTGTGTCATTTCTCCGAGGGCGGTGGTGCGTTGGACTTCTGGCATAGGATGATCAGGGTTGTTTGTCCGGCGGGAGGACGGTGACCTCGACGCCGGCGGGTTGTTGGAAATACTTTGAGGCCACGCGGCGGGTGTCGTCGAGGGAGATTTTTTCGAGAACCGCCTTGCGGCGGGTGAAGGCGTCGAATCCCTCGCCCATGAGCTCGTCCACCGCGCAGGTCGCGGCGAGCGCGGCATTGCTCTGGTTGCGGATCGCCTCGGCGCCGAGAAGTTTTTTCCGGGCGCGGGCGAGCTCTTCTTCCGTGAGCCCGTCTTTTGCAAGCTGTGCGATCTCGTCGCGGAGCTCGATCGTGACAGGTTCGACTTTTTTCGGGTCGGTGCCGAGGTAGAAAAGAAACGCGCCGGGCGCGAGGCCGTAGAACTGGGCGGCTCCCACAAAGTAGGCGAGCCCCATTTTTTCCCGGATGCGGTTGAAGAACCGGGAGCCGAGGTCGTTCGATGCCTCGGAAATCAACTCCATGGTCGGACGGTCGGGGTCGTCCACTGTCAGGCCTTGAAAGCCGACCATCACGATTCCCTGTTGTTTGTCGAGGTGAGCGGTCGCGGGGGGGACTGCGGAAACCGGTGCGGGGACGGGTGGCTTTTCAAAGGCGAGCCTGCCCGCCGGCATCGCCGCAAAATCCTTCGCGACGAGCTTGCGGACCGCTTCCGCGTCAACGTCTCCAAAGACGCAGAGGACGCCGTTGCGTGCGGTGGCGAACTCCTTGTGAAACTCCCGAAGTTGGCCGGGGGTCAGTGCGGCGACGGATTCGGCGGACCCGGAATTCCGAAGGGCATAGGGATGGGAGCCGAAGAGCCGCTCGCGGAGAAGGTTGCGGGCGACCGATGTCGGCTGCTCGTCCTCGGCTTTGATCCCTGCAAGCTGGGTCTGCTTTTCCAGCGCGACCTCGCGCTCCGGAAAAGACGGATGGATGAGCACATCCGCGAGCAGATCGAGCCCGAGCGCCAGATCCGGCTGCATGACATCCACCGAGACGCCGAAGCTGTTGTTGCCGCTGTCCGAGGAAATGCTGCCGCCGACATTTTCGATTTGGGAGGCGATTTCCTCGGCGGAGCGGGAGTTCGTGCCTTTCAGCAGAGCACGTGCGCAGAGTTTGGTGATCCCGTTCGTTTCCCTCGTCTCGGCAAGAAGCCCTCCCCGGAAGACGGCGTTGATCGAGATCAGCGGGAGGCGCGGGTCCTCGCGGACGAGCAGGCGAAGGCCGTTCGGAAGGGTGAATTTCTTGATCTCGCCGGCGCGGGATTCCGCGGCGGGCTTGCCGGTTATTGCGAGTGACCCGGGCGGGTTGAGCGACGTCGAGGTCAGGCGGTCCGGGCGGAGATATTCCTTCGCGACCCGCCGGACGTCGTCGGTTGTCACTTTTCCGATCGCGTTGAGGTAGAACTTGCTGAAATTCAGGTTGCGGGTGAGAAGCCAGTTCGACCCGAGGTCGTTGGCGATCCCCCGGGCGGTGGTCAGGGAGTTGAGCTGGTTCGAGAGGAGGGTTTTTCTGGCGCGATCGAGTTCCTCCGCGGTGACGCCATGCGCCCTGACCTGCTCGACAATGGCGAGAGCTTCTTTTTCGACAGCATCGCGATTGCCCGGATCGGCGACCGCCTGGATGACGAAGAGGCCCTCGGTTTGCATGGAAAGCATGCCCGCGCTCACCGAGTGGGCGAGGTGTTTGCGCTCGCGGATTTCGCGGTTGAGGATCGAGCTGCTTCCCGAGCCGAGGATTTCGCCGAGGATTTCGAGAGCCGGCGTGTCCGGATCTGTGAGGCCCGGAATCCTCCACGCAAGCGAGAGGCGGCTCAGCTCGGTCGGAAATTCCTCGTGCGCATCGCGGCGTCCGAGCTGCACCGGTTCCTGCGCGACATACACCGGGTCGAGCGCGCGACGCGGCTGGGACTCGAACAGCTTCCCGATCTCATCCCGGATTTTCAAAGCGTCCACGTCGCCGGTGACAACAAAGGTCAGGTTGTTCGGGACGTAGCGCGATTTGTAGTAATGAAGAACGTCGTCACGGGTCAGCTTGTTATAGACGTCGAGGTAGCCGATGACCGGATGACGGAGCGGGCTTTCGGAAAAAACCGTGCGGAGCAGGAGCTGCGAGCTCTGGCGGTTCGGATCATCGAAGCCCATCGCGAATTCGCGTCGGATGACTTCCTGTTCCTTCTGGTATTCCTCTTCGGGCAGGGTCGCGTTCATCATCGCGTCCGCGAGGATCCCGATTGCTTTCGAGGCTCCGTCGGATGGAACATCGATCCAGTAAACCGTGCGGTCGAAAGACGTGTAGGCGTTGATGTAGCCGCCGAGGTCCTGGACCTCGCGGGCGATCTCTCCCGGCGGGCGGGATTCCGTGCCCTTGAAAAGCATGTGCTCGAGGATGTGCGAGAGTCCGGCTCCCATCCGGTCCCCCTCGTGGATGCTCCCCGTGCCGCACCACACCTGGACGCTTGCCACCGGAGCGCTCCGGTCTTCCTCAACGATGAGCGACAGTCCGTTGTCGAAGGAAAAAACCCGGGCGGTGGAATCCGGCAGCGAAGGGGGCTTGACCTGGCAGGAGTTGAGCGCGGCGACGGCAAGGGTGGCGAGCATCAGTTTCATTCTCCACCCCGGACGCGGTCTGATGCTGGAGCGTTCAAAGGAAACTTCCCGGACTTGAACGGGACGACGAAGGCACTGTAAAAATCAAATCCCCCGGCGAAGCTCTCCGGCGTGTCCTCGTCGGTCTTTCCAAAAACCCCGGCGTTCACCAGGTTGAAAACCATCTGCCCGACATCCCCGCACGACCGCACCCCCCAATACTCAAGCACCGTCATCGCCATCGGACCGAACTCATGGATCGCATGGATCCGGAACCCCTCGATCAGCTCGGGGGCCGCCACATGCCCGCCCGTCTCCGCCTTCGTTTTTTTTCTCCGCTTGAGCGTGGAATCCAGCGAGTCGCGCAGGAAGATGTAGGCTTCCGGGTGGTATCGCCGGTCGCCCCGTGAGACGGCTTCAACGGCTTCTTGGAATGCGGTGGTCTGCATGAATTCAGGGTGCCCGGGCCGGAACAGCGCCATGCGGTGAGGATTCCCTCCATTGCTTCACCCCGAAGCCAAGAAGAAAAATGAAAACAAATCCAGCAACGAGTGCCTGTTCGCTGCGTGTCAGCTCAAACATGCCAAGAACCATAGCGAGAATCACGTGCCGCGCAAGAGGCGGTTCGTGCATTTTGCGGCGTCTTTTTCCGGCGAGGCCGCCGAACCCGCAGGCATTCCCTCTTCGATTCCGGATTTTGATAATCCCTTGTTGACATGGGAGATTCCGGTAATAAGGAGGCTGTAGCAGCAATGAACAAGCCATTCCAGAGCCAGAAATCCACTCCGCCGCCGACTTTCCGTCACCCGGACGTGGCGGATGCTGAGAAAAGGGCTGTCCAAGCAACGCCACCGCTGGAGGCGATGTCCCCGGAAGCCATGCGCCAAATGATTCACGATCTGCGCATGCATCAGATCCAGCTGGAGATGCAGAACGAGGAACTGCGGCGGGCGCACGCGGATCTGCGAACGAGCGAAAGACTCCTCCGGGAAACCGAGGATGAACTTCACAACCTGCGAACGGCTGTCGAGCAAAGCGGCAATGCCATCGTCATCACCAACCTCAAAGGGAACATCGAATATGTGAACCCGGCTTTTGAAAAATCCACGGGCTACACGGCGGACGAGGCGATGGGCGACAATCCACGCGTTCTGAAGTCCGGCGAGCAGGACGCGGCATTTTACAAAGACCTTTGGGAAACCATTTCATCCGGAAAAATCTGGCGGGGCCAGTTCCACAACAAGCGCAAGGATGGCTCTTTGTATTGGGAATCGGCGACCATCTCGCCGGTTCTCAACGACCGGGGTGAGATCGTTCATTTTATCGCAATCAAGGAAGATATCACGGAGCGGAAATCTCTGGAGGCCAAGCTGTCCGAAGCTCTCACCCGCGCCGATTCCGCCAACCGTGCCAAGAGCGAATTCCTTGCGAGCATGAGCCATGAGATCCGCACTCCGATGAACGGCGTCATCGGGATGACCGATCTGCTTTTGGATACCGAGCAGACCCCGCAGCAACACGAGTATGCCGAGGCCATCCATTCCTGCGGCAAAGCGCTCCTGACCCTCATCAACGACATTCTCGATTTCTCGAAGGGGGAAGCCGGGCAGATCCAGCTCGAAAGCCTCGACTTTCCGATCCGCACGACGATCAAGGAAGTCGTTGATGTCGTGGCTGTGGAAGCTCAAAAGAAAGGAATTGGTCTTGGCTGTGCGTTCACGGAAGAGATCCCGGAATTCCTGAACGGGGATCCGGCCCGGCTTCGCCAGATTCTGTTCAATCTGATCGGCAATGCCATCAAGTTCACCCAGCACGGTGGCGTTACGGTGCGGGTCGAGATCTTTACGGAAGAGGAAACCTCCCTGAGTCTGCGCTTCAGCGTCACGGATACCGGCATCGGAATCCCGGAAGACAAACTGGATTCCATTTTTTCGAAATTCACCCAGGGCGACCTGTCCACGACGCGAAAATTCGGCGGCACGGGACTGGGTCTTGCGATCTGCAAGCAGCTCATCCAATTGTTCCAAGGCGATATCACCGTCACCAGCCAGGAAGGCAAAGGCTCGACATTTTCGTTCACGGCTGCTTTCAGAAAGTCCACCGGCATCAAGGCTCACACGCCTGCCGAATCTCCCGGACGTCACGTTGGGTCCGCCCGGAGGCGGCTTCGCGTTCTCGTGGCGGAAGACAACACGATAAACAGAACCCTTGCTGTCAAAATGCTGGAGAAGCTCGGTCATGTGGTCGAGACCGCCGGCAATGGGAAGGAGGCGATTGAGGCCCTCCGCCGGATGCCCTACGATCTGGTCTTCATGGATTGCCAGATGCCTGTCATGGATGGATTCGAGGCCATGAGGGCCATTCGCAATCCCGGCTCGGGCATCCAGAACCCCGGAGTTCCGGTCATCGCGCTGACCGCCTATGCGCTGAAGGGAGACCGCGACCGCTGCTTCGCCGCCGGGATGAGCGATTATATCTCCAAGCCGGCCACGGTGCATGATCTTTCCGCCGCTATTGAACGGTGCAGCACCCGCGTCTCACAGACCGGCGTTGGCGGCGATGTGCCCGACGCCCGCCCCGGCACCCTGCTCGATTTCGACCGGAAGGTTTTTTTCGAGCGGACAATTGGCGACCGGGACTTTGCTGTCGAGGTGGCGACCGCTTTTCTCGCCGATACGCCCCCCCTCCTGACGCAGCTATCCGAAGCGATCACCGTCGGGGATGCCCGGGCCGCACGAAAATTCGCGCACACTCTCAAAGGGTCGAGTGCCAACATGGGAGGAGAGAATCTCGCCCAAATCGCCGCGCAAATCGAGACGGCTGGCACGGAAGAAAACCTTGCGCGCCAAGCCGAACTTCTTCCTGCCGCCCGTGCATCCCTGCAAAAGCTGTCTGCTCTGCTCGAACAGGAATTTGGGTTGGGAAATCAGAAGCCAACCTGAACCGTAAAGGTCTGGTTGGTTTGCCCGCTTTTCTTGCCGTCTTTCCCCTTGTTTCCGCATCCGCCGGATCCCGGGCAGGATCCCGCGAGAGCGGACGACATCGTGAAGGCGACAAGCAACGCTGCTGTGAACAGGAGTTTTTTCATAACAGAAGAAGCGTCGGCGAATTCTGTGCCCTGTCAAATGGTTTCCTTCGACAACGGAAATTCAAAATTCTCGACCGGCGGGCGGACGATCAGCCGGCCGCAGCGTTCCGCCATGACCGATGCCGGGCATTTTTTGCGCGGGACAGGTTCCGCTTTTTCGGCCAGCAGGAAGGCATCGCGTGCTTCGGTCCAGGAGCCGCGCATGTAGTGTCGCCGGGCCTCCTCGTAAAGGCTCGTGCATTCCGCATGGATCTTGAGGACATCGTTCCCGGAGCCCAGCAGTTCAAAAAGCTCAACAGGATGGGTGCGTCCGGGAACGATGACGCGGTCGAGAGCGAGAAAAACCAGCCCCGGGTCGGAGCGTGAAGCCGCTGCCTGGGTATCCCCCGAGACGAGGATCCCGGCGGCGTAGTGTGAAGCGGCCGACTCCACCCGCTGAGCGAGGTTCACCGTGTCCCCCATCATCGTGTAGTTGAACCGCAACTCCGATCCGATGTTTCCCACAATCGCCTGCCCGGTATGCAAACCGACCCGCGTTTGCATTTTCCGGACTGCTTCGGGCCACCGCGCCTCAGTGGTCCATCGTTCGCGAAGGCGTGCCTGGGCCGACTGCAAGGCGAGCGCCGCTCGGCATGCGGCGGCTGCATGGTTGTGACAGGCGAGGGGAGCCCCGAACATCGCGATGATCGCGTCGCCGACATATTTGTCCAGGGTGCCTTCCTCCTCAATCACCGCTGCGGTGCATTCGCCCAGGTATTGGCACATCAGCCGCACAAGGTCGGACGGTGAAAGCTGTTCCGCGATGGGCGAGAAGGCCACGATGTCGCTGAAAAATGCAGTGATCTCGACCTCCGACCCGCCGGTTTGCGGCGGGGTGTTGTTTTCCACCATTTCGTTGACAACCGCAGCCGACACGTAACTTCCGAAGAGCTGTTTGATCCGCCTCCGCTGCCGCTCCTCGATCGTCAATTGGCGGAGCACGGCGAAAAACGTGCAGGAGAGTGCCGCCCCGACCGGAGCAACGACCGGCAGCAGCAGCCGCGCCTGTGCGAAAAGCACGAAGGCCAAGGCAACGTATCCGACGGTCAGCAAGGCCGTGAGGAGCTTCCCCGACCCGGAAAACCGGTTGCGCATCACGCTCAGGAATGCGGCACCCAGCCCGAGCCCCGCGATCAGGAGGCTGTTCACCCACACGGGAGGCCGGATCAGATACTGTCCGGACACGATCGTCTTGAAAAGGTTTCCATGCCCGGAGACCCGTGGAACGGGAAGGGACCCGTTCATCGGGGCCAGCGAATTGTCCTTGAGCAGCGGGTCGGTCGGCCCGATCAGCACAACCGCATCCTGGAAATGCTCAAAAAACCGGGAAGCCAGGGCCTTTTCCTCGTCCGTCCCTTCGCGTGCCATCCGATCAAAATCCAAAACCGAGACAATGCCGGCACTCGGATTCTCTTTCGAGGCCCACGGTGAAAACCAGTTCGGCTCGATGAGTTGCCCGAGTTTCAGCGGGATGTCATAAAGGATGCGCGAGTCGGCATCGCGGACGAGAATCCGGTCAGGTTGGATCTCGACCGCCGACTCCTCAAGCCGGTTGTAGACGAGGGCAAGCTGGAAAGCCATCGTCAGGTAGGTTTTGTATTCCGTGCGGGCAAAGGCCGGGATCCATCGCAGTTGCTCTCCAGCGGTGTCAATCAGCCCGACATGGCCCCAGGTGGGACCGACAACCGGGAAGTCCGGGAGTTCGGGCAGATCCGCTTCTTCCGGGTTCGCATGCCTCTCGAAAACGAACGGAAACGAGCGGTCGGCTTTTTTCAGCACTCCCAGCTGTGCGCTGTAGGTCGCAGCCAGGACGACATGACGGTTTCTTTGAATGCTCCTGCCGAGTTCGAGACTGCCGGCTTCCGCCTCTGCGCGGCCGAGTTGCGGAAGCCCGGATTTTCCGAAAACAAAATCCATTCCCACAGCCCGGATCTTCCCGCGCTCGAACAGGGCGTCCAACGTCCGGGCAAAGATCGCGCGGTTCCATGGGAAGTTTCCGATTTCCGAAATCGAATCCGTGTCCACATTGACATAGCAGACCTTGACCGGCGAAGGAATGGCCCCCCGGAAGGCGAGGCGCGCATCAATGGTTTTCTCCTCAAGAAAAGAGAGCGAACCGTCGAGTCCAAGATACGACTCATGACCGTGCCACGGAAAGAGCGAAACCTGCGAGAGAGCGATCCATACCGCACAGACGAGTCCGAGCGATGCCCAAAGCAACAGACCTTGATCGGTTCCCTTGGGCTTCATTTGTGCCGCGGAGAGATCCTACGACGAAGGACGCGGAGTGGGAGCCCCGCCACCACCACCGCTGCCGCCTCCGCCGCCGCCACCACCCAGTGGTGCTGTCCCCACACTGCCAGTACCCTGATCGCCTCCAAAGCCGCCGGCTTCGTCTTCCGGAGTTGTTCCGTCGAGCTCCTCCGGAGAGCCATCAGGAACGCCATCGAATGTCTGCTCGGTAGGAACCAGACTCAAAGCCTCCTCCACCAAAGCTTGGATTTCCTGCGTCTCCTGCGGTGTCAGCGGGGTGACATTTCCTTCAGTCACCGTGGTGCCATTGGGCTGCAATCGAATCGTGATCGTCGTTCCATCGCTGAGGGTGATCGTTCTGCCGTCCACGCCGGCGAATTCCGCAGCCCCTTGAGGCATGTCCACCGTTACAGAGACTTCCCCGGCACCGTTGGGACGGCTCACCGTGACCCGGATGATTGTGCCGCGAATGCCCGCAACGCCCACCGGGGTGCCGATGTCGAACGTGGATCCTTTGCCCAGCTTGCAGACATCGGCGACGATGCTGCCCTCCTGCACATGCAATTTTGTTTGGGACGTGGAAGGCTCGTTCTTCAACCCCTTGTAAATGATTTTTGTGGAATCGAACGGTGCTTGCAGGAACTTGTCCACATGAAACGAAGTGCCCTGCTCCACGGTGATCGTGGTGCCGTTGGACAGCAGCAGGACAGCCTCGGAGTTCTTGCCGGTCTTGATGATCTGTTCCTGTTGAACGTAAACCCCCTCTTTGAGCGGCTCGGTCGTCTGGGCCTTGTCAACGGTCAGAGAAACCTCCCCCTTGACTTTCAAAACCCGGATATTCCCCGCCTTGGCCCCGACCGCAAAAACCTGGCCGGTCCCAAAAGCGAGAAGAGCCAAACCCGATAAGGCTGCAATAGTAAAAGTTTTCATTTGATCAAGCATATGGCTGTCCCGCTGGAAAGCAACGAAAAAATCCCCCTTCCAAGCGATCTTCCAGAGCCTCCCTCCCCGGCGTTTCCGGTTTCCCGTCTCACAGGTGATTCGCCCGCGCTCGCAAGTGCGTGAGCGGGGCATCTCCCTCCGGCTTTTTTCAGTCCCATGAGAGCGAGCCGTCGAAAACAAAGTCCGCAGGGCCGGTGAGGGTGACATTATTGAATGCGGTGCCGGAGCCCTCGAATCCAACCAGCAGGGTTTCGCCGCCTCGCACGCGCACGGCGACGGGCGAGGGGGCGCCGGTTGTCAGATGGTGGAGCAGAGCGACCGCGCAGACGCCTGTTCCGCAGGCAAGGGTCTCCGCCTCAACTCCCCGCTCAAATGTTCTCAAGATGAGGTGCCCCGGAGAGACGACCTCCGCGAAATTGGCATTGGTGCCTTCCGGCGCGAAGGCAGGATGCCAACGGATCGCGGCTCCCGCGCGGGCGATGTTCACCGCTGCCGCGTCCTCCACAAAGACGACCGCATGCGGGACCCCGGTGTTCAGGAAATGCGCGGTCAGGGTCGCTCCGGCAATATCAAGATCCTGCGGTTCGCGGTGATCGCGGGGTTCGCTCATGGTGATCGTCACAAGGCCTTTGGAGAATGTCGCGCGGATCAGTCCCGCCGGCGTGTCGAAGCTGAGGGATTCCGGAGACGGCGCAAGCAGGCGCGCCGCAAAACGCGCAAAGCACCGCGCGCCGTTGCCGCACATCTCCGCCTCGCCTCCGTCCGCATTGTAATAACGCATGCGAAAATCCGCCCCGCTCCCGGAAGGCTCGACCGCCAGAAGTCCGTCGGCTCCGACCCCGCGGTGGCGGTCGCAGAGTTTTGCGATCAGGCCCCGCGAAAGCGGGAGATCCAGGCGGCGGTTGTCGACAACGACAAAATCATTTCCCGCCCCGCTCATCTTCGTGAAATTCATGAGGGGAAAATCCTCCGGTTGGCTCGCGGATGCGAGCGGAATTTTTTTGGGGAGCCCGTCCGCCGTTTCATGTCCGGTCTGCGACCCGCTCCGTGGCGCAAGCGGACCGCTCGGCGAGATCAAGGACAAACCGTGCGATGGCGCGCGAAGCGGAAGGTTTTACCAAAGCGGCGAGGTTTTTTTTCCACGCATGCCAAATGGTGCCGTGGTTGGCGAAGGCTCCCCGGACCTGGTGGAAGACCTGTTCCGCAGAGTTCGCGGCGAGCGCGCCAATCCCGCTCTGCTCGATGAACGCGATGTTGCCTTCCTCCTGTCCGGGGACGATATGGCTCACAACAAACGGGAGTTGTGCGGCGATCGTCTCCTGGACGGTGGCCCCGCCGGCCTTGCCGATGAAGAGGTGGTGCGAGGCCATGAGGACCGGCATTTGATCCGTCCATCCGGTGAGTGTTCCCGCCGGCGGGAGACCTGCGGCGGAGAGGGCATCGTGCATGGCCTGGCGCCGCCCGGTCGCGACGTCCACCAGCACATCGTCCAACCGGGAAAGCAGGCGCAGCGTGGCAATCGCCCGGTCGGGCGTCCCGCTGGGAATGAAGAGCACTTTCCATGGCAGCGCAGCCATCGCCGGTTGCACGGACTCGAAATCCAGCCCGACCGGGAATCCGAGCACATGAATTTTTTCCGGGGGCACACCGTCGTTGCGGAGCACGTCGGCCGTTTGCTCGTCGGCGACAATGGAACCGTCGCAGGGGCAGCGATACCAAGCCGAGTTGATCTGCGTCGAATCGGTGATGACCGTATAGAAAGGAACCTTCATCGCGGGGTTGGCCTTCCGGATCTTCGCGTTGAGGAACGAGAAGACCGGATAGGTCGAGACGATCAGGTCCGGTCGGAACTCATGGATCAGCCCGCGCACGGCGGCGGTCAACTCGGCCAGCATCGGCCCCATGCCTTCGACAACTCCCTTCCTGCTCAAAAGCTCGAAGACGACTTTCCATGCGCGGGGATAGCGGTTGATCGCCATCGTGTAGCCGCTTTGCATGAGCCGGTTCACAATCGGATTCGTCCGTGTGTAAGGGTCGGCAACGAGCACCTCCGCCTGGCCGGGACGCTCTTCCAGGATGGCATCCCGGATGTTCCGCGCGGCGGTGTTGTGTCCCTCTCCCATGCTGGCCGTCAGGATGAGGATTCGGATCGGTTTTTTTGGGTTTGTGCTCAAAACTGCCGCGAAGTGTGAAGGAAAACCGGCGGGGAATCAAGGTTGAGCGCGAAGGAATTGCTGGCAATTATCATCCGCATGGCGTATGCGTGGCATCATGATCATCCCACTCGTTGCTCTCTCGATGCCGGGTTGGCCGGAAATCGTCTTCATTCTCATCGTGGTCCTTCTCCTCTTCGGGTCAAAGAAGCTTCCGGAGCTTGCGCGCGGGCTTGCGCAGAGCCTGAGCGAGTTCAAAAAAGCCCGTGCGGAGTTCGAGCGGGAAGTTCACAAGTCCGCCACGGAGATTGAGGTCAAGGAAGCTCCCGACAAGCAGCCCAACAAACCGGTCTGAACCGGGTTCTCCGGCTTTGAATTCGACAGCGGAACATCCTGCGCATATCCGGTTTTTCCCAAGGATGTGGCTTGTGGCATTGGCTGCAAGTGCGGTTTTTTTCGTTGTGCTCCTGCCGGCACGGGCGAAGGACGTTGTCGTAGCCTCCTACAACCTCCGGAATTATCTGAAAATGGAGCGGCAGGTGGACGGAAAAGCCGTGCCCGACGCTTCCAAGCCGGCGGACGAGATTGCTGCGGCGATCGAGATCATCCAAAAAATCCATCCCGACATCCTGGGTCTTGTGGAGATGGGAGACGAGTCGGTGCTGGGGGATTTCCAGGAACGCCTCAAGGCGGCCGGCATCGACTGCCCGCACCGTGAGTGGGTGAAAGGCGCGGATCCCGAGCGGCATATCGCCCTCCTGAGCCGGTATCCCATCGTCGCCCGCAATTCGCGAGATGACGTGCCGTTCGAGTTCAACGGAACCAGGCAGCGGATTGCCCGCGGGATCCTCGATGTCACGGTCCGCCTCCCCGGTTCCAACGACCTTCGCATGGTGGGGGCCCACCTGAAATCCCGACGACCGGTTCCCGACTTCGATGAAAAAACGATGCGGGCGAAGGAGGCCTTGCTGTTGCGCGGGCACCTCGATGCCATCCTCGCGACCGCCCCCGATGCCAAACTCCTGCTCTTCGGCGACCTCAACGACACGAAGAACGAGTATCCGGTCAAGCAATTGATCGGCTCCCCAAAGTCGCCGGACTTCATGCGGGATCTCTTCCTGACCGACCGTCACGGCGAGCGGTGGACGCATTTCTGGTCTGTCGCCGACGTGTATTCCCGGATTGATTACATTCTGGTCAGCGCGAAGCTTTGGCCGCAAATTGCCATGAGCCGCAGCGGGATCAGCGACGCGGGGAACTGGTCCAAGGCCAGCGATCACCGCGCCATCTACACAACCATCCAACTCCCCAAAGAATGATCCGCGTCTTTCTCGCCCTCCTGCTATTTCTGCCGCTCAGCGCCCGGGCTGGCGCGGACGAAGAATGGTCTGCGATTGTGGCTCTCGATTCGGGGCCGGGAAAAAAACCCGGATCACGCGAGGAAGCCCAGTTGCAGGCGCGCACGCATTTTGCAAAACATCAAAAGCTGATCGAAGGATTTCTCACAAGATATCCGGGGGATGCGCGCGCATTCGACGCCCGCCTCCGCCTGGCGGCCATTCTCGCGGCGTCCGGAAAAATGGACAATGTCCAATTGCAGGTGGACGAGGCGATGCGCATCCTCGCTGCGCTGGAGAAGACGCCCGGAGCCCCGCAGGAAAAGCGCGCCGACGCCGGGTTCCGACGGGTCTCCCTCTACCTCCAGAGCCTGGTCGGCAGGGAATCCGAAATGCGGGGATCGATCGTGGATGCGGCCAGAAATTTTGTGGCGAAATACCCGGGCGACCGCCGCGGCCCGAGGCTCCTGGCTGAAGCCGCCACCATCTGCGACAACGACCCGCCGCTCAAACGCGAGCTCCTCAACGACGCCCGCGCGCTTTCAAAGGAGGACGCTCTCAACCGCCGGATCGCTGACGACCTCGTCCGCCTCAACGCCCTCGACAAGCCGCTCGTTCTGAAATTTTCCACCGTCCAGGGCGGTGCATTCGACACCGGCGCCCAGCAGGGGAACGTCGTCGTCCTCGTCTTCTGGGCGGCCGAATCCCCACACAGCCTGATGTGGATGCAGGCGTTCCGCCGCGCGGTGGAAAAGATTCCGAAAACCGGCCTCCGGATCGCCACCGTCAGCCTCGACAAAGACAAAAAGGCTCTTGCCCAGCGGATGAAGGAATTTCAAATCGAAGACTGGCCGACGAATTTCGACGGCCTGGGCTGGGACAACGCCGTCGCCCGCCCGCTCGGCATCAACTCGCTCCCGACGGTCTTCGTCCTCGACAAATCCGGATCCCTCCGCGCCCTGAACGCCCGCGACAACTACGACCTCTGGATCCGCCGACTCCTCCGGGAGTGACTGAGGGCATTCGCCCGCATGCGAAATGTGAAATGGAGAATTTGCGAGCAGGAGTGTTCTCGACCGCATCGTGCCATCGCGTTCAGCGCGAGAGCTCGAGCATCCGTCGGACCGAGCGCTCGGCCTTCGAGCGGATGTCCTCGGGGATCTTGATCTCCGGGCGCAGGTCGGCGAGGCAGTCCCGGAGATTCTCCAGAGTGTTCAGCTTCATGAACCGGCAGTCGCCGCAAGAGCAGAGTTCGGTCGGTCCGGGAAGGAAGATTTTGCCCGGCACCTCGCGGCGCAGGCGGTGCAGCATTCCGCTCTCGGTCACGATGATGAACTCCCGCGCGGGGCTCTCCCGGCAATAGCCGATCATCTTCTCGGTCGAGCACACCTCGTCGGCGAGCAGCCGGACGGCATGTGTGCACTCGGGGTGCGCGACGACTTTGGCATCCGGATATTTCGCGCGGACCCTCCCGATGCTGTCGCGGGTGAACTCCACATGCACGTAGCAGTTTCCCCGCCAGAGATCCATCGGACGCCCGGTCTTCTCCATCACCCAGGCCCCGAGGTTCTGGTCCGGAACAAAGAGAAGATTCCGGTCCTGCGGCGCGGCCTCCACGATTTTGACGGCGTTCCCGCTCGTGCAGATGACGTCGGCGATCGCCTTCACCCCGGCGCTGCAGTTGATGTAGGCGATGACGTAATAGTTCTTTTCGCGGTGCTCAGCGAGGTGCGCCGCCAGTTTGTCGGCCGGGCACGAATCCGCGAGCGAGCATCCGGCCTCCATGTCCGGGATCACCACCGTGCGCGACGGGCTCACAATCTTCGCCGTCTCGCCCATGAAGTGGACCCCGCAAAACGCGATGACATCCGCCCCGGTTTCCGCCGCCTTGTAGCTCAGGCCGAGCGAATCCCCGACAAAGTCCGCCAGCTCCTGGATGTCTGCGGTCTGGTAGTTGTGCGCAAGGATGACAGCGTTCCGCTCGCGCTTGAGTTCGAGAATTTCCGCAACAAGATCCGTGGACGCCATGCGCCACCATGGACGAGGAGGCCGGCCGGATCAAGTTCTCGCCGCAATTCCTCCACTTCCCCCCCCTGCATCGCTTTCCGGTTAACAATAAATGTCACGGCCGTGACATTTATTGTAAGCGTCCTGGGAAGTCCGGGAGGGCAAGATGCGTTGCGGATGCGCGGGAGATGGAAAGCCAGTTGTCAGGGGCGGGAACATCTGATGTTCTTGGCGGGGAGATGAATGCCTTCCGTACGGTTCGAGTTTTTCCAGGCGGCCTGGTCGTGGCGGCGCTGATTTTTTTGCTGGGGGGATGCCGTCCGGCGCGGAATGGCGCGTATGAAGGCTATGTGATCGGGGAATACGTGCTCGTGGCCTCGCCGGTGTCGGGTCGCCTGCTCCGGCTTCCGGTCGAGCGCGGGACGCGCGTCGAAGCCGGCGCGGAACTTTTTGCGCTCGATCCACAGCCCGAGCAGGACGCGTTGGCCGGGGCCGCGTCCGATCTGACCGAGGCGAAGGCCACGCTCGCGGATTTGAAGAAGGGCCAGAGGCCGACAGAAATCGCCATGATCGAGCACGAGCAGAAAGCCGCCCTGGCCGCCCAGACCTACACGGACAGCCAACTCAAGCGGTCGAAGGAATTGTATCGCACGAAGGTGGTGCCCGAGCAAAATCTGGACCTCTACCAGTCTGCGGATATTGCCCTGATGGAACTGGCTGCCGCCCTGGATTCGTCGCTCCAGACCGCGCGCCTCGGCGGCCGCGAAGATCAGGTTGCAGCCGCCCAAGCCCGCGTCGATGCCGCGCAGGCCCAGGTGAACCAGGCGCAATGGACCCTCGGCCAAAAAGCCCAGCGCGCGCCGGCAAAGGCGCTGGTTTTTGACACGATCTTCCGTCCGGGGGAATGGGTCCCGGCCGGTCAGGCGGTGGTGAGCCTGCTCCCGCCGGAGAGGATCCGGGTCCGGTGTTTCGTTCCCGAGGCGGCGCTGGCCTCGTTGAAGGCCGGCGAGGCGGTCACGGTGGCGGCCGACGGGGCAAAATCGATTTCCGGGCGCATCGTGTTCATCTCGCCGGCCGCCGAATATTCTCCGCCGGTTATCTTCAGCCGGGAGAGCCGCGAGAAGCTGGTGTTCATGGTGGAAGTCGCATTCGACCCGGAGAAGGCGGCCGGGCTGCATCCGGGGCAACCGGTCCAGGTGAGCAGGGGATCACGGTGAAGGGAAGCCCGGCGATCGATGTGCGCGGAGTCACGAAGAGCTTCGATGGGAAGCGGGTGGTTGACGGTGTGGCCCTCCGCGTCGAGCAGGGGGAAATCTACGGGTTCCTCGGTCCGAACGGCAGCGGCAAGACGACATTCATCCGGATGCTGTGCGGTCTGCTGAAGGCCGACGGAGGCGAGGGGACCTGCCTTGGGTTTGATTTTCTCACCGGCAGCCGGGAGATCAAAAACCAGGTCGGCTATATGACACAGCGGTTCAGCTTCTACGAAGACCTGACCGTCCTGGAGAATCTCGATTTTGTGGCCCGCGTTTACGATCTTCCCGACCGGACGGGCATTCTGGAAACAGTCATGGAGGAGCACGGGTTGGCCGCGCGCAGGCACCAGCTCGCCGGCGGGCTTTCCGGCGGATGGAAGCAACGGCTTGCCCTGGCGGCTTGCATGCTGCACAGCCCGCGGCTCCTCCTCCTCGACGAGCCGACAGCCGGCGTCGATCCGAAAGCGCGCCGGGACTTTTGGGAGTCCATCCACAAGCTGGCTGCGGACGGGCTCACCGTCCTCATCACCACCCACTACATGGACGAGGCCGAACGCTGCCACCGGATCGGATACCTTTCGTACGGACGCCTCCTGACGACCGGCACGGTCCGCGAGGTCATCGCGGCGTCCGGCCTGCACACTTGGTCGGCGTCCGGACCGGATCTCCAGAGGATCGTCCAGCGGCTCACCGGAAAACCCGGCGTCGAGCAGATTGTTCCCTTCGGCACGACGCTCCACATCAGCGGAATCGATCCCGGCAAACTCGAAGAAGCCATCCGCGCGGAGCGCAAGCCCGGCACCGACTGGCAGAAGATCCCGTCGAGCCTCGAGGATGTCTTCATCCACCTCATGGACGCCACCCGCGACAACTTTCCATGAGGATCTTCAACTTCCACCGGCTGGCTGCGATCGTCGTCAAGGAATTCATCCAGATGCGGCGGGACCGCCTGACATTCGGCATGATGATCGGCGTTCCCCTCATCCAGCTCACGCTGTTCGGATTTGCGATCAACTCGAATCCGAAGAACCTGCCGACGGCCGTGGTGATCGGCGACTCCGGCCCCTATGTGGAAACGCTTCTTCATGGGATGAAGAACAGTGAATATTTCCAGGTCCTCGAGCGCCTCGACGAGGCAGCCGCCCGGGAGGCGCTCACGCGCGGAAGCGTCCAGTTTGTCCTCACGATCCCCCCGGACTTTTCCCGATCATTTCTGCGCGGCGACCGGCCAAGCATTTTGCTGGAAGCCGACGCGACCGATCCGGCCGCCACCAGCAATGCGATCTCGACCATGCAGGAACTGGTGCGGAGCGTCTGGAACCGCGATCTCGCCGGACCCCTGGCCGGGCTGGCCGGCAGCCCGGGTCCGGTGAACCTCATCATCCACTCCAAGTTCAACCCCGAGGCGATCACCCAATACAACATTGTGCCCGGACTGATGGGAGTCGTGCTGACCATGACGATGGTGATGATCACCGCGCTTGCCATCACCCGCGAACGCGAGCGCGGCACGATGGAAAACCTCCTGTCGATGCCGACGCGGCCGCTCGAGGTGATGGTCGGGAAAATCATCCCTTATATCCTGGTCGGCTACATCCAGGTGTCCCTCATCCTGGTGGCCGCCGCGCTGATCTTTCACGTGCCGATGATGGGGAGCCTGCTCCTGCTGCTCGGTGCGGCGTTTGTCTTCATCGCGGCCAACCTTGCGGTGGGGGTCACCTTTTCCAGCGTGGCCTCGAACCAGCTGCAGGCGATGCAGATGTCGTTTTTCTTTTTTCTGCCCTCCCTCCTGCTTTCGGGGTTCATGTTTCCGTTCCGGGGCATGCCCGTGTGGGCGCAGTATCTGGGCGAGGTCTTTCCGCTCACCCATTTCCTGCGGATCATTCGCGGCATCCTCCTCAAGGGAAACGGGCTCGCGCCAACGCTCATCGAACTCGGCCCCATCGCCCTCTTCCTTTTCGTTGCCCTGATCGTCGGCGTCCGATGCTACCGTCAGACGCTGGACTGATCCGCCAGCACGCGGAATGTCTGGATTTCCGTTGTCCCGCCGATACGATTCCGGGCTGATGAACGAGAGGGAAAAGGTGGTGGTCCTTGTCAGCGGGGGGCTGGATTCGGTCTGTGCGCTCCACCAGGCGCGGGAGACGCACGAGGTCGTCGCGGCGATCAGTTTTCACTACGGGGCCAAGCACAATGCGCGTGAGATCGCTTTTGCCGCCTGGCACTCCGAACATCTCGGGATCCCGCATGTCGTTGTCCCGCTGCCGTTCATCGGCGAGCAGTTCGAGTCCGATCTTCTCACCAAAGGCGGCAAAATCCCCAAGGGCCACTACGAGGAGCCGACGATGAAAAAAACCGTCGTGCCATTCCGCAACGGGATCATGCTTTCGATTGCCGGGGGATTTGCGGAGAGCAAAGGGGCGGGCGGACTCATCATCGCGGCCCACGCGGGCGACCATGCGATTTACCCGGATTGCCGGAAGGAATTTCTCCAGGCGATGGGCGGGGCGCTCCGCCTCGGGACGTATGCGGAGGTTGAACTCCTCAGCCCGTTCCTCTCGATGACGAAGGCGCAGATCGTGCGGCGCGGGCGCGAGCTCGGCGTCGACTTTTCAAAAACCTGGTCGTGCTATGTGGGCGGGGCCGCCCACTGTGGCGAGTGCGGCACCTGTGTCGAGCGCCGCGAGGCCTTCCTGCTGGCCGCGGTGGCCGATCCCACGGTCTACCTGTCCACAGGCCCGTTGCCCTCCCGTCCCTGACCCATGATCATCTCCGAGATTTTTTACTCCATCCAGGGCGAGGGCGAGCTGACCGGCGTCCCATCGGTCTTCGTCCGCACCTCCGGGTGCAATCTGCGGTGCGGGTGGTGCGACACGCCATCTGCCTCATGGAATCCGGAGGGCGAGGTCATGAGCGTCGGGCAGATTGTGGAAATCGTGAAAGCCTACCACGCGCGGCACTGCGTCCTCACCGGCGGCGAACCGATGCTTGCCCGGAAGATCCACCCCCTTGCGGCCGCCCTGCACGACGAGGGGCTCCATATCACGATCGAGACCGCGGGGACGATCGCGCCGGACGGCATCGCCTGCGACCTGGCATCCATCAGCCCCAAGCTCGCCAACTCGACGCCGGCGCCGGGAGCGATCGACACGGCATGGATCGAACGTCACGAAGCCACCCGGTGCCAGCCGGAGATCCTCCGCCAATGGGTCGAGAGCGGGAACTTTCAGCTCAAGTTTGTCGTGTCCGCCGCGTCCGACCTGCAGGAGATTGAGGAGGTGGTCCGGGCGATCAGAGTGCCGATTCCGCCATGGAAAATCCTCCTCATGCCGCAGGGGATCGACGAGGCCGATTGGAAATCCCGGCCAATGGACGTCCTCGCCATCTGCCGGGAACGCGGCTACCGTTACTGCGACCGGCTTCACATCCGCCTCTTCGGAAATAGCAAAGGCTCATAATTCATTCCTCATCATTCATCATTTCTTCGCATGTCCTACCGCATCTGCAAAACCATCAAAATCGAGAGCGGGCACATGCTCACGCATCATCAGGACAAGTGCCGGTTTCCGCACGGCCACAGCCGGAAGATCGAGGTCGTGCTCGAGGCGGACGAGCTCGACGGGAACGGAATGGTCTGCGATTTCAAGGCCGTGAAGGCCGCGGTCGGCGAGTATCTCGAAACCTTTGATCACGCGCTGTGTGTCAATTCGCAGGATCCCATGTTTGAGACCCTGAAGAATGCCTACGGCGAGCGGATCATCGCCTTCGCGGACATGGAGCCCACGACCGAGGTGCTGGCGAAGACGTTTTTCGATGCCATCAGGCGGTACCTTTCCGACTACGCCGCCCGACCGGACTCCCGCTACAAGCTCCGCTCCGGCATCCGGCTCGTTCGGGTGCGGGTCTGGGAGACCAGTTCCTCGTGGGCGGAATACGAAGCATGAAAGACGTTCAAAACAGCCGGGACCACCGCGGGATCGCCATCGACCAGGTCGGTGTCTGCGACCTGACGTATCCCATCACCGTCTTGGACCGGGAAAACCAGCGGCAGCAATGCGCGGCGAAGATTTCGCTGTCGGTGAGCCTTCCGCACCACTTCAAGGGAACCCACATGAGCCGGTTTTTGCAGGTGCTGGGGGAACACCGGGGAGAGGTCGCGTTCCGGACGGTCCCGGCGATCCTCCACGACTTGAAGAAGCGGCTTGATGCCGAGGCCGCGCATATCGAGATCGAGTTTCCGTATTTCCTGCAACGCAAAGCGCCGGTTTCCGGGTTGAGCGCCCCCATGGACTACCTGTGCGCGTTCATCGGGGACTCGAATGGGGAGCACGACGACTTTTTGCTCCGCGTCCGTGCTCCGGTCTCAACCCTCTGCCCGTGCTCCAAGGAAATATCGGATTACGGCGCACACAACCAGCGGGGTTATGTGACGATCACGGTCCGGACCCGGAAATTGGAGGGAGGATCCTGGGATTTCCTCTGGATCGAGGAACTGGTCGAAATCGCGGAGAAGTCCGCCTCCGCCCCGATCTACCCGCTTCTCAAACGCACCGATGAACGCTTCGTCACCATGCAGGCCTACGATAATCCGGTCTTTGTCGAAGACGTCGTGCGGAACGCCGCAGCCCTGCTGAAAGAGGACCCGCGCGTCGTCTGGTTCGAAGTGCGCGCGGTGAACCAGGAAAGCATTCACAACCACTCCGCGTTTGCCGTGGTCAAGGGAGGCTGAAAAGCCTCCGGCTGGGAGGAGAGTTCAATCCGGTTCGAAGCCCGCCCGCACTTTTCCGTCGCGGCTGATGAGCGGCTGCGGGTTCTCGACGCGTCCCAGCGGCCGGCAGCCCGGGCCCAGGGGTTTGTTGTTGCCGAGGTCGCCATTCATCTCTTCGGCGAGCGCCTGAAGCCGCTTGACCACGTCGGGGTGGGCGCTGGCGACATCGGTTGTTTCGCCGATATCCGCGTCGAGATGATAGAGTTCGGTCTTCTTGAGGTGAAGCTTCCATGGACCGGAGCGAACCGCTTCGAGAATCAATCCGCGGAAGTAATAGAACCGGTCGTGCGGCGATTTCGCACCGGCCTCCCCCCCGAGGAGCGGCCAGATGTCACGGCCGTCGATCTTTCTGTCGGCTGGAAGCTCCGCGCCGGCGAGTCCCGCGAACGTCGGCAGGACGTCGATCATGCCGGTGATTTCAGCCGTCGCGGTGTTGGCCGGGATTTTCCCCGGCCACCATGCGATGGTCGGTTCGCGCATGCCGCCCTCCCAGGTGCTGCCCTTGTTGCCACGCAGCGGCGCGTTGACCGAACGTGCGGGGCCGCCGTTGTCCGAGGTGAAGATGACGCAAGTCGTGGCATCGAGCTTCAGTTCGCGCAATGTGTCGAGCACCCGGCCCACGCTCCAATCCACTTCCTCGATCCAGTCCCCCATGAGTCCGTTGGCGGATTTCCCGTGGAAGTCGGGGCCGGGATAGAGGGGGCCATGCACGGCGCTGTGCGGCAGGTAGAGGAAGAACGGCTTGTCCTTGTTCGCGCGGATGAATTTCACCGCGGCCTCGGTGTAGCGTTTCACCATGCCCTGAAGTTCCTCCTGCTTCATGTGCGCGATGACTTTCTCATTTTCCACAAGTGGCAGAGGCGGCTGCGTTCCCCGAATCCCGACTTCGGCCGTGTCGTCGTCCGTCGCGGCATCGGCCTTCGGTTTGCGCAGCTTTTCGCCCAGGCTGCTCTTGATGCCGTCCCCGGCGGGGCCCATGTCGTGCGAGTAGGGAAGGCCGAGGAAATAGTCGAAACCCTGCCGCGTCGGCAGGAATTCCGGCTGGTCGCCGAGGTGCCATTTTCCGATGCATGCGGTCGCGTAGCCCGCGGACTTGAGCACTTCCGCCACGGTGCGCTCCTTGGGGTTCAGCCCGACCGCGGCGGAGGGGAAGAGTACTCCCCCGATGGGAAACACGCGTTTCGGATAACATCCCGTCATCAATGCCGCGCGCGAAGGCGAACAGACCGGAGCCGCGTAAAAGCAGGTCAGCTTGCGGCCTTCCGCCGCCATGCGGTCGAGGTTCGGCGTGCGGTTCAGCTTCGATCCAAACGGCCCGATATCCGCGTAGCCGAGGTCGTCGATGTTGATGATAATGAGGTTGGGTTTGTCGGCGGCTCGCGCCGGGGCTGCGGCCAGAGCAGAGAGGCAGAGGACGACTCGGAGGAAGCGATGTTTCATGGGAAAAAGGAAGCGGCCATCAGATTATCGAAACCCCGGTCAAAAGTCGTGCTCGGAATCGTGGCGGTCGGCGAATTTGCGGGACTTGCTCTGGTTGTCGCGCCTGGTGCGGTGGTCCACGGTCATCTGGCGTTGCTTGCGGCTTCGCCGGAGCTTGGCGATCTCGTCGTCCAGCTTCAGGAATCCCTCGAAGCGCGCGGGGCTCATCTTTCCCTCCGCCATGGCACCCCGGATGGCACAACCCGCGTCGGGGCCGTGCTTGCAATCGTCAAACTGGCATTGTTTGGCGAGCTCCTCGATGTCGGCGAACCGCTCGCGCAGGGTCGTCTCATCCGTCCACATGTGAACCTCGCGGATGCCGGGATTGTCGATGAGGATCCCGCCGTGCGGCAGCACCATGAGCTCGCGGGCCGTCGTGGTGTGTCGCCCCTTGCCGGTGTTCGCATTCACCTCGTCGGTCCACTGGTAGTCCCCGCCGAGAAGGTGGTTGATCACCGACGATTTTCCCACGCCGCTCGATCCGATGAAGGTGACGGAGATGCCGGGTTTGAGGTAGGAATCGAGCGCTTTGAAGCCCGACTTTTTTCCAAGGCTCGTGATATGCACGTCCGCCCCGGGGTTCAGTGCCCGGATGGCTTTTGCCGCGGCCCGGCTCGTTTCCGCGGGGAAAAGGTCGGACTTGTTGACCAGCACCACGGCCTTTGCGCGGCTGCGGCCGATGATCGCGAAATAGCGTTCCATCCGGCGGAGATTGAAATCCGGTCCAGCATCGGTCACGACGACGACCACGTTGATGTTGGCGGCGATCACCTGCTCCTCGGTGCTTCGGCCGGACGTTTTTCTGGAAAGGCAGGTCTGCCGGGTGAGCCGCGCGCGAATGATGTTTTCCCCGCCGCCGGTTTCGAGCGCCACCCAATCGCCAACCGCAGGCAGCTCCGCATCGGTTTGCGCGTCGTGGCAGAGCTTCCCGCTCCTCGCGACCACCAGCTCCCGGCCGTCCCCCAGCAGGGCCCCGTAAGAAATCTTGTTGTCTCGGATCAGGCGGGCCGGCTCCCAGCCTTTCCTGAGGTAAACGGCAAACTCCTCCGCAAACGCCGCGTTCCAACCGAGATCTTCGAGGGTCATGCGGGTTCTTCGGAGGAATCGGCCTCTGCGAGGGCGGATGCGATCAAGGCCAGGATCGCGGAACGGCCCTTGCCGAGCTTCGCCGAGCTGGTCACGATTTCCGGGCGCTCCTCGGTGATCTCCCGCATGCTGTTCACGAAGGCCTCGATGTTCTCCTGCGCCTCCGTGTCCGAGAGCTTGTCCGACTTGGTGAAAAGGAGGACGAATGGAAGCCCGCAGCCGACCATCCAATGCAGGAACTCCAGGTCGATCTTCTGCGGGCTGAGGCGGGAATCAATCAACACGAAAGTCCCCCGGAGATTCGGGCGGTGCTGCAGATAATCGGCCACGAACGCGCTGAAGTCGCCGCGGTCTTTCCGGCCCACCTTCGCATACCCGTAGCCCGGCAGATCCACCAGACTCCAGGTGTCGTTGATCGTAAAAAAATTGATCAGGCGGGTTTTTCCGGGCGTCCCGGAGACTTTCGCCAGGTCCTTCCCCTTGGTCAGCATGTTGATGATCGACGATTTGCCAACGTTCGACCGCCCGATAAACGCGAACTCCGGCCAATCGGAATCCGGACACGACGCGAGATCCGGCGCGCTGGACTGAAATCTTGCGGTGCGGATTTTCACGGGTCGCTTCTCACAAATCAAACACGGAGCGTGGCGCGGATAGGCGTTTGGCAACTGCGTTGTCGAACACTTATAACGGCCGTTTTGCGGCCTCAATAAGAAATTGCGTAACTTCGCATATATAACGTGCCTGCCCCTCATTGACGTCCACGTTCTCGATTACTGACCTCTTGAACTTAATTGCGCTAATAACACCACTGTGCTCAACAAAGCCCAACGCAAGGGTTCTGCTGAGGAAATAATAGAGAAGTGCAATTCCGACCGCGATCATGATTCCAAACAGATATGCCATGACAGAAATTCCGGCATTGTTTGCCACAGTTGCAATCATGCCTGGAATATTGAATAGGAATCCGAATATGAAAAATATCAGCAAGGCTGCTTTCCATGGCTTGTGGTAGCCGTAGTATGTCGAGCATACGTTGCCGATAGGAATCATCCGGTGCTCTGTTCCGGAGAGTGATGCCGAAGAAAACTCAACCCGGTTTTGTGATACGCGGATCGAGGTGGTCGGATCGACTTTCAAGAGCGCGAGGAACCAGGAAACCAATCCTCCCGCCCGCCCGACGACTCTGACATAGTTTCCATCCGAATCGATTGGTTGGTTGGATGCCTTCCATTCTTTGATTACGAGTGCTGACATATTAGTTTAGTTGGTTGATGAGTTTGGGTTACCGGCGTCCGCCTCCGCGGAATCCCCCGCCGCCTCCGCGGAAGCCGCCTTCCCCGCCGCCGAACGAGCGCGTTTGGCCAACCGAGCGTGAGAACCGCTGGGAGTCGAGATCCGAGCGCGTGTGGTCGTCGAACGACGCGGGTTTCGACCAATTGCTTCCGTCATGCTGTTCCCAGTTTCCGTCGGGCTTGGACCGGTAGGCATTGCCGTCCTTGCCGGCAAAAACGTTGTTGTCTCCGAGCCGCGAGGAGTCGTTCTTGAGCGACTGGCGGTCCGCGGCCTGCGGGCGATCGGCCGCGTCGTTCGGGCGGTCATTTTTGGCGCGGTCGTCCGGGTTGTTTTTCCAGTTCTGGTAATTCGGATTCGACCGGATTTTGTTCGCATCGTTTTTTGCGGCGTTGTGAATGTTCGGGCGGTTGTCGTTGTTCGGGCGGTTGTTGTTATTCGGTCGATTGTTGTCGTTCCTGTTGTTGAAATTGTTCGTGTTGTTGTTGACGACGACGTTGTTCGACCACCGGTTGTAAACGTTGTGCGAGTTGACGTTGTTCCCTCCATTCGCCCACCCGCCGTGCCACGGCCCCCAGTAGGGCGCGCATCCCCAGCCATGGTCCGCGGCGACGCCGAACGCGAAGCCCGTGGCCAGGCCGCAGGCAAACCCGGCGCCGAAGCCGTAGGTGAGGGGAGGACCGATCCAAACGTCGGGTCCGATGAACGGCGGATACCAGAATCCGGTCCCGAAAACCACGACGCCTTCCGGCGAAAGGCAGGGGCCGAAATAGCCCGGGGTGTAGCCGGTGTAAACGACATCGGGCGTCGAGCCGTAAACGTAGACGTGCGTGGCGTAATAGACCGGACAGCTCGGGGGGATCGTATAAATCGCCGCCGGCACGGAGTCGGCCACGGTCCAGGGGCCGAGCGCCGCCTTGGCCACGAACCACACCCCGTTCATCACCGAGTAAAACGCGTTTTCAGCGGCCCGGATGACCGGCGTGGCCGTGTTGACGGCATAGGCGAGTTGCGTTCCTTCGACCGGCTGGAATGCCGGGTCGCCCGCGTAGTTGACCGTGGTGGTCGCGGTGCGGGAAATGGTGGCGGTCTGCGGGATGGTTGCCGAAATCGCGGCCTCGCCGGCCTGCGGGGTTCCGGCGACCGAAGCCAGCACCGTTCCGGCCGGGTCGTTTTCCGGAATGCTCGCAAACTCCGCCGGGAGCTGCTTGGAGGCCACGAACTGCCACGGCCCGTTCAACGACGGACTGGAGAACCAGCGTCCGGAGAGGACGACATAATAATTCTGGTTCGGTGCATACACGAAGACCGAGCTTTCGGAGTTTGTGATCTTCAGGATCTGCGTGCCGCTGACCGGGGAAAATTGCGGGGTGCCCTGCGTGATGATCAGCTCGGCCGGGCCCGTGCTGACATAAACCGCCGGAGTCGGTCCGGGGGGAGTTGCGGGCGGATTAAAAAGCTGGGTCGTGGACGGGACGCCCTGGAGCACGGTGGCGAGAGCGGTCGGCGGGTTCTGCGCGTTGGTCCACGGGCCCGCCAGCGCCGTCGCCTGCGACCACCCGCCGTTGATCCGGAGATAATAAAGCCCGCTCGACTGGTCCATCAGGAGGAGCGCCTGCGTGTTGATCGCCCGCAGAAGCTTCGTGCCCGAGACCGGACGCAGCGCCGGCTCGCCGTTCACCAGCACCAGCACCGCCGGAGACTCGCTGAAAAAGATGGTCGGCACGGGGTTTTGGACGGCGACCGTCGGCGCGGCCTCAGCGCTCGTGACGGCGAGGTTCGCGCGAACGGCAGGCAGGGACAGGTTCTGCGACCAAGCGGCGGCCTGGCTGCAAACCAGCCCCGCGTAGTTCGATGCCTGATCCGGCGAGGCGGGGAAACTGGACTGGACCGGCGTGATGTTCGAAAGGGAGACCGTCTGCTGCTCGTTGTCCACATCGGTCGTCCCGGTCAGCACGAGGGTTCCGAACTGCGGGGCCGCCGCCCCCTGCGGAAGCACGGATACCGCCATGCGGGAGGTCAGCGTGTTGCCGGACCATGCGGTCACCTGCGGCTGATAGACCGTGATTGCAACGCCCCCGGCATTGAATGTCTTCGGCCAGCCGTCGGTTGTGTCCGAGCGGACGGATGAAAGCGGGAGGGAGAGAAAAACCAACGCGAGAAAAGCGGGAATTTTCATGCGCGAAGAATTACCACAACCGGCGCGGCAGCGCGAGGAGAGAAAAGGTGGAAAGTTTTCAGTGTTCAGTTTTCAGTGTTCAGTTGCTGAGATCTCTTCGAGTTTCGGAAAGAGAGGGAGTTGCATGGACGGCAAAAATCCGCCGTGCAGTTTCGTGGGGATTCGGCTAAGGAGAACCGCATGGAACGCGTTTCGGGATTGATCGTCGCCGCCGGGGCAAGCCGCCGCATGGGCTTTGACAAGATCACGGCGCCGCTTGCCGGGCGTCCGCTCCTGGCCTGGTCGCTTGCCGCCTTCGAAGCGTGTGGGGAGATCGGGGCGTGCGTGCTCGTCTGCCCGGAGTCGCGAATCGCGGAGTTTTCGGCCATCGCCGCACCTTTTCCAAAATTCCGTCTGGTGGTTCCCGGCGGGGCCGAGCGATCGGAGTCGGTTCTCAACGGGCTCGCCGCGCTCGGGGCATTTTCCCCGGACCTCGTGGCGGTGCATGATGCCGCGCGCCCGCTGGTCACGCCCGCACTCATTTCCGCGGTTGTCGCCGCCGCGTCGGAATACGGGGCGTCCGCCGCCGCCGAGCCCGTGAGCGACACGCTGCACCGCGCCGGGGCAGGGGGCCTTCTTGAAGAGACGGTTCCCCGCGACCGCCTCTGGGCGATGCAAACCCCGCAGGTGGCCGGCTTCGTGGCCCTGTGCGGCGCGATCCAATCCGGAAAACCTCAGACCGATGAAATCTCCGCCTTGATCCGGGCTGGGCTCCGCCCGCGGCCGGTTTTCCACGACGGCCGGAATTTCAAGGTGACCTTTCCGGGCGACATCAGCCTCGCGGAGGCGGTGCTGGCTCTTCGGAAAGTCTGAGGCGCCCTCAAACCACCGGGCTTTTGAGTGCTCTGACGAGCGTCTCCCACGGGAGGACCGCGCATTTCACGCGCTGGGGAAACTGGTGGACTCCGCCAAGAACCTGCAGCCGCATCGGAACATCCGGGCCGAGCCCGTCCTTTGCCAGCTGTCGGAAATTTCCCGCCAGCGTCTCCACGGCGTCGCACGCGAGCCCCTTGACTTCGGCGGTCATCATGGACGCGGAGGCGGTGCAGATCGCGCACGCGCTGCCGGAGAATTTTGCCTCGGCGACCGCGCCGTTCTCGATGCGCAGCGCGACCGAGATCTCATCCCCGCAGAGCGCGTTGTGCCCGTCGGCGGAGTGCGTCGGATTCTCCAGCGGTCCGAAATTCCGCGGCTTCTTCGAGTGCTGGAGGAGCACGGCCTGATAAAGTTCGTTGTCCATCAGCGGAAAAATGCCACGGCTTCGCGCAGGATGCCAACCAGGGCTTCGACGTCCTGCCGGGTGTTGTAAAGGTAGAAGCTCGCGCGGCTTGACGACAGGCTTCCGAGTTTCCGCATGAGCGGTTGCGCGCAATGGTGCCCGGCGCGCAGGGCCAGCCCGCGCTCGTTGGCGAAGAACGCCACGTCGTGCGCGTGCACGCCCTCGATCGAAAACGTCACGATCCCGGATTGCCGGACATCCGGACCGAAGATCCTCAGCCCATCGATTTCGCGAAGCTGCCCGGCGGCGAAGTTCGCCAGTTCCACGGAATGTTCCCGGATGGATTCCAGCCCGGTCTCCGTGAGGAAACGGACCGCTTCCGCCCATCCGGCGGCTTCCAGGATCGGCGGGGTGCCGGCCTCAAACCTTGCGGGCGGCTCGCGGAATGTGGCCGGCTTGTCGAAATACGCGCGGTCCACCATCTCGCCGCCATACTGCCAGGGCGGCATCTCGGCAAGGAGTTCCTGGCGTCCCCACAACGCGCCGATTCCGCTGGGGCCGCACATCTTGTGCGCCGAACAGGCCAGGAAGTCGCAGCCGAGGCCCTGCACGTCCCCCGGCTGGTGTCCGACGCTCTGCGCGCCATCCACAAACGTCGTGACGCCCGCGTCCCGCGCGAGCCGGCAAAGCTCCTTGACGGGATTTTCCAGGCCCAGAGTGTTGGGCACCTGGACAAACGCAAATAGTTTCGGACGCTTTGCCAGAAGCCGGCCCGCCGCCTCGAAATCCAGCGCCGCACCGTTTTCCAGCACGGGGACAAAGTCCACGCGAGCTCCGGTCTCCCGTGCGAGGTGCAGCCACGGAAGCAGGTTGCTGTGGTGCTCCATCTCGGTCAGAAGGATCGTGTCGCCAGGGCCGATATTCGTCCGGCCCCAGGTGTTGGCCAAAAGATTCACCGCCTCGGTGGTCCCGCGGGTGAAGGCCACCTCCTCCGGCCGCTCCGCATGCAGAAGGCCCGCAAGCACCGTGCGCGCGTCCTCGTAGGCCGCCGTCGCCCGCTCGCTCAACGCGTGGATCCCGCGGTGGACGTTCGCATACTCGCTCTCCAAAAAACGGCCGATCCGGCGAATCACCCGCTCCGGCTTCTGCGAGCTCGCCGCATTGTCCAAGTAGATCAGCGGATGCCCGTTGACGGTTTCCCGCAGGAATGGGAACTGCTCGCGAATCTTGGAAATATTCAAAGCCATGTGCCGGGAACTATAGCCCGATCCGGCCTCCGCGCCAGCCGGGTGTGAGGAAATGTCGGGCCGCCGGGGAGGGGGGAGATGGCAGGGCTAAAGACACAGCCACTCCCGCAGGTGAGTGGAGAGAGAGATGGCATCTCGAGTGGAAATGTGTCCGGTCACTTTTCTCACCAGCCGGTCTTCGACCGTGCAAATTTGGCCCTTTACGCCGCTGGATACGTTCAGCCCGGCGCTACGCCAGTCCTGGAGAGGAAAGTCCGCATTGGGAAACTGCGAAGTGACGGGAACAACGAAAAGATCACCCGGATATGTTCCAAGCCCGATGACGATGGCGGGTCGCACCTTCGAACTGCTCAAGTCCGAGAAGGGAACCGGGAGCAGCACCACGTCATGGCGCGAGCAGTTCATTGTAAACGTCGTCTGCCTTGTTGTCCCACAGCTCGATCAGGCGTCGTTCACTTTGCGCCAGCCATTCGTCTCTCCCGCTTGGGTCGCTCATCGGCGAGATCGACACGCTCACCCGGGTGTGTTCGCGCAGCGGCAGCGGCTCCGGCAAGCGGAGACAACCGTCTTCATAAACGGCTTCAACGACGGTGATCATGTAAATGACAGTGCCACACACCACCGTATGCTTCAAGGGGGAACTGAGCGAACCAAATTCAAAGTGCCACCTGACGCGGAAGGTCCTTGTTGCGGGCGGTCGAGAGTTCGCTCAAGTCGGCGGGGCAGGACCCTTTGCTGAGGAGAAGTGGTCAGTTCTGGCTGGCGACACCTGAGCGATGTGGAGCGGGGCGTCCCGCCTGCTGATCCCCTGCCATCCGGCAACCGGGACGGTCGCCACGTCCCTCACTTCCCGAACCGGGATTGCCAAGCCTATCGATTCCGGGTGAGAATCCGGCCGGATGAAGCAGGACCTCGAACGGATCGCAAAGCAGGCCTATCACCGGGCGGCTTGGAGCATCAAGTTGGTGCGCCGCTACCAGCGCGAAAGAGATTCGATCCCGGCGCATCTCGCCGAGAGGGTGGACCACCACTACCGGTTGTTCCTCGCCCCGATGACACTCTGGCCGTTCAATATCCAGGGTTTCTTGGAACGAGTTCTCGATGCGATAAAATCCGGGCGGAAGCTGGATGCGGCAACGAAACTGCTTTTCGACATCCTTCCGCCGGTGCCGGATGAAAACACGGTGGATGCCGTGATGGCCCACGAACACGATGTTCAGTCAGGACGGTATGAACATCTTGTCCCGGCGTCGGTGGCGAAGTTCGCTGCCAGCGAACGGACGCTGTCCAAGAATAGGGCATTCCAAGCCGACTGGAAAAAAGTCACGGATTGCTTCGATGTCGCCCGGCACGCCGACCACAAGGGCGTGATCCGGCGGACGATGGTTCCGGAGCGGAACCTGCGCACGAACTTCGATCCGGACTGGAAAACGGAGTCCGGCCGGTTCCAGGCGGTGTTCGACACCTTCTGCGCGAAATGGAACCTCTACGGCATGCAGAACGGCAAGCCGCTCCTGCAAAAACTCTCCGTCAACCTGACTCCCTTCGGCACGATGATCTTCATCCCGGCGTATTGGTCATTCGACCCGAAGCGCGATGTGGACTGGGGCTCAATCACCAGGCTCCACAAATCCCGCGGACAGCACCGCCAGGGACCGTCACTGGCGGAGGGAGCCGAGCAACGCCGGGCGAACGCGGCAAAATTGGTCGAGCTGGAGTCGAAAGCGAAGGCGCGAAAGCTCCGGGGACCAAAACGTCACGAGTTCCTTTGCAACGGCCTCGGATGGGATCTGAGGACCGACCCGAAACGCATCTCCCGGCTGCGGAAACTCCTCGCGTAATTCAGGACAACGATTGTCCCCATTCCTGTCCCTCGAAGGCGGGAGATTGCACCTGCATAGTTGCCGCCATGACAACGCAGGAATGGAGGATTCCGGGGAGCGCACGCGCCTCGCGTGCTGGTTTCGGCGCCCTCGCCGAAACAACTTTGCGTCCGCATGGCAAGAAGATCGCGGCAGCGAGGCGCTGCCGCCCGCACGCGGGGGCGCGTGGCTCCCCAGAAATGCCGTGCATCCTCACTGAAAGCGGGGGCAAGTATTGTGAGTGCCTCAAAATGGAAAATCTTCGTCATCTTGATGTGGCTTGAAGTCGACCCTGGACAGTCCCGGGAATCCCTCCGTGAGTTTCAGGAATTCCGTGACTTCCATCTCGTAAATGATGCCGGGCACCGTTTCTGCGGTGCCGATGTCAGCAGTGATCGCACGCTCGATAATGACCGCCTTCTCGATAGCGGTCTTCCGCCGAGCCTTCTCGATATTCTCTTCCTGCTCTTTCATCCAACCGAGCATCTCCGGGGATAGGTCGTCGTAAATTTTTTTCCGCCTTTCTTCACTGCTTTCCTCATCGTCTCCATCATCAAGGATCCTGTAGTCCCAACCATTCTTTGGTAGCTTGTCAGGCAAACCGAGTTCGGCCAGCCGACCGATATGGATGCGCCTGCTTCCAATCCCTGGATAGAGGAGCTCAAGAAGCTCGATTGCCATCGACGCATAAGCTTGCCGCATCCGGGCAGAGAGTCGGCGGATCTGTCGAAGGGATTCCCGAGTGCCAGGCAGTTGCTCCAACCATAATTCCCGGTGGTCTCCCCAACTGGTCGGATGGTAGTAGGACTCGTAGGAATAGCACTTGGCCAGATTTTCCAATTCCGCAATCGAACGGCCGGCGAGAGCGTTTGGATCAATCCACGTCACATTTTGAATATGCTGCTCATCCGCAATATGAAGATTCGCGTCAAACAGCCCGGTGAGGAGGCGGTATTTCATCGCGTGGTAATCCCTCACGCGAGGGGAACGATACTGCGTCGCCAGCATTTTTGCATAGGCGATGAAAAGGTGGCGCGGACTGAGATACGGTGCTGGCATAATCGTTCAATCCTCAGTCAAATGCATAACGGCTGCCTTAGCCTTGGAAATCGATTTCATCAGGTCATCAAACCGGCTCTTGTCGTTTCCCGGAAGCTGGCGTTCGGTGTCAGGATCACCCCCAAGAACTTTAATTCTCTCGGTGAGACGTTTGAGCGATTTTAGAAAATGAGCGGTTGTGGATTTGGTGAGAATTTCGAGGTAGGTTTCCAACCATTTCTCTTGGATCTTGAACCCCTGCATCGCTTCAAGTGCGCCAAGGTGGTTGTCCATGAATGCGAGCAGGGCAGCGTAGGCGAGTCGGTGGGAGCTCTCCGCCGAGAAGTGAAGAATAATCGAGCCGAGCACAGGCAGTGCCTCGCGGCACCATTCAGCATCCCCGGCTTCAACGGCGGAACGGCAGGCGAGCAGGATGCTGTCCCCATCCAACTGCCGCAGGCTGACATGAGGCTTGATGTCATCCCATGCCGCATTGGACGCCGCAAGAAAGGTCACCCAATAGCAGGCCCCCAAATCCTCCCCCCATTCGCCGAGCGCCGAAAATCGGACATCCAATCGTTCGCGCCATGCCGGCATGTCGTCGGAGAACATGCCGATCACCGTGCAAAGGTCACCAAATTCGTTGATCCCGATCTCCTCAGCCTCGCTGAGGATTGTCTCGCAGATCGCAAGCGCCTCCTCGCCCATCCCCAACTCGACTTTGCCATCCAGCTCCTCAAACAGTTTTTCGATTTCTTCGTTGTCCATGCGGAGAGGATGGCTTGGAAACGAGTCGTCCGCGAGGGATGCGATTGGGGACAATGAATGACCTCGACATTCATTGGCTCTTCTGGCATTTACTCTATCGTTCGGCTCTACGCAGAACACGCTGTATCTCTTGTGATATGAAAACCTACTTTTGCCGGATAAACGCGGGCTGCGACATTACCGCAGAAACATTTTTCGGTTTATGGAGGGAACGTCGGGTGGCAATCCACTATCCTTGGACCAAAGGAAAGGTTCCGGACCCAAAATCAAAACGACCAGATACCCGTTCTACAAACCCAAACGATTTTGACGGAAGCGCCGCGAGGGCTGTCCGAAAAATGAATGAAATCTCAAAATGTGGAGGCTATATTTTAGTTGAACAGTATGCCTTACTCCCCAGTGGTGGAAGGCAACGGCGTTTTATGGTTGGTTTTATAAAGCCGGGAAGCAAAATCGAGCTTTTCCAAGGAAGGTGGGGGACTCAACCAGGCAGGACAGCAGTTTTGAAAACGCTTCGCCTGCATCGAGCGCGCGTGATAGCCGAAGCCATCCCTGAACTGAACTTTGGCAAACCCCGTCAAGGTACAATCACGGAATGGAGAGCGGCCGAAGATCTCGTGGAACGTCTAGTTGAAGGGAAGTCTCTGCGGCGATCAGTTCGCAACCTTACCCCGTCACAGGCAGAGGTTCTATGTTCGGAGTTTCTCAGGTCGCCTTCGCGAGCGTTCCGGCAATTGCGGATCGAATCACTTCTGGCTCCTGTGGGAAGAACGATGCATGGGGTCGATGTCTGGGGCATCGGAGCTACAGGAACGGATATTATTGCTCAAGTCACAAACGCTACAGACGAAAGAATCATCGAAAACAAACTGTCAAAGCTGATCTCTGTCGCTGGCGACAGTAATGCTGAGCTCGTTCTTTTTGCTCCTCAGAGAGTAAAGATCAACAATTCAAGAATACATCAGGTGCCAATCGAAATTGCATTCGAGCAATTTTTGGCAATTTCCAAAGGCCATCGATGGTGGAATCGGCTCAGGCGGTTACAACCTCATCCGCTGCGTCATGCAAAAAGCCTCCCTCGTCCACGACGTTGATCTCAAGCGCCTCTCTTTCAAAAGCTGCCTGGATAGATCCTCATCGATGACAGCCGGGTGGAGCTCGATCATCAAGGCTTCGCGATCTTGGACGCCGCGTTCCTCACCCGGTCTTTCCAATCCGGTTCTATCGGGGCAAACGGCCCGCTGAGGCGCTCGGCCAACACTCTCTCCAGCGTTGCTGCCGCGCAATCGGATTTCACAAGTCCGAGGAGGTATTCCGCTTTCGAGCATGCTCCAAAGGATTTCACCCGCTCGGCGAGCGATGCATCGAGCGCCTCGGGCAAATCAATGGTGAGGGTGGACATGCCGGAAAGCTACCATGTCACGTCAAGGCTGCCAAGTCCGTGATTTTGCGGATTGATGCGGTCAGTAGTCTGCGCCGATCTAGTCCACCACCTCAAAACGCGCGCACGCCGAGAACGGGGGAAGAATGCCCCGGCGAAAAATCGCCTCGCTTGAAAGCGCTGGTGGGCGTAGAATGGATGCATCATGAGCAAATCCTACTTGGACCGCATCACCATTGAGCCCGGAAAGTGCGGGGGGCGTCCGTGTATTCGAGGATACCGTCTTCGGGTCAAAGACATCCTGGATTTGCTGGCGGCAGGCTCCACCGAGCAGGAAATTCTCGGGGATTACGACTTCCTTGAACCCGAGGACATCCGGGCCTGCTACCAATACGCCTCGGCGCATGCCAACCACGATATCATCCGGCTTCAGCCCGCGTGAGATTTTTAATCGACACCCAGTTGCCCAAGATGCTGGCAGGCCGGCTGCAGGAGGCCGGGCACCAGGCCGTGCATGTCTTGGAACTGTCGCTGGCGCAGTGCCCGGACAACGACCTTTGGCGCTATGCTGAGGATCATGACATGGTGATCGTTACGAAAGATGAAGACTTTGCCGAATGGGTTTTGGCGGGAAGGCTCGGGCCGTCGGTTGTCTGGTTGAGGATCGGCAACTGCACGAATGCCGAGTTGATGGCATGGTTGCTGCCGCAGTGGTCCCAGGTGGCCGAGGCTCTGGAGCGCGGCGAACGCCTGATTGAGATCGTTTGAAAACCCTGAAAACAAAACTCAGCCGATTTGATGCCGCCGAGCACCTGCGCAGTCCCGAGGAGATGTCCGCCTATTTGATGGCCTGCATGGAAGAAGCGGGAGACGATGCGGCCTTTGTGGCCAAGGCGTTGGGGGACATTGCCCGGGCGAAGGGAATGAGCCAGATCGCCAAGGCGTCCGGGCTCTCCCGGGAAAGCCTCTACAAGGCGCTCTCGGGCGAGAGAGTGCCCGCCTTTGATACGGTGTTGAAAGTCTGCCATGCCCTCGGCATCCAATTCACGCCCAGTCCTATCCCTCAATCCGGCCATTGAACCGCCGACCCGGGGGAGGGCTGGGTCACCAGTCTGCGCCGATGTCATCCACAACCTCGATCCGCAGAATCCTGTTTCCTGCCGCCCGCTTTCCCCGTAACTTTGTCGCATGTCCGATGCCATCCATTACCTCCGCCAGGATTACGACCGTGATCCGCTCACCGAGTCCGACCTCGACCCGGATCCGGTGAAGCAATTCCGCGCATGGTTCGAGGATGCCCGCGCATCGGGCATTCCCGAGCCGAATGCCATGACGCTCGGCACCGCCGATGCCGCCGGGCGCGTCGCCTGCCGCACGGTCCTGCTGAAAGCCTACGACGATCGCGGGTTTGTTTTCTTCACCAACTACGGAAGCCGGAAAGCCCGGCAGATTGCCGAGAACCCGCAGGCGTCGCTCCTCTTTCCGTGGGTCGCTCTCGCCCGCCAGGTCGAGATCGCCGGGCGCGTCGAAAAGATTTCCGCTGCCGAGTCGCTGGCGTATTTTCTGAGCCGGCCGTTCGGCAGCCGCCTTGGGGCCTGGGTCTCCGACCAGAGCGCGGTCATTCCGTCCCGGCAAATCCTTCTCGCGAAATTTGACGAGCTCAAACGCAGGTTCGCCAATGGCGAGGTTCCCAAGCCCGAAGGCTGGGGCGGATACCGGGTCGTGCCGGATTCCGTCGAGTTCTGGCAGGGCGGGCAGGACCGCCTCCACGACCGGTTTCTCTACCAGAGCGAGGGGAACGCATGGAAGATTTCGCGCCTTGCGCCGTGAGTGGTTTCGAATGCCTGCCGCGAGGGAAATGCTTGCGTCGGCCGACGGAACATCCGATGCTTTGATATCATGAGCAAAGGATGCGGACCGGCGGGCATTGTCATCGCTGCGCTGATTTTTCTCATCACGCCAGCCGGGAGTGCCCAAGAGGCCGACCTGATCTGCCCGGAAGTTCTCGCGGCGACGAAAGAATCTGTTTTGAGCGCGGCAGCCGAGCGGCGGGCGACGTGCATTGCCAAGTTTTTGGAGGCGGTTTTGGAGGAGGAGACCAGCGGGCCGGATCGTGCGTTGGCGACGAAGCGGGAGGTGCTGGCGCTCGATCCCGGGTTCACCGACCTGGCCATGGATGTCGCCCGCCAATACCTGCGGCGCGCCGATGTCCCGGAAGCGATTTCTGTCCTCAAGGATGCGGCGAAATCCGCCCCGAAACGCTTGGAGCCGCCGGTTGCCCTTGCAGGGATCTATCTCAGGCAGCTCCAGAAGCCGGACCTCGCGGAGAAATTTGCCCTGCAGGCGCTGGCCATCGCTCCGGACGACCCCGCGCCCTACCAGATCCTCTACGAAATCTACAAGGCCGAAGGAGAAAGTTCCAAGATGGCGTCTCTCTTTGCGAAGGCCTTGAAGCGGACCTCTCCGCCTCCGGATTTCTGGCTCGACATCGCGGACCTGCGTCTCCGCGAACCTCTCCGTGGGAATTCCTCCACGCTGGAGCTGATTCTCAACCACGCGCAGGAGGCGGCCGCCGATCACCCGGAGGCGCTCGCCCGTGTCGGAGGGTATTTTCTTCTCGCCAACCAGCCGGATCGCGCGGTTTCGCTTTTTCAGCTGGCTCTGACCCTCCAGCCTTCCATTCCCGGCGTGAAGGATCGGCTTGCCACGGCGCTGGTGCAGTCCGGGAAGACGGAGGAAGCCGCCCGTCTGCTGGAGGAGATCATCAAGGCCGATCCCCTTGACATCCGGGCTTATGACCAGCTCGCCGATCTTTATTTTCGGGCCGGCGACTTCCCGCGCGCACTCGCAAACATGCGCCAAGCCCTGCTCATCGCCCCGCCGGACCCGCGCCGTTTCGACCGGGTGATCCGTCTGAGCCTGGCCATCGGCGACGGCAGCGCGGCACTCAAGACAGCCGAAGATGCGGAACGCCAGTTCCCGGGAGTCATCGAGTTCTCGCTCTGCAAAGCGCTCGCCCTGACTTGCTCGGGACGCCACGAAGAGGCCATCAAAATTTTCGCGCGGGTCCAGGTCGAGGCGCAAAACTTCCGTCCCGCTCTCCTCGACGCGGACTTTTACTTCAGCTACGGGGTTGCCGCCGAGCAGGCCGGACGGACGGTCACGGCGGCCGGACTTTTCAAGAAATCCATCGAGCTCGATCCGGCGAATGCCGCGCGTGCGTGCAATTACCTCGGCTACATGTGGGCGGACCGCGGAGAAAACCTCCCCGAGGCCGAACAGTTGATCCGGTGCGCGCTGGAGTCCGCCCCGGAAAATGGCGCCTATCTCGACAGCCTGGGCTGGGTGCTTTTCCGGCAGGCCCGCTACGGGGAGGCACTGAATGAGCTTCTCCGCGCTGCGACCCAACTCGAATCCGAGCCCGACCCGGTCGTCTTCGAGCACATCGGCGACACCTATGAAAAACTCGGAAAAACCGCCGAGGCCGTCCTCTACTGGAAAAAATCTCTTCGCCTGGTCCCGGGAAACTCCGCTCTGACCCTCAAACTCGACGCCTATTCCTCCCGCGTGGTAAAAACGCCCGTGGCTCCTGCGGAAAACCGGTAAGCATTCTGCGCCTTGTCGCAGGGGGATCAATGCATGATTGGCAGCCGGGCGCCGATTTGGTAACTCTTGGCTCTTGCATGAACGCGCTTATCCAATCCATCCGGCAGGCCGCCAAGGACGGCCACATTCTCGCCGCCTCCACAGAAAACCTTCTTGCCCTGCTCGCTGGCGGCGCGTCGCCGGTTGATGCGGCATCGGTCGGCGAACTCGTGGCGGCGGGGAATTGGAAGGAGCTCGACAACCGGTTTTTCCGCACTCTCGCGTTCGGCACGGGCGGGCTCCGGGGGAAGACGATCGGCGCGGTCGTTACGAAAGCCGAGCAGGGATTGCCCCAGCCGCTCGGCCGCCCGGAATTCCCCTGCGTCGGCACGAATGCGATGAACACTTACAACATCAGCCGTGCGACCCAGGGGCTCGTCGGGTATGTCCTCGAATATTTTCAAAAAAGCGGGAGGCCCGGGCGTCCGTCGATCTGCATCTGCCACGACACTCGGTTTTTCTCCCGCGAATTTGCCGAGCTTGCCGCCAAGGTCATCACCGACCACGGATGCGATGCCTGCCTCTTTGAGGGGCCGCGCTCGACGCCGGAGCTCTCGTTCGCCGTCCGCCACGTCAAGGCCCAGGCCGGCATCAACCTCACTGCCAGCCACAATCCCCCGCAATACAACGGCTACAAAGTCTATTTCGAGGACGGATGCCAGGTCGTCGAACCCCACGCGAGCGCGATCATCGACAGGGTGAACGCGATCAAATCCGAATCCTACACCCCGTGCGCGAGCCCCGGACGCGTGATCCCGATGGGCGCGGATATTGACGCGGCCTACATGGACCGCCTCGCCACGCTGCCTTTGGACCTGGAGGTCATCCGCCGCGAAAATTCCCTGAAGATCGTCTACACCCCGCTGCACGGGGTCGGCGCGGTCATCATCAAGCCGATGCTGAAGCGCCTCGGCTTCCAGTGCGACGGGGTCGCCGAACAGGAGATCCCGGACGGCAGGTTCCCGACCGTCAAGTCACCCAATCCGGAAAATGCCGAGGCTCTCAGCATGGCGATCGCCCAGGCGGATGCGACCGGGGCCGACCTTGTCATTGCGACCGACCCGGATGACGACCGCATGGGGATCGCCGCCCGCAACGCGTCGGGCACGATGCAGCTCCTCACCGGGAACCAGATCGGCTCGATCCTCGCGTGGTATCGCGCCAGCCGCCATTTCGAGTTCGGGATCCTCAACGATGCTAACAAGAAGAACGCCGCAATCATCAAGACGTTCGTCACCACCGACCTCCAGAAAGCGATCGCCGACAAGTTCGGCATCCGCTGCGTCGAGACCCTCACCGGGTTCAAATACATCGGCGAAAAGCTTGGCAAATACGAGGCGGCGATTCCCGCGGGCCTGCGGGAAAACTACCCCGAACTTCCCGAGGCGAAGACCCGCGCCCTCCGGCTGGAGTTCTCGACTCTCTACATTTTCGGCGGTGAGGAAAGCTACGGATACAGCGCCTCGGATTTTGTCCGTGACAAGGACGGCAACAGCGCCGCCGTGTTGATCGCGGAAGTCGCCGCCTATGCGAAATCCCAGGGGCTCACGATTCCCGGGCTCCTCGACAGGATCTTCGCGGAATTCGGAGTCTACCTCGAGCGCGGAGAGTCGCTCACGATGGACGGGGCCTCGGGCGCCGCGCAGATCAAGAATCTTGTCGAATCCTACGCCGCGAACCCGCCGGGCGAGGTGAACGGATCGAAGGTCGTCTCGATCCGGAATTTTGCGAAGGATGTCATCCTCGACGTCGAAGGCGACCGGATCCCCGCCGAGGCCATGCTCATCATCACCCTGGCGGACGACTGCCGGATCGCCGTCCGTCCGTCGGGCACCGAGCCGAAGATCAAATACTACATGTTCGTCGCGAAGAAGCCGGCCGCCGGAAAATCCTTTTCGTCCGCCGGGCTTGCCGCCGCAAAATCCGATGCGGCCGCAACGATCGCGAGCCTTTGGACTTGGCTGGAATCCGACGCGAAAGCCCGCCTCGGCGCGTAACCCAAGGCTTGTTTGGGTCCGCGGGAAAAGCTTAACCCGTGGTCGCACCGCTTGCTGCGGCGAGGTGGACGTCCCGCACGCTCACTCCGGTCGCTTCGGCCGCCGCGCGACAGGATTCGAATTCCGGCGCCGATTGCACGAGGTCATTTCCAAGAAATCCGAGCTTGATCCGCACGGGACCGTAAGGGGTTCCGACATCGCGGAACTCCCGACGGAGCTTGCAGCGCCACGCCGTGTGGATCCGTACGCCGAACGCGCTCGTCTCGGTGAACAGGACCCGTGTCAGGCCGTTGGTTTTGTCCGGGTGGCAGAGCACCGTGAGAACAAAGCCCGGACGGTTTTTCTTCATCTGCGCGGAGGTGAAGAACACATCGAGCGCGCCGGCTTCGAGGAGCCGCTGCATCGCCACGGCCGCCAGCTCGGGAGTCATGTCGTCGAGATTCGTCTCGATCTGGGAAATCTCGTCGGATTCGGCGGCATCCGGTCCGGCGGACTCGCCGAGCACCGCGCGCAGGACGTTTGGACGCGGCGGGGTGTCCCGCGTGCCCAGACCGTAGCCGGTTTTCCCGATGGTCATCTCTCCCATCGGCCCGAACCGTTCGCAGAACTCCGCAAGGAGCGCCGCCCCGGTCGGAGTGATGAATTCGTTCTCCTCAGCCAACTGGCGCAGCGGGATTCCGAGCAGGATTTCGAGCGTTGCCGGCGCGGGAATCGGAAATCGTCCGTGGGCGCACTCAATCCAACCCGCGCCCTCGATCGGAATCGATGCCTCGACCCGCAGCGGCCCGAGCGCGTGGATCCCCGCGCACGCCGCCACAATGTCCGCAATCGAATCCGCCGCGCCCACCTCGTGGAACCCGACGTCCTCGACAGGAATCCCATGGATTCTTCCCTCAGCAACCGCAATCCGGTGGAAAACCGCCAGGGCACGGGACTTGACCTCCGCCACGAGCGACGAGTTTTCCAAAAGCGCGCGGATCTCACGGTAGTTTCGACCGTGGACGTGATCATGGGAATGATCGTGGGAGGGAGGCTCTTGGGCATCCGGCAGGATGCCGGATGTCCGACACGCAGGATGCGTGCGCTCCGGATTTTCTTCATTCCGCATTTGATGGGCATGCACGTCGAACTTCACCCCGGAAATATTCTGCTTCGATCCCCGCGAGAAGTGCGCGTGGATTTCTACGCCCAGCCCGAGCGAGGCAATCGCATCATGGAAAATTTTCTCCTCCACGCCGAGGTCCCGCAGCGCCCCGACCGTCATGTCGCCGCTGATCCCGGAGAAACAGTCAAGGTAGAGGATGCGCATGGAAAATCACGCCTGGTATCGCTCCGGCAGGGCTGCAAGGAGTACGGGATTGGGCGTGCGTTCGCAGAACTCGCTGAACGTCTCGTCTCCCTGGCGGTCGGTCTGGAAGCTCCTGAGCAGAGAGTCAATGATGACATCCACATCGGTGGCGAGGACCTTGCCCTTGAGCAGTTCGCTGAACCGCCGGTTCCGGCCGAGCCGCCCGCCGGTGAAGAGGTCGTAGGCGTCCACGGTTTTCCCGTCCACCTTCGTGCGCGCGCCGCGAAACCCGATGTCCGCGATCTGGTGCTGGCCGCAGGATGACGGGCACCCGCTGAAGTGGATGCGGATTTTGTCCCGATACCATCCGCTGCGGGCTTCGAGCTGCTCGACGAGCGAGATCATCCGGTTCTTCGTCTCCGCGACCGCAAGGTTGCAAAATTCGATGCCGGTGCATGAGACGCATCCCTTGCGGAAATTCGACGGAGCATGGACGAGCCCGGCGGCATCCATCTCGGCTTTCATCGCGGGCAGGCTGGCGTCGGGGACAAACGGGATGATCAGGTTCTGCTTGTTCGTGAGCCGGATCGCATCGTGTCCGGGGGCGCAATACTTCTTTGCGAGCGCACCGACCCTGGCCAGCACGCCGTTGCGGAGGCGTCCGCCGGTAAAATTGACGCCCACCCACGAGAACCCGGCCTGCTTCTGCGTGCAGATCCCCAGGTGGTCGGTTTCCTGATCGCGCGGGAAGACAAAATCCGTGTGCCTCGGGAGCTTGAACCCGAGGCGTTCCTCGACTGCCGGGAGAATCTTCTCAATTCCCCAGTCGGCCACGAGAAACTTGAATCGCGCATGGTTCCGCTTCGCCCGGTTTCCCTCGTCGCGGAAGATTTCGCAGAGCGCCTTCGTCACCGGCCACGCGAGCGCCGGCTCGATCCAGACGGGAAGCACCTGTGCCAGGTGCGGTGCGGTCGAGAGCCCGCCGCCGACCTTCACCCCATAGCCGGCGACTCCGTTGCTCACCAATCCGAAAAATCCCACGCAGTTGATGTCCGGCTGGTGGCAGTGGATCGGACACCCGCTGATCGCAATTTTGAATTTGCGGGGCAGGTTGGAAAACTCGCGGTTGTTTGTCAGGTTCCTGTTGATCTCAAGAAGCTGCGGGGTCGCGTCAAGGATCTCGTCCGGGTTCACTCCAGAGACCGGGCACCCGACGACGTTTCGCGTGTCGTCGCCACACGCGCCGATGGTCGTCATCCCCACTTTATCGAGCTGGTCGAAAATATCCGGGATGTCCTGGATCCGGAGCCAGTGGATCTGGATCGTCTGGCGGGTCGTGATGTCGCTGAACCCGTGGCCGTACTGGTCCGCCAGAGAGGAGAGGACGATGGCCTGATCGCCGGTGAGCCGTCCGCCGGGCACCTTCGTGCGCATCAGGAAATACCCGGAATCTCTCGGCTTCTGCCGGTAAACCCCATACCACTTCATTCGGTCAAAATCGTCTTCGGAGATCGCGGCGAAGCCGAGCTTCGCGTAGCGGTAAATGTCATGGATGACGTCGAGCCCGTCCTTCTCCATCTTCATCCGCTCCTGCGGCGCGACCTCGACAATATTCTTTTTTACGGATTCAAAATTCGGGGAAATCGTATTCATCGTGGTGGCACCGGCGGGAAGATTTTCAAATAATCAGCAATACCGGGCGGGCTGCCCGGTGGATTCGAGGACCGAGAGCCAGATGTCCTTGCCGGGGTCCACGGTGCGCCGCGCGGAGGTGACGACAGCGATCGGGACATGGACATAGACGCTGTGCCAGCGGGCGACGACGAGGCCGGTTTTGCCCGCCATGCCGGCATGGACGGCGGCCTGGCCGAGGCGCATGCAGTAGATCCGGTCCTGCGGAGAGGCCGGAACGCTGCGGATCATGTAGCTCGGGTCGATGTATTTGAGCGTGAGCGGGGTCTGGTTCTTTTGGAAATGGTCGGTGAGCCGGGTTTTGAGGAATTGGCCGATGTCGCCGAGGCGGATATTGCCCGAGGCATCGGTCTCGCCGCTCTTGCCCATGTATTCCTGTCCGGCCCCCTCCGCGACGATCACCACCGCGTGTCCGCGCGAGACCACGCGCTGGCGGATCACCTCCAGAAACCCGTGTTCTCCGTCGAGGGCAAAGGGAACTTCCGGGATCAGGACGGCGTTGACCTCGCCGCTGGCAAGGGTCGCCGCGCAGGCGATGAATCCGGAGTGGCGGCCCATCAATTTGACGAGGCCGATTCCCCCGCGTGCGCTTCGGGCCTCGGTGTGGGCGGCATGGACGGCGTGGATGGCGGCGGCGGCGGCTGTCTCGTAGCCGAAGCTCTTGTCCATGTAGACCATGTCGTTGTCGATCGTTTTCGGGACCCCGACCACGGCGAGCTTCGCCCCTCTCCGGCGGGCTTCCTGGTCGATCGCGCGCGCCCCGCGCTGGCTTCCGTCGCCGCCGATGACGAAGAGGATGTTGATTTCGAGCTCTTGGAGCCGGTCCACCATGCGGAGGATGTCCTGCGGGCCGCGGGAGGTGCCCAGCCAGGTGCCTCCGAATTCCTGGATGTTGGCGACGGCATCCGGGTTGAGGTTGATGATCGCGTGCCCGTATTCCGGAATGAGCCCCTCGAACCCATACGGGATGCCGTAGATCCGCCGCACGCCATACCGGTAGTAGGCCTGCATGACGATCGCGCGGATCACGTCGTTGAAACCCGGACAGAGCCCGCCGCATGTCACGATCGCGCAGCTTGTGTGCGCGGGGTCGAAGAAGATTTTTTTCCTCGGTCCGGCGACCTCGAAGCACGGGAACTCCTCCCCGTTGGCGATCATCCGCGAGACGTCGGGGAGCTCATGATTGACGAGCACCCGGTGGTCGTCGCTGTAAAACGCATGGCCGGGCGTGCATTCGGCCATCAGCTTTTCGAGCGGCGAGCGGATCTCCCGCTCGCCCAGCGAGTGGATCGTCAGGGATGCCGGGTCGAGGTCATCTGCCATGCGAGAGCCCCTATTTTTTGGCTGTGTCTAGGGCTGCATGGACAGCGGCTTCGATCTCGGCATAGAGCGCGGCGTCCGCCTTGAGGGCTTCCTTCGCGGCATCGCGGCCCTGCGCGAGCTGGTTGCCTTTGTAGCTCAGCCAGGAACCGCGCTTTTCCAGAATCCCCTTCTCGATCGCAAGGTCGAGCAGCGAGCCGGTGCATGAGATTCCCTCGTTGTACATGATGTCGAACTCCGCCTCTGTGAACGGTGGCGCCACCTTGTTCTTCACGATCTTGACCTTCGTGCGGTTCCCTACCATCACGCCGTCGCTGTTCTTGATCGCGCCGATCCTCCGGATGTCCACGCGCACGCTCGAGTAGAATTTCAGAGCCTTTCCGCCGGGGGTGGTTTCCGGATTGCCGAACATGACGCCGATTTTCTCGCGGATCTGGTTGGTGAAGAGGCAGACCGTGCCCGACTTGGCGATGAAGGCGGTGAGCTTGCGCAGCGCGTTGCTCATCAGCCTCGCCTGGGCCCCGACGACCGCGTCGCCGATCTCGCCTTCGAGTTCGGATTTCGTCACGAGTGCGGCCACGGAATCAAGGACGATGATGTCCAGGGCGTTCGAGCGGACGAGCGTCTCGCAGATCCGGAGGGCCTCTTCGCCCGAGCTGGGCTGCGAGACGAGAAGCTCATCGAGGTTCACTCCAAGCTTCTGCGCATACTGGGGATCCAGCGCGTGCTCGACGTCGATGAACCCGGCCAGTCCACCGCGCTTCTGCGCCTGCGCGACGGCCGTGAGCGTGAGCGTTGTCTTACCGGAGGACTCCGGCCCGAAAACTTCCACGATCCGCCCGCGGGGGAACCCTCCGACTCCGAGCGCCCGGTCGATCAGAATGTTTCCCGTGGGGATCACCTCGACCGGAGAAACCGATGCGTCGCCTAGGCGCCGGATCGCCTCGCTCCCGTAGTCTTTTTCGATTTGCTGGAGCGCGAGTTCGAGGTTCTTGGATCGCGCGGCGGCGGCCTTGTCGTTTGTATCGTCGGATTTTGCCATGGTCGTTTTTTGAATGTGAAGTCCGAGACTATGCGCCGTCGGCCGAATTCATGAAATCAAAAACTTTTCGGCTTTGCGGCCCGGAGGCGGAGGGCCCGCAGGTGCTGGCTGGCAAAACTTGTTCCGGGGACGGCGAGGCTGACTTCGTAGGCCCGGATCGCCTCGGGGTTTTTCCCGGCCTTTTCAAGAAAGAGGGCGTAGTATTCGTGGACGGACGGGTTTCCGGGGTCGAGGCGGATCGCTTCGATATGGGCGGCTTGGGCCGGCTGGAATTTCCGGAGACCGGTGAGCGAGAGCGCCAGCATGAGCTGGCTCCAGCGTTCTTCGCGGTCGGATTCGATCGATCGGCGCAAATAATAGGATGAGCGGACGAGGGTCGTGCGCGGATCGTGTGATGACGGAGCGGATTTCAGGAGCGCCTCGCCCAAAAGTCGGCGGAGCCGGGAATGGGCGGGTGCCAGTTCCAGCCCGGTCTCGGCCGCCTGCACTGCCGTCGGGGAAGCGTCAAGAAGGAGTGCATTTTCGGTCTGGAGCACCTGCCATTCGGCACGGGCGGATCTTTGCAGGAGAAGTCCGAGAAACACGCCGGCCGCGCAGGCGCCAAACCCGCCGAGCCAACGTGGCATCCAGCCTCGCTGGGAGGCGGAGGAAACCCCCGAATTGGCCAGCATTCCCGCACAGGCGGCAGCGAGCAGGGCATTTGCGGGGATCTGCATGTTGAAATCAAAAAACGAGTGGGCTGCGCAGGCGGCCAGCGCGCTGAGCGCCCCCATGGCCAAGGCGGCGGAGTTGCTTTGCGGGCGGCTCGAGATGGCCATGCGCTGTCGAAGCGCATCGAGGAATCCGGAGAATCCGCCCGTCCAGTTCGCGAGAAACATCCCGGCCACGAGGACAAGCCCGATGAATCCGAAGTCGGCCAGCGTCTGCGCCCAGTCGTTGTGGGCGAATGTGTCGTCGGAGTTCGAATCGTAGTCCCGAAACCGCCGCGAGAGCTGGGTGAAGGAACCGGCCCCGGTTCCGGTCAGCGGCTCGATCTGTGCCTGCCGCAGGGCAGCTGGCCAGAGCGCCGTGCGGTAAGGGTCTTCGAGAATCAGGCTCATCCGCGCCTGAACGGTCGGGCTTTTGAAAAACAGGAAATACCCACCACCAAGCCCGGTCGCCACGGCCGCCAGCGTGACAAGCAGAATGATGATCCGGCGGTCCCTCGCCCCGATGCCAAGCGCGAACAGGCTGAGGATCAGGAAGACAACCAGGCCGGTGCACAGGCCGATCATCCCGCCGCGGCTGAGCGTCAGCACGGTCCCCGCCACGCAGACCGCCGCCAGATATGCAAAAATGACTTTCACCCATACGGCGCAGCGTCCGAGGCACGCGATCCCGAGCGCAAGGAAAGCCATGACGTTCAGGAACCAGGCGAGGTGGTTTCCATTGAGGAAAATTCCATGGCCCCGCGAGTAGGCGGCGGCGGGTTTCATATACCAGGACCGGATCTGTTCGCTGAACCACGGCAGCGGCCAATAGTATCCCGGTTCCGTGAACTGGATCGCCGCGACGAGGATCTGGCCCGCCACCGCAACGAAAAGCAGGGAGACAAAAACATACCGAGAGGACGGAGTCGTGACCACGCATGCGAAAAGGCAGTAAACCGCCGCGCAAGCGGTGATCAGGAACGTGTAGAACAGCGAGAGATCCTGCCCGGGGGAATGCAGGGCCCGCCAGAGCAGGTAGCCGGCCGCAACGAGCGTCGCCGCCAGCGCGCCGGGGCGCGGAGGAATTCCTCGCCGCCAGAAAAGTGCGCCAAGGCCGAGCACGCCGGCGATCGCAAGGAGCCCGTAGCTCGGGACGCTGAATACCGTCCGCATCAGGCCGCCATAAAAGAGCTGCGCAAGGATGATCGCCAAGGCGAGCAGGACAGCGACAAGGGTGCGGATCACGCCGGACAACATGCCTGATCCGGGGGCGCTTGCTCAACTCCGAATATCCGGTTTCCAATTTCCGTGTTGTGCGGACACATTGCCTCGGGGCTTGCCCCGGCGTTCTTTGCTGCGATCATGAACAGGCCGCGCCGCTGGATGCCGGGCGGGGGAAGCGCTGGCAAGGATTCGGAAACTGCTATGAGAAAAGAGGAGAGTTATGGGAAGAATGGGACCGAGGGGCTTCCGGCGGAGCAACGTTCCCATGGCACCGGACAAATCATCCCTCCGCGCGGCGACTACCACACGCTGCACGCCTTTCAAAAATCCGAAGTCGTTTACGATCTCACTTTCCGATTCGCCCACAAATATCTCTCTCGCGGAGACCGTACGATCGACCAAATGATCCAGGCGGCCCGCTCGGGGAAAAAGAACCTCTTGGAGGGAAGCAAGGCCGGGCGTGCTTCCAAGGAAATGGAAATCAAGCTCACCAATGTCGCCCGGGCCAGTCTCGAAGAGCTACTCGACGACTACCTCGACTTCCTCCGCCCGCGCGACCTTCCGATCTGGGAAAAGGACTCCAAGGAAGCCCGCTTTGTCCGCCAGCTCGGACGACAGGAGCCGCAAACCTATGAGCTCTACCGCGAATTTGTTGAGACCCGCCCGCCGGAGGTCGTCGCCAATATTGCGATCTGCCTGATCCATCAGGCGAATTATCTGATCGACCAACAACTTCTCCGTCTGGAAAGGGATTTTGTCGAGCAGGGCGGCCTCCGCGAACGTATGACCCGCGCCCGGCTCGCATGGCGGAATGGAAAAGCATGATTCTCATCGTTCCCAGCATTCCCATAACAAACCGCATGGAGCTCACGGAGAAATTTCTGGTTTCGCTGTGCGGGTGGCCGGTCTTCCAGGAAGCCCGCGCCATCCGCGCCGCCGGCCGTGTCAGCGAGGCCACCTACGAATCGCCGGTGCTGAAAGGCAAGGTCTCCTCAGGCGGGAAATCTTTTCTCGCCGGCCTGAAATTCCGGAGTGCGACGGATGTCGAGAATCTCTGTCCCTGCCGCGACTCGCGGGCCCGGGGGATCATCTGCGCGCACGCCGTGGCCGTGGGACTCGAGGTCCTGAGCCCTTTGTCAAGGAAGCCGCCCGCCCCGGTGGCAACCGCCGCCCCGCGCGCCGAATCCACTTCGGAACCCCCGTCCGTAACGCTCTCGATCGAGGGCTCGCTGCGGCACCTTGAGGCGGAGATTTTTTTCCGCTACACGCGCCCCGGCATGACAAACCCCGCCGCCGAGGCGGAGGCGCTCAGGGAACTCCTCGCCTGCGGGTTTGAGGATTCCCGCGGCAAAGCGGTCCTGCGGGGAGAGGACGCCACCGTGAAGTTCTTCGCGGCTGCGCTCCCGCGCCTCCGCAATAAATGGGAAGTCCACGTGGGGGAGCGCTTCGCGCACGTCACGCGCGACATCGTCCGGATCGAGCCTCACTTTGCGCTCCGGGAAAAAGACGACGGCTGGCTGGATTTTCATGTCCACTTCACCGCCGGAAGCGAGGCCGTGCTTTCGCCGCAGGAGGTGCAGCGGCTCCTGCGCAGCGGCAGCCCGCGCCTGAAACTCAAGGACGGACGCCTTGCCGTGCCGGATGCCGTCCTTGCGGCGGACCTCGAGGAAGTCCTGCGCGACTGCGATCCCTCGCAGGAACGCGGGATCTATCGCGTGCGGCCGGAACAGCGCGGATACCTTGAGGAGAGCATGGCCTTGTGGAGCGGAAAACCGGTTTCCGCCACCCTGCCGGATATGCCGCTCGGGCCGCTCGGCATCCGTCTGAGGCCGTATCAGGTCGAGGGGGCCCGCTGGCTTCTCCACCTCGCACGCTCGAAATCCGGCGGTCTTCTCGCCGACGAGATGGGCCTCGGAAAAACCGTGCAGGCGCTCGCCATGATGGAATGCCATCCGGGTCCGCACCTCGTCGTCTGCCCGTCGTCGCTTGTCTGGAACTGGCAGCGCGAGGCGGAGAAGTTCACGCCCGCGCTCCGCGTCGTGGCGATCGAAGGAGCCTCGCGCGACGGGCTCTTCGATGAGATTCCCTCCGCCGACATCGCGATTACCAGCTACGCTCTGCTCCGCCGCGATATTGACCGCTACCGGGGCATGCCATTTTCGACCGTTGTTCTTGACGAGGCCCAGCACATCAAGAACCCCGACAGCCAGAATGCCAAAGCCGCCTGCGCGCTCGATGCGGCCGCCCGGTTCATCCTCACCGGCACCCCGCTCGAGAATTCCCTGCGCGATGTCTGGTCGCTCTTCGATTTCCTCCTGCCCGGCTATCTCGGCAGCCGGAAGGATTTCCAGGAGCGCTATGAAAAGCCGCTCCTGGAGGGCGAGCGCGGACCGCTCTGGGACCGGCTCAACCGCCGGGTCCGCCCCCGGCTGCTTCGCCGGAAGAAGGCCGACCTCCTGCCGGACCTGCCGGATAAAATCGAGCAGATCGTCGAGGTCGAGCTCACGCCCGCGCAGAAGGACGTCTATACGCGGCTTCAGATCGCCGCGCGCGCGGAAGTGGACGCCCTCCGCGAATCCGGCGGCAAGGCCCGGATGAAGGTTCTGACCGCGCTCCTGCGCCTGAGGCAGGCGTGCTGCGACCTGCGGCTCCTCGGCGCGGAAGGGTCATCCGCCAAGCTCGACGCGCTGCTGGAACTCGTCGGGGAGGCGGTGGATGGAGGCCACCGCGTGCTCGTCTTCAGCCAGTTCACCTCGATGCTCGACCTGATCGCCCCGGCCCTCGACGAGGCCGGCTTCGCATGGTGCCGGCTCGACGGCTCCACCAAAGACCGCGCGGCCGTCGTCGAAAAATTCCAATCCGACCCCGCGATCCCGGTCTTCCTGATCAGCCTGAAAGCCGGCGGCACCGGCCTGAACCTCACGGCCGCCGACACCGTCATCCACTTCGACCCGTGGTGGAATCCGGCCGTCGAGGCGCAGGCGACCGACCGCGCCCACCGGATCGGACAAACCAGCGTCGTCACCTCGATCAAACTCATCACCCGCGACACCGTCGAACACCGCGTCATCGCCATGCAGGAAAAAAAACGCGCCCTCATCTCCGGGCTCCTCGACTCGGAATCCGCCCTCCCCGACGACGCGGACCTCGGCGACCTCATCGGGTGAGGGGAATGGCGACGGCAAATGGCGACGGCAGAGTTGTCAACGCAGGACATCCGGCATACAATTCGCTTATGAAAATCGAGGAACCGGCTGCGGAATTTTCTGCCCAGGTACCCGCATCGCCCGAGGTGGTTGCGCTTGCCACCGAGCTGGCGAGGAAATTTTCCGAGTGTTTCTGGTTCTGGCATCCTGAAGCCAACGTTCGCTATGTGGACGACGCGCGGCTGGTTGTCGAGCACCTGCGGGAATACGGTGACAAGCGCGCTTGGGCGGCCGCCAAGGAGTTGAAAAAATGCCTCTAACCGCATTCCAAAAGGATTCAGCCGCCGGATTCAGGGGGCGATCAATCTTCAGGCAAATGCCATGCGCAGACAGGCCGAACACCTGATGAAAAAGGGGATCCGAAAGGCGGGCTTCAAGTAATATAGAGATTGACTGAAAAGCACAAACGTGTCACTTTCGTGACATGGCAAAGACAGCAATACTCCGTGCCCGCGTGGATTCCGAAAAGGTGACAGTCGCCGAGAGGGTGCTCTCGAAACTGGGGATTTCGGTGGGCGATGCGATCAACCTTTTTTTGGGCCAGGTCTGCATTCAGAAGGGCATCCCGTTCGCCCTGACCACCCGCCCGCATCTCGATCTGAGCAATGCGACCGTCGAGGAGATTGAAGAGCGGTATGCTGAGCGCACTCCCAACCCGGAGACCGCCGCTGCCCTGAACGAAAGACCAATCCGGCGTTACAAGACCGCCTCCCAAGCTCTCCGGTCGCTCAATGGATAATGCGCGAGGTTACCTATACCGGCCAGTTTAAGCGGGATTACAAAAAGCGATCCCGCGACAAATGGCTCATTGTTCTGCTCGAAAGGACAAGCGATCTTCTGGCAGCAGGGGAACCGTTGGAAGCGAAGTTTCGAGATCACCCGCTGAAAGGCGGATACGCGGGGTGCCGGGAGTGCCATCTCAAGCCAGATCTGCTCCTGATTTATGTCCAGACTCCCGACGAGCTGCGCATGGTTCGTCTGGGCAGCCACAGCGAATTGTTTGCCTGACGGTTCGATTGACACGCCACCATCGGCGTGTCCGCATCCGCAAAAGCCGTCTTTGAAGCCGACTCGGGGAAACTCCACGCGGCGCTCGATGGCAATGCTCAACCGGATTGCCGCCGCGCTGGATCGCCGGATCGAAATCCGTTTTGTTCCGGTAAAGAAACCCTGCGCACCCCTCGCCTTTGCCTGAAACGCAGAGACATCAAACAAGATGAACAGTATCTTGGCTGGGGAACTTTGATCCCATGCTCCCCCGGAACCACATTTTCAGTGCTGTTCAGTGGGGAGCCTGCGCTTTTTCATGCATGACGGCCAGCGCCCGGCTCGGAAATTGGCCGGAGTATTATAACACAGGTGAGACTCTTTCCCGACCTTCCGCTCGGTTTTTTTCGCCTCAACAGGCGACTGGTGCTCGCGCGCTGGTAAATTCGGCAGAGTTGTCAACGCAGGACATCCGGCATACAATTCGCTTATGAAAATCGAGGAACCGGCTGCGGGATTCCCTGTCCGCGTGCCCGCGTCGCCCGAGGCGGTCGCGCTCGCCACCGAGCTGGTGAGGAAATTTTCCGAGTGTTTCTGGTTCTGGCATCCTGAAGCCAAAGTTCGCTATGTGGACGACGCGCGGCTGGTTGTCGAGCACCTCCGGGAATACGGTGACAAGCGCGCCTGGGCGGCCGCCAAGGAGTTAAAAAAATGCCTTTAACCCCGTTCCAGAAGGAAGTCCTCGGCGTTCTGGTGGCCAACCGGTCCGAGGCCAGCCATTTCGCGGGAGGACTTGTTCTCAATGCCCCGGAAGATTCCGCCCGCTACTCCCACGATTTCGATGTCTTTCATGAGGCCGTCGAGGATTTGGTCGCGGCCAGCGAACGGGACGTGGCGGCGCTGGAAAAAGCCGGTTTCACGGTCGAAAAAATCGAGCGCCAGGAGGAGTGGACAAAACCGTCTTCGTTCCGCAAAGCCAGAATCCGCCGCGCCGGGTCGCATGTCGAACTCGACTGGGCGCATGATTCCGCCTTCCGTTTTTTTCCGATTGTTCCCGACGGGGTTCTGGGGTGGCGGCTGCACCTTTTCGATATGGCCACCAACAAGGCGCTGGCCCTTTCCGCCCGCATGGAAACCCGCGATTATGTCGATATCGTCGAGCTGACCCGCACCTACCCGCTGGAGGCCATCGTGTGGGCTGCCTGCGGGAAAGACCCGGGGTTCAACCCGCTTTCCCTGCTGAAAATGATGATCCGGTTCGCACGGATTGATCCTCTCGAACTCGATAAAATCCAGGCGCGCAAGCTGGATCCGTTCGCCTTGAAGGAAGAATGGATCGCCGCCTCCGACCGGGCACGCGAGGAAATGACTCTTCTCGCCGACGAACAACTGGACATGCCGATCGGGGTTGCCTTTGTGGATGAGAACGGCGAGCCGGGCTGGGTTCGCTCGAACCCTTCGCTGCGCATCCACCACCCGTCCCTTCGCGGTTGCTGGCCGACGATGCGCCCAGCGTAATCGGGGCAGGCCGGCTACCCGCTTCTCTTCCCGGTCTTGTGTCCGCGTCCGGCGGTGACGCCGTCGAAGGGATTGACGTGAGCGCCCTCCGGGCGAGGGGCGGGTTTGGGGGCGAAGTTGAAAGCGATATTCGCCCACATGTCCCGTGCGTCGCGGCCGAGGGTTGCGCTGGGCTCGTAGCCGCAGTGGACCATGCAGTTCTCGCAGCGAGGGTCACGGGCCCGGCCGTTGACGACGCCGTAGCTGTCCCATGGTGTTCTTCCGAGCAGGTCGCGATAGCTGGGATGGTGGGCGTCGGTCATCAAATAGCAGGGGCCTTTCCAGCCGCGCACGTTGCGCGTCGGGATCGCCCAGGCCGAACACGTGAGCTCGCGGCGTCCGGCCAGGAAATCCAGATAGACCGGGGTTCCGAACAGCGTGTATCGCTCCCCCCAGGCCCGGATGTCTTGAAATTTTTTCTTCGTCAGCGCGCGGGTGAGGAAGAAATTTTCCGGTTCGAGGTTCCGGCGTTTCCGCATGTCCTCCTTCGCGGCGTCGAAGTCGTAGCCCGGCGAGATCGTGTGTCCATCGACTCCGAGCCACGAGAGGTGGTCGAACAACCGCCCGAGCTCGCCCATGTCGGTCTCCTTGTAAACCGTCGTGTTCGTCGCGACCTGGAAGCCGAGGATTTTTGCCATCCGGATCGCCGCGATGCATTCCTGGAAAACCCCCTCGCGCTCGACCATGCGATCGTGCGTGCGCTCGAGGCCGTCGAGGTGGACGTTCCAATACATCCAGCGCGAGGGCGAGATCGGGATTTTTGATTTTTGATTTTTGATTTTAAATTTTTGATTGCGGATTTCCTCCGCTTGCTCCGGCGTGAGGAGATTCTCCGAGACCAGCGCCTTGATCTTCCGTGCGGTGGTGGACGGATTTATGCCAAACTCTGTGGCGAGGAATCCGCGCAGTTTTTTCCGCATGAGCACGCCGTTCGTGCAGATGTAAACGATCCGTTTCTGCGCGAGGAGGCCCGCAACGAGGTCCTCGATGTGCGGGTAGATGAGCGGCTCGCCGCCGCAGATGCTCACCATCGGTGCCCCGCACTCCTCCGCCGCCGCCAGGCAGTCCTCCAGCGGCATCACGTCGTCGAGGGATGTCGAATACTCGCGGATTCTCCCGCAGCCGGTGCATGTCAGATTGCAGGCGTGGAGGGGTTCGAGTTGCAGAACCGTGGCGAACTTCTCCACCCGCCGGATTCTTTTCCCAATCATGTAGCCCGCGATCCGGGCGGTCAGCGCGAGCGGAAACCTCATGGGGCGCATCTGATTCGCCATGCCCCTCCCTGTCAAGCTCCTCACCGGGCTTCCTGCTTGTGCCTGCCAGGAAATTGGTGTTGATTCCTTCCATGCCCCTCACATCTCCACAACTGCCGGCAGTCGGACTGGTTGCCGAACTAAGCCAGGAAGACCGCGACCTCCTCAGCGCCTACGGAAGTTTTCACATCGCCAATCCCGGCGACGTTCTCATCCAGGAAGGTATTCCCCACGGGAAGCTGTTTTTCATCATCACCGGGCTGCTCCACGCGCGCCATGATGGCGAGGGTCGGGACATCCTCCTGGGCCCCATCCGCCAAGGGGAGTGGGTGGGGGAGGTGGATCTGTTCGATCCGGCCAGTGCGGTCTGTTCGGTGGTCGTCATGGAGACGAGCCAGTATTGGGTGATCACGCGCGCCGACCTTGAGGATTTCATCAACAACTATCCGGAGGCCGGCATCCGGATTCTGATCGGGGTGGCGGGGACCCTCGGTCGCCGGCTGCGGGGCGTCACGAAAAAACTCACGGAGCAGAACGAGCTTGCGGCGATCCGGAATTCGCTCTTCGCGAGCTGAGCGGGCTACGCGGTTTGCTGTTGGACCGGAACGACCGGCAGGGGGAAGCGGAGCCGGAGCGCATTGTCCACCCTCACTTCCACGGTGTAAAGCCCGTGCTTCTGAAACTGGATTCCCCCGAAGACGTGGACGTTCGTCGCGTGGGCATCGAGCGAGGGCAGGGAAAACTGGACCTCGCTTTGCGCGATCGGCTGGTCGTCATCCGGGTTGAGGATCAGCGAGGTCTGGAGGAAATTTCCCGTGCCGCCGCACCATCGTGTCCAGAGGCAGAGCTTGAAGAACCCGATCGGCATCACCGGGGCGGGGATCATGCCGATGATCCCGACGAGCGTCTGTTGGCCGCTGGCCTCCTGGCGCACATCCTCGCAGAGCACGCAGGCCTGGAGGTCGGGGATAATGTCTTCAGACATGCTCACGCGGGATAAGCCCCGGTCACATAACGCTGCAGGTCGTCGATCTTGTTCGATTGGGACAGGATGATCCAGTTGACGAGGTCGCCGATCGAGACGATGCCGACGACGAGGGACTCCTCGATCACCGGCAGGTGGCGGACATGGTTTCTTGTCATGTTCGCCAGGCAATCCTCGACGGAATCCCCGGCATTCGCGGTGATGACGTTGCAGATCATGATGTCCGCGACGGGAGTCTCGCGGGAGACGCGTCCTTGGAGGATGACTTTCCGGCTGTAGTCGCGCTCGGAGATCATGCCGAGCAGCTTCGGGCCATCCATCACGGGAAGCGCGCCCACATTTTTTTCCGCCATGAGCGTGAGGGCGTCGTAAACGGTGGCATCGGCGGCAATCGTCCAGAGATGGTGCCCCTTCCTGTCCAAGATCAAACCGACGGGGGTGGTAATTTGCATAAACTTTCCTCCACTGCCGCTGAGTGTGTCCGGAAACCAGCTCCGAGGCAAACCCGAAAACGCGTGGGGGGATCAGCCCATAAAAGATGCAGGCCGCCGCAACGAAAGTTGCGACGGCCTGCTGTTCCCCCCAGAACAGTGAACAAATTATCCGGGTTTTCCGGGAGCGCAAGAAAAATCTTTGCGAAAAAGGAAGTTTTTTTTGCGTTCGGAAACCTGCCTTCGCGGCGGGGGGGATCCGGGTCAGCGCGGATCTGTGCGGTGCACGCCGGCGGCGACTTTGAGTCGCAGGCCATTGAGGCGGATGAACCCGGTCGCGTCGTCCTGGTTGTAGGCCTGGGTCGGGTCGGCTTCCATCGTGGCGATGTGCGGGTTATAGAGGCTGAGCGGGCTCTTGCGTCCGGCGGCGTGGATGCCGCCCTTGTAGAGCTTCACGCGAACGGTGCCGGTGACGTTCTTCTGGGAATCGGTGACGAGCGCCTGGATGGCCTCGCGCTCGGGGGCGAACCAGAATCCGTTGTAGACAAGCGTGCTGTATTTCGGGATGAGGCTGTCGCGGAGGTGCATGACTTCGCGGTCCATCGTGAGCGACTCCATCTGCCGGTGCGCAAAATGAATGATTGCGCCGCCGGGAGTCTCGTAGACACCGCGGCTTTTCATGCCGACGAACCGGTTCTCGACCATGTCTACGCGTCCGACGCCGTGGGCGCCGCCGAGTTTGTTGAGCAGGCGCATGACACCGAGCGGGTTGAGCGGCTTGCCGTTGACGGCGACGCAGTTCCCTTTTTCAAAATCCAGCTCGACGAGTTCCGGCTTGTCGGGCGCATCCTCGGGGAGCACCGAGAGCGTGGTGAAGTAGGCGCGGTTTTTCAGGTCGCCGGCGTCATACCACGGGTCTTCAAGAATCCCGGCCTCGTAGCTGATGTGAAGGAGATTCCGGTCCATCGAGTACGGCTTTTTTGCGCTGGCTGCAACCGGTACACCGTGCGCCTCGGCATACGCAATCATCTCGGCCCGACCGGGAAATTTTTCGCGGAACCGCGCGTCCCGCCACGGGGCGATGACCTCGATTTCCGGGGCAAGGGCGGCGGCGGTGAGTTCGAAGCGCACCTGGTCGTTGCCCTTGCCGGTGGCACCATGCGCCACGGCCGAAGCCCCCTCGGCCCGCGCGATCTCGACCATCCGCTTGGCGATCAGCGGCCGTGCGATGCTCGTGCCCAAAAAATACTGTCCCTCGTAAACCGCCCCGGCTTGCAGCATCGGGAAAATGAAGTCGCGTGCAAATTCCTCCTGGAGGTCGTCGACATAACATTTGGCCGCGCCTGTCCGGAGGGCCTTCTCCTCAAGCCCGTCGAGTTCCTCTCCCTGTCCGACATCCGCGCAGAAGGCCACGATCTCGGCCCCGTAGGTTTCCTTGAGCCAGTTCAAAAGGACCGACGTGTCGAGCCCGCCGGAATACGCAACAACGATTTTTTTCATAGCGGGGGAAACATTGGATGGAACCGCGGATTTTCGCAATCCGTGAGAAAGGAAATTTTTGGCGGCGACGGTTGTTCGGAATGCCCTTGCGGAGTCGTCCGGAAGCCGCGCGCCTTATTCCGGTTCGTTGCGGTCCAACCGCGTTCGGAGGGTCGCACGGCTGATGCCAAGCAGTTTGGCGGCGTGGACCTGGTTGTTGTCGGTCTTCTGCATCGCCCGCAGCGTGAATTCGCGCTCGATCCACGGCAGGAGTGCGAGCGAGGGATCGTCCGCAGCGGCTTGGAAAAGGGCTTCGATCGCACGGTCTTTGGTCGGGAGACCTCCTGCGTCGCCGCCTTCGGGAGCGGCTTCGGGAGCGGACTGGCCGAGCGGGATGTCCTTCGGCAGGAGCACATCCGCCGTGGCGAGAACCGCCGCGCGCTGCATCGTATTCTCGAGTTCGCGGACGTTGCCCGGCCACGGGTAGGCCTCGAGAACCCGGATGGCTTCCTCGGAGAGCTTGATCGGCGGGCGGTGCTTCTGGTTCGTGATCTTCTGCAGGAAATATTCCGCGAGCAGACGGATGTCCTCCACGCGCTGGCGAAGCGGCGGCAGGTGGATGCGCACGACGTTGAGCCGGTAGAAGAGGTCCTCGCGGAACTTCCGCCGGGAGACTTCCTGCTCGAGGTTTTTGTTCGTCGCGCAGACGATGCGCACGTCCGTGCGGATCGTCTGATTGCCGCCGACGCGCGAGAACTCGCCTTCCTGCAGGACACGCAGGATCTTGCTTTGGACTGGCAGGGGCATTTCCCCGATCTCGTCGAGAAACAGCGTTCCCCCGTCGCTCTGCTCGAAGCGTCCGATCCGCAGGCTGTGCGCGCCGGTGAAGGAGCCCTTCTCATGTCCGAAGAGTTCGCTTTCAAGGAGGTTGTCCGGGATGGCGGCGCAGTTGATGGCGAGGTAGCTCTTGCTGCTGCGGGCGCTGTAGTTGTGGATGGCGCGGGCGACGAGTTCTTTGCCCGAGCCGCTTTCGCCGGTGATCATGACGGTCGCCTCGCTGCCCGAGACGCGCCCGATCATTTTGAAGACCTGCTGCATCGCCTCCGATCGCCCGACGATGTCCTCGCGGTGCTGTTCGACCGTGAGCTGCGGAGTGAACGGGCTTGCGCTCTGGAGCTCGGTGACCGCCGCGAGGGCGGAGTCCACGACGACCTTCAGATTGAACGGGAGCTGCTCTTTGCGCACGAAGTCGAACGCCCCCAGCTTCATCGCCTCGATCACCGACTGCGTGGTGCCGAACGCGCTCGTGAGGATCACCATGGCGTTCGGCGTGTGCTTGCGGATCCGGGTCAGCAGATCCAGCCCGGTAAACGGATGCAGGTTCATCTCGGCAAGGACGAGGTCCGGCTGCTCCAGGCAAAACGTCTTGAAGGCGGCTTCGGCGGAGGTTTCCTGCAGCACGCGTGCGGCCGGACCGTTCAGCTGGTGCTGCGCCCAGTCGAGAAAGTCGGTTTCCGTGTCAACAAGAAGGATCGTTTGCTGTTTGGTCATGCCGTGTGAATTTCTACGGAAGCACATCATGGCCGGCCTGCCGCAGGCTGAGCACGGCGGATTCAGCGATGTTCTCGTTCGCGCAGAGTCGCATGGACATCAGGCGGCAACAGGAAAGACTTTTTGTTCGCTCAGAAGCGCTTGGGCATAGGCGACACATGCGCGCACCTGCTCCCGCTGCAAGTGGTAGTTGCGGAGGATTTCTTCCTCCGGCCAGCCTTGGGAAATAAGGTCGAGGACGAACTCGACGGAGAGCCGGGTGCCCTTGATGAGCGGCTTGCCTACAAGAACGGACGGATCAGACGCGATATAGTCTTGCGGGTTCATGAAGGCAACCTAGCTGTTCCGGATGATGATTTCACGGATTCTTTTTGATGAAATTATTTCCGCGTCTGCCCGGTCCCGCGGATCTGGTATTTGTAGGAGGTGAGTTCCTCGAGGGCCATCGGCCCGCGGGCGTGGAGCTTGTCGGTGCTGATCCCGATCTCCGCCCCGAATCCGAATTCCCCGCCGTCGGTGAACCGCGTGGACGCATTCCAATACACGGTCGCCGAGTCCACTTCCTGCAGGAACTTTTCGGCCGCCGCCGCGTCTCCGGTCACGATCGCATCGCTGTGGTGCGAGCCGAATTTTTCGATGTGCGCGACCGCCTCGTCGAGGCTGTCCACCACGCGGACCGACAGGATGAGGTCGAGGTATTCCGTCCGCCACGATTGCTCGTCCGCCTCGCGGAGCGGCTTGTAGCCGAGGGCCGCGAGCAATCGGAAGGCGCCCGGGTCGGCGCGCATCTCGACAGAAAACTTTTGAAATTCCGCGGCTGCGACGGAAAAAAACCCGGGCGCGATGTCGCGGTGGACGAGCAGCGTCTCGATGGCATTGCAGACTCCCGGGCGCTGGCATTTCGCGTTGATGGCGATGTCGCGGGCCATCGCGCAATCCGCCGCCTTGTCCACATAGACGTGGCAGACCCCGTCGTAGTGCTTGATGACGGGCATGCGGGCGTGGGTGACGACGTGCTCGATCAGCGAGTGCCCGCCGCGCGGGATGATCACATCCAGAAACTCATCCATCCGGGCCAGGATCTTCACGGCCTCGCGGTCGGTCGTCGCGATCAGCTGGACCGCGCCGTCCGGCAGGCCGGTGCGCGCACCTCCCGCCTGCAAAGCCTCCGCGATCGCAAGGTTCGAGGAGATCGCCTCGGAGCCCCCGCGCAGGATGACGGCATTGCCGGCCTTCAGGCAGAGGACCGCCGCATCGCTTGTCACGTTCGGACGCGACTCGTAGATGATCCCGACCACTCCGATCGGCGTCCGGATTTTTGTGATGCGAATCCCGTTCGGGCGCGTCCACTCGCGAAGGATTTCTCCGACCGGATCATTCAGGACCGCAACCTGGCGGACGCCGTCGGCCATCTCCGCGATCCGCTCTTTTGTGAGCCGAAGCCGGTCCATCGCGGCCATTGGCAGCCCGTTCGCCTCGGCGCGGGCGAGGTCCTCCGCATTTGCCTTGAGGAGCGCCTCCGTGCGCGTGATCAGCTCCCCGGCCATCCCACAGAGAATGTCCGCCTTCTGTGCGCTGCCCAGCGCAGCCAGTTTGCGGGAAGCGGCGCGCGCGCGTGCGCCGATCGCGTGGATTTCCTCCTGAAGTGTGCTCATGCGGCCACACTATTGCGCAACCGCCGGCGGGTCGCAAGAACCGGCTTTTCCCGCGCTGCGGCCTCAGGCCAGCGCGCAGGAAAGCAAAGTCGTCCGCTGGGAAGACGTCACGGCGGCCTTGCGCACGCTTCCGAGGTCTCCGGCAACATAGACATTGCGCTTGGCCCGCGTGATGGCGGTGTAGAGAAGTTCGTGCGTGGCCATCGGGCTTTCCTCACGGGGAAGGATGACGAGCACGTCGTCGAATTCACTCCCCTGCGAGCGGTGGATCGTGATCGCCCAGGCCGGGCTGAAATCGGGTAGCTTCGCCACCGCGACATCCTTGAGCTTTCCGTCGCCCGCTTGGAACCAGGCTTTGCGCTTTCCATCGGAAGACGTGTGGATGACCCCGACGGTTCCGTTGCGGAGGCCGGTTTCCGGGTCGTTGTGATTGATGATCACCGGTTGGTTGCCCTTCTGCTGCGAAAAATATTGGTCGATCGCCGCGCTGGTCGCCTGGGCGCCCACGAAAAAATCCCGTTGTGCGGTGAGGATGCAGATCTTGCCGAGGGCGTCGAGGGCTTCCTGCGGGGAGGCTGCGCGGGCGACGTTTTCCAAGGCGTCGAGGATGGGCCGGGGGAAGTCGGCGCAGGGCAATGTCCCGCCCGGAGTTTTCAGCCATTTCAGCCCCCCGCACGCGTTGCCGCCAAGTGTGCCCTCGAGGAGCTTGGCGGCGGCCTCGGCGTCGGATCGTTCCAACGCGCGGGCGAAGGCCAGGATGTCCGGCCGGTCCTTGAACCGCCGGGCCTCGGTGAGATGGATGTGCGCCGGGTGGAGCTTCGAGCCGGCGGTGTTGGCCGCGCGGACCAGTTCCGCAAAAACATTTCCCTGGCCGACACTTTCCAACTGGTTCGGGTCGCCAAGCAGAATCAGCCGTGCGTCCCCGGGAAGCGCTTCGAGCACCGAGCGCCACAGCAGGACGTCCACCATCGAGCACTCGTCCATGATCAGCACACCGCAGGGCAGCGGCTGCCGGGCATCATAGCGGGAGCCGCCGGTCTCCGGGTTGTATCCCAGCAGCTTGTGCAGGGTGGAACTCGAATCCGCGATCCGGACGAGCGAATCGAGAGACTGCTGAAACTCGCCGGGGAGTCCGGCCAGCGAATCGCCGACGGCCTTCTTCATCCGGTCCGCCGCCTTTCCCGTGGGGGCCGCGAGCCCGATTCCGCTTGCAGGAACCCCGGAGGCCACAAGCAAGGCGAGGATCCGGGCGAGCGTGTAAGTCTTCCCTGTCCCGGGGCCGCCGGTGATCATGGTCAGTTGCCGCGACATGGCCACGCGGGCCGCCGCAGCCTGGAGGTCGCCCGCCTCAGGGAAGAGATTTGCGATGGAGACGCCGGCGCCGGCCACCGGGGATTCTTTTCCGGCCATTTCCAGGATCCGCCTGGCGATATCCCGTTCCGCGCGGCAGAGGTGGCGGGATTGGAGGTAGCGATTCCCCCCGTGCTCGATGACAACAAGGGGAGAATCCTCGCCGGCAGCATTTCCCCAGTCTGTGATTGGATCGGTTATCACGCAGGCCGTGCTCCCGTTGCCTTCTTCCCGGAGCAGGTCCAGCACCGGCTTCATCGCCTTGTCCGGCAGCCCCCACTTCCTTTGCAGCCACTCGATGTCGGGAGAGTCTGTCATGAGTGGAAAAGTTTGTGAGCTGATGCTGCGGAATCATTCAACGCGGATCCGGCGATAACTCACCACGGAGCGCACGGAGATAAGCGGAAAAAAGGGCGGTCGACATCGGGACAAAAGTGTGAGGTTTGGTTCTTTATTCCTCCTCCGTGTTCTCCTGTCCTCCGTGGTTCAAAAGCGTTTTCCGGGTTCAACGCATCCGCGACAACCCATGGCGGGCCGAACCGAAACCGCTGGCTAGCGCTTCTCTGGCATCTCCACCCAGGAATAACCAGGCGCGCCCTTTATATCTGAAGGGATCATCAGCCATGTTTTTCCAGTTTGGGTATCAACCAAAACGGTATTTTTGGCGAGAAAGTCATCCGCCTTGTGCCCCCGGTTACTGAAGGAATACTCCGCTTGACTGACTTGCCATCTGGGTGAAACGCACCCCGAAAGAAGCAACCCCCCGACGATAATAAGAATTTTCATAATTTTCTCCCAACAGGATTATTGAACGAACGTTGTGCCCGGTTGTTTTGTTGACGGACAATCCGCACTATGGATCTTTTGCATTCAGAATGGAAGGAAGTTCTGTTGATGAACAAACGCGTACTGAGAAAAGAGCGATCTGTTTCATGGCAACGACTCAAGCATGGCGGCGCAGGTTCAGAACATAGGTAACAGAACAGGTTCAATACATGGGTAACACTTTTGACGGCGGAAGCGATCCGGAAAGGATGGTGGATGCCGTGGAAAGAAACCCCAAAAATGAATCAAAGAGTCGAATTCGCAATGAGAGCGGTGAGTGCCGAGAGTTTTTCGGAGCTGTGCCAGGAATATGGAATCAGCCGCAAGACAGGCTACAAATGGCGGGAGCGCTTCGTGGCCAGGGGATTGGCAGGGATGGAAGAGGAGAGCCGCAGGCCGCGCGGGCACGCTGCGGAACTTGGGGAGGAGGTTGTCTGCCGGATCGTGCAGCTCAAAGCGGCGCACCGGCACTGGGGGCCGCGGAAGATCCGCGAACTCTACCGGCGCAAGCACGGAGGGGAGTTGCCCAGCGAGAGCAGTTTCAAACGCGTGCTGGAACGGGCGGGCCTGACGGAAAAACGCCGCAAGCAGCGTCGCGAGCAGAGCGGACGGTTGGAAGCGGAAGTGGAAGCCTCGGCCCCCAACGATCTGTGGACGGTGGATTTCAAGGGGTGGTGGCGCGGGGGCGAAGGCAGGAGGATCGAGCCGCTGACGGTGCGAGACGCCCACAGCCGCTTCATTTTGGAAATGCACATGGTGGAGAACGCGAAAACCGAGACGGTGGGCGGTCGTTTTGAGAAGCTCTTCGAGGCCCACGGCCTGCCTGGAGCGATCCGCAGTGACAACGGCACGCCATTTGCGAGCAGTCAGGGATTGCTGGGGCTGACGAGGCTTTCGGCGTGGTGGCTGGCGCTCGGGATCGACCTGGTGCGCGGCCGCCCCGGGTGCCCGCAAGACAATGGGGGGCACGAGCGGATGCATCTGGATATATTCCGCGAACTGGAAAGCGGAAAGGCGGGCGGCGATCAGGTGGCCTTCGACCTGTGGCGGCAGGAGTTCAACACCGAGCGGCCACACGAGGCCATCGGGATGGCCACTCCGGCAGAGATTTACCGCCCTTCCAAGCGGCCCTACCAAAGGAACCCCGGAATCAATCGATTACGGCGCAATGGAAACGCGGCAGGTCAGCGGCAGCAATGGCACAATCAATTACCGGGGCGATTGCATCGCCATTTCGGTCGCGCTTGGCAACTGGAACGTGGGGCTGAGCCCCCGCCAGGACGATGTCGTGGAAGTCTGGTTCGCCAAGTTGCTCGTCGGTCACATCGACCCGAAAACAGCAGCCTTCCGGCCGACAAGTCCGCCGATCCGCCACCCCTCCGGCTTGGCCGCAGCGTCTTTTTGGCCTTCTCCGCTACGCTCCGAAGGCCAAAAAGACGCGCCTTGACCGCGCATCCTTAACCAAAAAAACTGTAACCCAACACCACACCAAGTGTTACCTGTGTTCTGAACCAAAAGTGTTACCTGTGTTCTGACTGCGCCGGCCCTTCATCATTGGATGTTCCTTGTTGGACATTGGATATGGATTTCCTTCGTCTGTGTTCTCCTGACCCGCGAGTCAAATGCGTTTCGCAGGTTGAAAACAATCCGGCTGCTGCTCGAAATCTCTGAATGCACCCCAAATACGGATGAACTCAAAAATGGGCGGTGGATTTGGCGAACAGGGCATCCAGGTCCTTCATGAGGGCATCGGAGGGTTGGATGTGCAGGATGCCGTCGGATGTGCCCGGGCGGATGCCGCGCAGGAAGACGAGCCAGGCTCCGGCAATCCGGACGTCCGGCCCGAGGAAGCGTCGCAGGGCCACGAGGTAGAGGTGGGTCTGGAGAAGGTAGTGGCTCTGCATGGCACAGGATCTCAGCGATGGCTGTTCGTAGCCATGTGCCAGCTTGTTTGTCTTCCAGTCGATCACGCCCCAGACGCCATTGTGGAATGCCAGCCGGTCTAGGAACCCGTGCAAATATCCCTTCAATTCCTCCGCGGGCAAAGTGTCGAGCATCGCCGCGTAGTCCGGCTCGCCGTGGTTCGCGAAGACCTCGGCAAGGGAACGGGAACTGAGGGAATCGTTGATGGGAAGTTGGAAGTGCCATTCGGAGGCCTCCGCGTGAGGACACGCGGTGGCAATCGTGCAATCCATGCCCGGAAGCACTGCGTCCCGGAGCTGGTCGAGCATGCCCGCCACGGATTCGTGCAGCGCGCCTTCTCCGCCGGGTGCGGGCAATGGATATTTGGCCAGATGCGAATTCATGCCGGCCGTGTCCGAAAAATCCCATTGCTGGATCCACTCGTGGATGGCGGTCCCGACCATCGCGCCACCCGGAGCGGAGAAGAACGGATTGGATTGGACCGCGGTGGGCTCCGCCGGCACAGACTCTCCGCCGCTGTGCGGGTTTTTTTCGCGGGTTAGCGAGGAGAACGAGGTCATCACCCAGGGAGCGGGGATTTCCGGCGGAACCAAGGCCGAGAGGGTGGGGGAGGAAAGCGAATCGGACGGCTGCCAGATTTCGGAAGAGGGACCGGGGGGCTCTCTTTGTTCGATCACGCTGCCGCCTGCGGCAATGAGGCTCGCAAGGCCGGTCTTGTGCAAACTGCCGCGTGCGGCCGGACCCGTCGCTGCGCACCAGTCATCGAAGCCCGGCTCGTCTTCCACGCGCAACAACCAATCCAGCGCCGAGGGCGCCGGTTTGTTTCCCGACAGGGCTCCGCCCAGGATCCATGCCTTCACTCTGGCCCGCGTGACGGCCACGTAGGCCAGCCGCAATCGGTCTTCCAGGGCGGCGCGGGCAAAAGCACTGTCATGGCGGTGATCCGCCAAACCCGGGTTCACCAGAAGCGGCGGGAGACCGGGGCGGGAAAGTTTTTTTGCGCGCTGATCCTTTTTTAAATTCTTGGCCGACCACAGAAACGGGCAGAAGACGAGGTCGTATTCCAGGCCCTTGGCCGAGTGCATGGTCACGATCTTGACCGCCTGCGCATCGCTTTCGAGCTGCTGCTGGCGTTCATCTGTCCCGCTGTCGCTGCGGGCGATTTCCTGCCCGAACCAGCGGACAAGATGTCCGGGGCGGTTGGCGAGATCGAGGGCTGCCGACTGCAGGAGATCCGTCAGTTGTCGCAGGTTCGTCACGCGCCGGTCGCCTTGCAGCGTGCCGGCCAGTCGCAGGGAGATTTTTTCGTCGCGATCAATTTCCGCCAGAGCGGCCGCGATTCCCTGCCGGTGCAGCACCTCCTGCCAGCGCAGAAATTTCTCCAGCAAGGCGTCGTCTTCCGCTGCGTCTTCGCGGATCCGCCGGATGTCGTCCGCAGTCCTGCCCATCAGGCGGGTGGCGAGCGCGGCCAGGCGCAGAGCGGATCGCCGGGGATCTTCCATGGCGCGCAGCAGGACGAGCAATTCGCCGGCTTCATCCGATGTCATGATGTCGGCCGCCTTGGCTTGGATGGCGGGAACCTGCCGCGACTGCAGGGCCTGAATCATGGCGTCCGCCTCGAACCGGCTGCTCACCAGCACGGCAAAGTTGCCGGGATTCACCGGAGCGCCCCCCGTCTCACCGCCGTTCGTCGCGGACTGCACGATGCGGGCGCCGCTTTGAAGGAGGCGGACGATCTCCGAGGCCACCGTGTCCGCGATGAGCGGAAGACGTTTGCTGTTGTTGGAGTAAGCGTCGGCCTGCTCATCGGGCACGATCCAGGCTTCCAGTCGGGCGCGCGAGCCACCATCATCGAGAAACATGTCTTCGGTCAGTCCCGACGTGGCCGGCGTAAAATCCAGCCCGTCCTTCAGCAGGGAGGACGGACGCTGGAAAAGTGTGTTGACCGCCTGCACAAGCGGCGCGGGCGACCGGAAGGTTTTGGACAGGGAAAAGATCTTGCCGCCCGCCAGCGTCTTGGCCTCGAGATAGGTGTTCACATCCGCGCCGCGGAACTCGTAGATCGCCTGCTTCGGATCGCCGATCAGGACCAGGCGGGATTCGGGGCCACCGAAGACCTTGCGGAAGATTTCGAACTGCCGCGGATCGGTATCCTGCGATTCGTCGATTAGCGCCACGCGGAACTGCCCGCGCAAGCGCGCGGCCAGGAGCGGGCCGTTCTTTGGCGAGCGCAGGGCGTCGCGCAACGTCGTGATGAGCCCATCGTAGGTGATTTGACGGTTTTTGCGCAGGGCGGAGGCAACGGATTTGCGGATGCCGGCTAGGCAGTCGAGCTGCCAGTGCCAGCCGACGGTCTGGAGGTGGTCGCAAATCTGCTTGGCGAAGACAACCGCCGGCAACGTGGCCGCCTTTGCCTTGTCGGGTTTGCCTTCCTTCCTGGCGCCGTTGATCCAGCCTTCCGCTTCGGCCAGGCTTTGCACGGCTTCGAAGAATCCGGGATGCGCGGCGGACTTCGCGGCACGCAAAACATCGAGGATCTCCCGGCGTCCCGCCTCATCCGGAGCCGATTTGGTCCAGGCGGTCACCCTCTGCAAAAACGTTTCCAGTTCGGCGAGGACAGGCCGAGTGAGTTTCAGCGAAGCGTCCTTGAGCTCCTGCAAAACCTCCTCGAACGGACGCGCGGGCGGGTCGGTTTCGAGATCATCCAGTCCGAGCGCCTGCTTCACAAAGGCGAGATCGTCCGCAGGATTCCAGCATTGGGCCGCGGCAATCGCGGAGACCAGCCCGTCGCCCGCAATCTGGTTTTTCCAAAGGTCGTAAAGGGCCTCCTCGATCAACTCTTCGGCATCCGGGATCAATTCTGGAACCACCGGCAGGCCGCAGAGGGTTCCTTCCGTCTGCAGGATCCGCTGGCAAAAGGAATGGATCGTGGAGACTCCGAGCTGGTCGATATCCAGAAGGGCGCGGGCGATGACCGCCCGGTGGTCCGGCTGCTGGAACTTCTGCCGCAGATCGTGCGCGGCCGGATCGGATTTTTCTTCGTCCGGCTGCGGCATGCCGGTCAACTTTTCCAGCACCCCTCGCACCCGGTTGGAGAGCTCGCGTGCCGCGTCGTTGGTGAACGTGACGAGAAGGATTTCTCCGAGCCGCGACACCGTGCGTTCCAGAAGCAGGCGGGGGACAAGGCGGCTGATGACGTAGGTTTTGCCTGTGCCCGCGCTCGCTTCGATCACGGAAAGTCCGGGGTCGATGGGCGTCGTGATGATGTCGAACGGGGTCGTCATTGCGGGGATTGGGACCAGCTCCGGAGCGGGATGGCGACGGCTTCGGCCCATTCGGCCCATGAGGCGGCATCCTGGAAGGGATCGAGGTCGCGCCAAGCGATCCGCGCGGCCGCCCCGTGGCCTTCCCCCGCCGGCAGGCTTTGAAAGGGCTCCTTGGACCACGCCTCGGCGGCTGCCTCAATGGCCAGGCTTTCATCCCCGGTTTTGTCGAAGATTTTCGCATAAACCTCCGAGGTGAGCGGCCCGTAGGTCAGCGGGGAATGCTGGCCCGCGAGAAATCCGCGCACGAGATTTGCCAGCGCGGGCGAATCCGTTTCGATGGCTGGGAATTCTCTTGCTCCGGCTTCATCGAGGAGGCGGACCGGCATCGCCCGGCCCGCCCCTGCCGCGACCACCGCACGGATCCATGGATCGAGGTAATGCCGCGAGTCTTTGAATTTCCCCGTCCGATAAACGAGCAAATGGGTTTCATCGTTTGCTGTGAGCAGGGAGCCGGTGAGGCGCACTCCGGGCAGCTCCACGTCCACTGGCGTTTCCCCACCGAGATGATTTTTGACTTCCTGACCCAGAGGTTCACCCAGGTCCCGGTTGGCCTGCCAGCATCGCGAGCCCAGCATGCCGGGAGGCAATCCACGATCAGCGCGCAGTTGCGCCTCGGTGAGATCCAGCGTCGGTGCCGAGCCGATGATCCCTTGGGCAACCGCGTTCTTGATCGTCCAGTCCTGCAGGCCGTTGAGCGCGAGAGGAGCGCGGTCGAGATCCTCTTCGTTTTCCTCCTCCCGGGGAATGGCGATCCCCTGCGCTTTTAAAAAGGCCTTCGCCGGGTCCTTCCAAAATTCCACCAACTGCTTGATCGAGATCTCCCGGACCGGTTGCTTGGGATATTCCGCAGCGGAGCCCGTCCAAAAGGGAATCCCGGGCATCCTGTCCCTGGCGGCAAGCGCGGCGGCTTCTTCGGCGTGGTGCGGATCAAAGGACGGCGGCAGAGATTGCGAGCCGTCGAAGTATTCCCTGGCGAACGGTTGCAGGCGGTGTTTGACAACAAGCACGCTTTTAGGGGCTCCCATGACCCTGGCCACGCGGAGCAGCTCATCCACACACGGGGAGACCGGCTCGTCTTTTCCGCTGCGGACATTGCGGTTCGCGGCTGTGATAATCAGGCGGTCGCAGGGAGTCAGCACCGCATCGAGAAAGAGTTGCCGGTCGTCCACCCGCGGATTGCGGTCCCACACCCGGGGGTTCGCCTGCAGGAGGTCCCAGGCCGGGACCCGGTTTTGTCCGGGGAACGGCCCTTCCTGCATCCCGACCATGGCCAGCACCCGGCACGGGATGTTTTGCAGTTGCTTGAGCCGGCCGAAAGTGATGCGACCGGAAACTTTTCCGCGGAGCCCGGACTCACGGATTTCGGCATCGAGCCAGTCGAGGATCGTTCCGGCATCGGTCGGCTCCGGACATTCCAAACCCTGCAAAAATGCGAGGTGCGGCTGGATGGCGAGCCGCGCCTCGTCCATCCCCGCGAGCAGGTCCTCGCAAACGAGGCCGAGCCGTTCTCCCCATTCCGCGGGCGTGGCGTCCCGGATCCATTCCCGCATGGTGGCTTCCAGACAGGAATGCCACGCGATAAAACGCTCCCGCAGTTCGCGCCCGCCGCCGAGCTGGTCGGCCACGGGGAGAACAAACCCCGCATCGGGATACCTCGCCGAATCCTCGGTGCCGAACCACCGCGCGGCGATCAGTCGGTCTCTGGAGAATCCCCATGCTCCCGGCTCCTCCGCGCCGAGCCCCTGCGTGAGCCCGCATTGACGGATCCATCCGCTCACCCGCTCCAAGCTATTGTCCTCGATCCCCAAGGATTCCTGAACGGACCGCATGTGGAGGAGTTCCATGATCCAACTGGCCTCGAACCGTCCTCCTCTTGCCATTTCCAGAAGGGCGAGTATCCCCTCGATCACCGGGTCGCGTCCGGCGGGAGGCAACTCGGTGACGCGCACCGGAAGCGGTGCCAGAACCGCCGGAACCAGCGGCGCATAGGTTTCCAGCGAGGGGGTGACGATGTGGACGTCTTCCGGCTTGAGATCCGGAATATCCTGGAACGCCCGCAAAATCTCGTCGCGCAGCGCCTCCATCTCACGCCTCGGACCAAAGCACGAATGCGCGCGCAGGCTGATGTCGGTTTTTTGTACCGCAGAAATTTCCGGTGCGCGCAGCGTGCGGATATCCGTTTGCAGGCGATGGAGCAGGGATAAACCCGTATTTTTGGAAAGGGTCGGTTCCGGCCAGTGGGTGTATTGCTCGTCGAGTTTGCCGAGCAGCAGGAACGACCCGACGGAATGGCGGCCCATGGATTCGAGAAGAGGATGCCCGCCCACCACCACCATGTTCTCAGGATCGCCGTCTTCCGGCGGAAGCTCCTTCCTGCGCTTCAGATCACCGAGATATTCGAGCGAGGGCAGGACGACGTGGACGTTCACTTCGCCCCCGGCGTCCGCCAGCAGCCCGAGAACCTCGATCAGCAGGGGATCAATCGAGCCGGTCCCGAGCACAAGAAGCCTGGGATAGGCCGCCCGCAGCCTGCTCCCGAAACCTTCCGCTTCCTTCATCCTTTCGAATTCGAGCGCGGGATGAGGCACCTGGATTTCGTTGCTGACTTTGAGCCAGAGTTCCCGCTGCCACGCCTCGTTTGCCTTGTCGCGGGAAGACGTGCTTTTTTTCAATGCGGGCCCGGCCCACCGGCGGATGATCTCCGGGCGGAAATGTCCGTATTGGTCGAAGCGATCGGCCAGCAGCCCCGCAATGGCAAACCGGTCGCGGGGCAACGGATCCGCCACTCCCAGTTCGGGCGCATACGCGCGGACATGTGGCAGGATCCTCCAGCAGAGGTTCTGCTTGGACCACGCGCCCGCCCGCTGCCCCAGCGCCCGCGAAATAAAATCCTGCGGCGTCAGGAAATCGAACCCCATGCAGACCCCGCGCTCGCGGGCGATGCGCAGTTGGAGGTAGTCGCTGAACGGGATCGAGGGCACGACAACCGGAACCGGCAGCGGCCGCTCCCGCCCCGCTCCCCATTCGCCGGACAAGCCATCCATCAGGCTGTCCAGACTCGCATGGGGGAAAATCGCAGCCGGCATGATCGAGCTTTGTATCCGGTTTCGGTCCGCGCTGTCCATTGTTGCCTTGCAGGGGATCACAAAGAAGTTGCGGGCCGGGGCTTGCTAACGCCCCCTCATCGAACTGCCTGCGCAATCTGCTTCTTGGCTTTGTCCCATTCGAGGAGAGGAAAAGAGGGGTCATCTTTTATTGCATTCCGACTCTTACGCAACTTCCGGTCCTTCCCGAGCCTGATGCGTGTTTTGCAAATCTGATAGCAGCACCAACTCCTGGTCCCCATTCCCAACTCCCCGCTGATCCAGTCC